>Ga0316190_10003485_pt1 | contig 11423 bp, 11 predicted proteins | sample Eddworburrow2_MG_FD_204929 | JGI IMG/M metagenome (GOLD analysis project Ga0316190, IMG submission 204929) | Coastal sediment microbial communities from Maine, United States - Eddy worm burrow 2 | ecosystem: Environmental > Aquatic > Marine > Coastal > Sediment | place: USA: Maine | collected... | reverse complement strand
GGTTGCACCCGACGATTGCACTGGTTGTGGCGTGTGCGTAAACATCTGCCCGGCTAAAAGTAAAGAGATGGTGAAACATAAGGCCATCAATATGCGGCCTATTGCTGAGCACCTCGAAGCCGAGCGAGCCAACTTCGATTATTTTCTGGCTCTTGATGAGGCTGATCGCACCGAGCTGCGCCTAGACACGGTGAAAGGTTCCCAACAAGCCCAACCCCTGTTCGAGTTCTCCGGGGCCTGCGCTGGCTGCGGGGAGACACCATACCTCAAATTGCTGTCTCAGATGATGGGAGACCGATTAGTAATAGCCAATGCCACCGGCTGTTCATCGATATATGGTGGCAATTTGCCGACCACGCCGTGGACCACCAATGACGACGGAAGAGGCCCGGCGTGGGCCAACTCTTTGTTTGAAGACAACGCAGAATTCGGACTAGGAATTCGAATGGCTGTAGACCATTTGGAGGCTGAAGCTCGGAGCCTCTTGGATCACATTGCCGACCTGGTGCCCGAGATAGGGCCGCTCGCAGCTGAACTATTAGCCCATGACAAGACAGACGAAGCTAGCATCGCCCACAGACGGGACCTTGTAGATCAGCTTAATAACTGGCTAGATGCCTACAGCGGGGCAGCCGCCGACCGGCTTGCTACGGTGAGCCGATATCTGGTGGACCGCACCGTATGGCTCGTTGGGGGCGACGGCTGGGCCTATGACATCGGCTTTGGCGGGGTGGACCATGTGATGGCATCTGGCCGTAACGTAAACATCCTTGTTCTTGACACCGAGGTCTATTCCAACACCGGAGGCCAGACGTCCAAGGCTACGCCGCGCTCTGCTGTGGCCAAGTTTTCGGCTTCGGGCAAGGCAACGGCTAAGAAGGACCTCGGGATGATTGCCATGGCCTATGGTGACGTGTATGTGGGCCAGATTGCGATGGGGGCAAACATGAACCAAACGGTCAAGACGTTTGCCGAAGCTGCTGCTCATCCGGGCCCATCGCTGATTATTGCCTATAGCCCCTGTATTGCCCACGGAATTGACATGTCGAATATGGCGGGTCAACAGAAACTGGCGGTTGACAGCGGATACTGGCCCCTTTATCGCTATGACCCGTCGCGCGAGATGCAAGGCGACCACAACCTGCATCTTGACAGCCGTAAACCGACGGTTCCGTTCAAGGATTTCGCCATGACAGAGGCTCGGTTCGCCATGTTGGCGAGAGCCAACCAGCGCAGGTCCGATGTTTTGATGGCTGCAGCCCAACAAGACATCGATGACCGATGGCACCTGTATGAACAGATGGTTGATGTTGAGCGGACGGCTCGATTCGGGTTGGTTGAAGATCTCGAACACGACCATGAACCGGAGGTCACGACGGCCAGTACACCCAACGAAAAGGAGGGTAGATCATGATTGACATGTCCACCAGGTACCTTGGGCTCAGCCTGGCCCACCCAGTTGTGGCGTCGTCGTCCCCATTGACTGGATCGATAGACAGTCTTATCGCCCTTGAACAAGCTGGGGCGGCCGCGGTGGTGCTTCCGTCGATCTTTGAAGAACAGCTTGAACATGAGCTACATCATCTCAGCTCGGCGTCACGGGACCTGTTTGAACTCACAGCTGAGGCACACGGAGGTTACCTGCCTGAACTGGAGTTCGATGACGCTGGTACCGAAGACCAGTTCACCCTGATTACACAGGCCAAAGAAGAGCTCCGTGTGCCTGTCATTGCCAGTCTGAACGGTTCGACCGATGGGGGTTGGGTTCACTACGCATCAGTAGCCGCCGACCATGGCGCCGACGCAATAGAGCTAAACATCTATCATGTAGCGGCCGACACCGAGGTTGAAGGCACCCAAGTAGAGCGGCGCTACCTACACCTGGTGGAGTCGATTAGGGCAGAAGTAGACCTGCCATTGGCGGTCAAGCTCAGCCCGTTCTTCAGTTCGCCTGCCAACATAGCCCATCGCCTGGTTGAGGCCGGGGTTGATGGCGTGGTCTTATTCAACCGCTTTTACCAACCAGATATAGATCTTGAATCCTTGGATGTGACCACCGACCTTGTGCTGAGCACTCCGGCCGAAATGCGGCTGGTGTTGAGGTGGATGGCTATCTTGTCGGGTCGGATTTCGGGCTCTTTGGCTGCCACCACTGGCGTGGATACTGCTCAAGACGTTGTGAAGTTGGTTCTGGCCGGTGCCGATGTGGTGATGACCACCTCGGCACTGCTTCGCCATGGTGCTGAACACCTGACGGATCTAAAGAACGGGACGGCAGAGTGGTTTGGGAACAACGGATACGAATCTGTAGCCCAAGCAAGAGGAAGCGTCAGCCACCGCAATGTGGCCGACCCCTCCCAGTTTGAGCGGGCCAACTATATGAAGACCATCACAAGTTACAAGTGACCCACCTAGGGAAACCGGCCTAACCCTGCCAGACTTGTGGCTATGGATATAGATATTGAACAGGCCGACCTCTTGCTATCTACCACGCGAGCCGTACGAAAGCGTCTAGATCTCGATCGAGAAGTTCCCGATGATGTCTTGCTTGAATGTCTCCAGTTGGCGGTTCAGGCCCCAACCGGATCCAACACCCAGGGTTGGCGCTGGCTCATCGTCCGGGACCAAGCCAAAAAGGATGCCCTAGCCGACATCTATAATCGCGCTGGTCGACAATACCTGGAGTCGACGTCTGCGACCATCGGTGAGGGATCCCAAACCGGCCGGGTGCTGTCTTCAGCGCTGTATTTGGCCGATAATTTTGCCAGGGTCCCCGTAATGGTAGTTCCCCTAATCCAAGGAAGGATCGCCGACAACGGACCGGCTTCTGCCGCCGGCCTGATGGGGTCTATTCTTCCCGCAGTGTGGAGCTTCCAACTAGCGCTTCGCAGCCGTGGACTGGGTAGTACCTACACCACACTGCATTTGCGATCTGAAGCTGAGGCGGCTGAGCTCCTGGAAATCCCCGACGATATGACCCAGGCAGGATTGTTGCCTGTGGCATACACATTGGGCACCGACTTCAAACCGGCGAGTCGGCCACCGGTGAACGAAATCACTTATCTTGATACCTTCGGTAGCCAGATCAAGTAGTTGGCCTGATCGGCCGGTCGAGGTTCTGGCCCGACCGGTCCGCTAAGGTTCCACCCCAGAACCAGATCCGATCGGTTACGGTTGATATTATGTGTGGTCGTTTTGTTTCAGCGTCAACCCCTGACGAGTTGGCCCAGTATTTCGGGGCTGAGTTTGCTGATGACTCACTCGAAGCATCCTACAATGTGGCTCCAACTACAGAGGTTTACGCCATCAGAGATGCTGACGGACACCGCAAGCTGGACACCATGCGGTGGGGATTGGTTCCGTCTTGGGCCAAAGACATCAAGATTGGATCGAAACTGATCAACGCCCGCGCCGAGACACTGTTTGACAAGCCAGCGTTTCGCGCTGCCGCCCGCCGCCGTCGTTGCCTCATACCTGCTGACGGTTTTTTCGAATGGGCTAGGGTCACCGGACAGAAACGAAAACAGCCGTACTATATCCAACGCGGTGATGGCGATCCCTTGGCGTTTGCCGGTATATGGGAGACATGGACCGTGCCGAGTCCCCAAGCTGATGGTGGACCTGATCCAGACGGTGAGCATGCAGTGATCACATCATGCACGATTGTGACATGTCCCCCAAACGAAACGATGGCTCGGGTGCACAACCGCATGCCGGTGTTGCTTGCCCCCAATGACTGGGACCGGTGGATTGCACCTGTTAACGATCCCGTTCGGCTCGCTGAACTGTTGGTGCCGGCACCCAACGGATTGTTGGTTGTGCACCCGGTTTCAACTGCGGTTAACCGTGTAGGCAACAACTTTCCACAACTGATCGAGCCTGATGTTAATCCCCCGGAGGCCGACAATACTCAGAGTGAATTGTTCGATACTGGAAACGGGGCCAGTTGACCGAACTCCCATTTCAAAGGCGCTTTCAGCGCCGGATGGTTCAGGCACAAGCCAGGTTGGAAGCTGGCGCCGGTGACCTATGGATCCCGGCTGCTTTGACCGTGGCTCTGATCACAGGCCTAGTGGTGTCTGCGCTTTCCAAACTTAGAAATTTGGAGTCGGGAGCAGATCTGGCGGCCTACACCCAGGCATCATGGCTGATCGGGCAAGGAATCGAACCAAAGGCGTCTTTGCTGGGTGACGATGTGCACATGCTCGAACTCGGGTGGTCGTTCGTGCTCTATCCACTGGCTTTGATTGGTCGATTCTTGCCCCCAGCCGAGGTATTGGTTGTCGCCCAGGCTGTTGCCCTAGGAGTAGCCGTAATTCCCCTGTGGCTGTTGGCTCGAAATGTTAACAAGTTGCGCATTGGCGCGGCATCGGCCCTGATCGTGGCCTACGCCCTGCATCCCGCAACCCACCGTCTGGGGACCGACGATTTCCACCCGGAATCGTTAGCGGTTCCGGCTCTGATTGCAATGGCCTACTTCGGTGCAACGAAAAGATGGACGGCATACTGGCTTTGTATTGCCATGGCTTTGGCCACCAGAGCAGATCTTGGCCTGGCCATAGCATTGTGGGGATTCGTGGTATTGGGCACCAGAGCACGAGCCACCGGACTGTGGACCTTGGGGGTTGGTGTTTCTTGGTCGCTTGGTCTGCTGCTTGTAGTCCAACCTTTGATGGGGGACGGAACAGGCGCTAATGCCGCCTCAATCAATACCGTCGGATTTGGTCGAGTCGTATTCTCAGCGCTTAGAGGGCCAACAGAGCTATTTGCCCAGTCCAACATGACCCTGATTGTGAGCCTGCTTGCTCCAGTCATCTTCCTGCCCCTTCTGTCGCTGCGCCATTTGGCGCCCGCTCTCCCGCTAGCCAGCCTCTACCTGATCGCCGGTGGCGGAGCGGCATTTGCTGAACGGGCAGCGATGCTTTTGGCCTTTGTGGTTATCGCCGCCACATTCGCTCTCAACCGACTGGGGAATATGGGAGTGGACAGGGTGTTCATTGATGTGCGGGTCTTGTCGACCTTGGTAGCGGCCGCTGTTCTCGTCTATGTGAGTGCTTCACCGATCTCGCCGTACGAGAAGCCATGGGAAACAGCGGGGTTGGATAGAACTGATGTGGCAGTGATTAAGGCAGCAGAGATGCTGCCTGAATCGGTAACGGTTAGAGCGACATCGTCGGCGTTGACACACCTTGCGGAACGTCCGTGGCTATTTGCCATCGATTCAAGACGCGAAACCTCAGCCGCCCAAGTCAGTTTTCCTCAATCGGTATGGGCAGTGTTGGTAGCTGAACGCGACATCCCCGAACGCGGTGAGCTTGAACGTGAAGAGTTCGAGCGGGGTATGGAACGGCAAGGGTTTGAGATCGTTATGAAAGACAACGAAGCGGGTGTGACGCTTTACTCCAGGGCCGATCTGGCTCAGGCCGAGCAAGTTGAAAGGGGCTGACCAATGGTGCTCGCAAAACGTCGTTTGGTTTTCGACAAGTCCGAGATCCTAACCTGGCCAAACCTTTTCACATTGGCAAGACTGCTGGCGATACCGGTATTCGTGTGGCTGCTATTCGGGCGAGAAAATCGGGCAGCGGCTGCTTGGCTTGTTGGAGCCCTGGGTGCCACCGATTGGGTCGACGGCTGGTTGGCCCGTCGGTTTGATCAGGCAACTGATCTTGGCGCCATGTTCGACCCCGTCGTCGACCGGTTATTGTTCTTGGTGGTGGCGCCCTCATTGGTCATCGACGGCTCTATTCCCGTTTGGGTTGCCGCACTGCTACTGGCACGCGAGGTCGTGGTTGGGGCGGTCACACTGGTCGCTACCCTCACCACCAAGTCACGTCCGAACGTGACATGGGAAGGCAAAACCGGGACATTCCTGATGATGTTCGGCCTTCCAATGTTTCTTGGAGGGGCGAGCACATTGTCCTATGCGCCAGTACTGGCCTGGCTCGCGTGGATCTTCTCTATACCTGGATTGGCCTACAGCTGGTACTCTGCACTGTTCCAATACCTGCCTGCGGCCTTGAACCGAGAGTCTGACTCCTAGTTGTCGGCAGCATCGGCGCTCAGCATCACCAGGCCCTGGTAGTAGGTAGTGGCGACACCCATCGTGGCCCCACAGGTCGCGGCCACAAGAGATGTCGAATGGCAGAGCCATGACTTGTCTAGATGCGCTACCGTACAACTGATGCATACTCCAGAAAACCTTCGATACTCCTCAGATCATGAGTGGCTGCGGACCGAGGCAACAGACATTATCCGTCTTGGAATCACCGATTATGCTCAAGACGCTTTGGGCGACGTCGTATACGTCGAGATGCCCGATGTCGGTGCCAAAGTTGAAGCTGGGCAACCATTCGCTGAAGTAGAATCCACCAAATCGGTGTCGGACATCTTCTCACCGGTGACCGGAGAGATTGTTGCAACCAATACCGATCTCGTAGATAATCCAGAGCGGATCAACACCGACCCGTACGGAGAGGGCTGGTTGTGTGATATTAGGCTAAGCTCTCAGTCTGAACTTGATGATCTTATGGATGCTTCGGCCTACATTGAATTAACGGAGGCGTAGAGTGGGTGATGTGTGCTCGTCATGCGGATATCTGAATCCGTTAGGGGCAAGATTCTGTAGTTCTTGCGGTGTCCAGCAACAGATTGAGCCAGTTGGCGACCACCCAACGGCCACTCATGATGCGTTGATGAGCGGCATTGATGCGTCTGAGGGTGACCCGTTTTCACTGGAAGAATTCCCGCCAGGCATCAGCGCCATGTTTGTTGTGCGCGATGGGCCGAAGCGAGGGAGTCGAATCCATCTTGATTCAGACTCGGTTTCTGTAGGACGCCACCCTCAAAGTGATATTTTCCTTGATGACGTAACCGTTTCCAGGCGTCATGCCGAAGTTGTACGCTCAGGGACGCACTTCGAGGTAGTCGACTCCGGTAGTTTAAATGGTACCTATGTCAACCAGGACCGGGTTGATCGACAGATGCTGGCCTCAGGCGATATTGTGCAGGTTGGAAAATTTAAGTTGGTGTATGTCACCGTCGACGAAGAACCAAGTTAGTAGCGGTGCAAAACCAGATCGAGCAGGGCCCATCATGGCCCAAGTGAACCTCTGTCCTGATCATTGGACTAGATTGGAATTATGACCGTAGAGATGGAGCTAGTCGGGGTCCGGGTACAGATGCCGACGAATACCCCGATTCTCCTGTTGCGCGAGAGCGGCGGGCGCCGCCGTGTGGTCCCGATCTATATCGGAGGCCCTGAAGCTCACGCCATAGATCTAGCTATCCAAAAGATCCGGTCTCCCCGGCCAATGACCCATGACCTTATGGCTGAGCTGATTGAGAACCTCGGGGCATCTCTGGAGCGCGTAGTTGTGTCCGAACTGCGAGATGGAACCTTCTACGCCGAGTTGTACCTGCGGAACACCACCGGGGGAGTCCAGACCATCTCTGCCCGTCCCTCCGATGCCGTTGCCTTGGCGGCAAGGACTGGAAGCCAGATCTTTGCTGAGGAAGAACTTGTTGACGAGGCTGGTATAGAAGAGGCCGAAACCGACGAGGACGACGGTAGCGAAGAGCAAATGGTTCAAGAGCTTAGAGAATTCTTGGACCAGGTCAATCCTGAAGACTTCTTGCCCTAATATCAGCAATCTGGTGCGATCAACCGCCGAGTTGGTGCTATTGGTCTGCTACGGCGAGATCTACCAGGGCAGACCCGATACGGTCTAGGCTGGTTGACACCATGAGACGGGTTCGGGCATCGTCCAACGGCCGTTGAGCTAGAAGCAGGACTGCCAGGCCGGGGAGCACCATAGCTTGGCGGTACGCCGTCATGGTGGTGCCATAGGAGTCAATCAAGAGATGCTCACAATCACGTCTGACCGCAGGGTCGAGACTGGTTGCGGCCAGCCAGGCCAGGTCCGCAGCACCTGGTTGGATGCTTATCTGCTGCCAATCGAACAGAACCGGTTCGTTGTTGGAGTCAAACACTAGATTGTCGGCCCGAGGATCTCCATGGCAAAGAGTTGGGGGGTTTTGATTGAACACGTCTATGAGGTGCTTACGCCGCGCTGCCATTGCACAGAAGGCGTCGAACTGTTCGCTGGACAGAGCTGACGCCCATGTCTGGCTCAAAGCTTTGACCCCCTTGTCTAGCGCCACGGGGTCAAAGCTGGCGGGCGTAGACTGCCTTACATCGAGGTCGATTAGATGTTGTAGGCGTTCTTTGGCGGACCATGCATCATGCAGACGGCGCAACGACCGCACTGTCGACAGGGCATCAGACACCTCCAGTCCGTCAAGCTGATCAACGCGACGAAACCCGCTCAGATCTTCGAGCACCAGATCAACCCCGCCATCATCATGGTGACTGGCAAGCCAAAACCGCGGGGACCTAACTGGGGTTGACCCTAGAAGATTCTCATATGCCAACGCCTCGCGGCGGCATGCTCCCGATGCCCGGGCTGCATTGCCTGCCGGTCCTGATGCCGGAGATTTCACCACAAGTGACCAAGCTGCAAGTTCTTGGCCGGTTGATGACTCAACCTCAACTCGTACAACGTCGCTGAATACTCCGCGCCCTTGGTTGACATCGGTCGTTGATGTAATAGCGAACTCAGATGACGAAGCGAGTCCGAGCGCGTCAGCAACCAAGCGGACCAGATGAGGCGATGGGACAATTTGGTTAGAGGTCATAGGTAGCCGCCATAAACGTAAATGTTGACTGGTTGTGCTTATTTGGATACTATTTAGCACTGACAAATAGCGTGAGCGTAATTACGGTCAGGTTGTTTCGGCGGCGGTGAGTTGAGAGGAATGGGTATGGCATTCGATTCAGGGTTTTCAGGCAAGAGAGCGGCTGACATCGTTGGCATAACATATCGCCAACTGGACTATTGGGCCAGAACAGACCTGCTCCGTCCCGAACTCGCTGACGCTTCGGGCTCAGGTTCGCGCCGCCAGTATTCCTATCGAGACCTGCTCAAGTTGAAGATGATCAAGGCTCTGCTCGATTCAGGGCTGAAGCTGGAAACAGTTCGTCGAGTATTCACCTATCTCAGAGACGAACTAGACGAGGACGTGGAAACCGCTAATCTGGTGATCCACGGGAACACCCCGGTATTGGCTCGAAGTGGTGAAGAGCTGATAGATCTGGTCAACAAGGGGCAAGGTGTGCTCAACGTACTACCGTTGGCTGGGCTAAAAGATGAGGTTGCAGCCAAGATCGTTGAATTCCCTCGGCCAGCCACGGTCAGGGGCGACCATCGCTCTGAGCCCACCCAAACCCGGCGAGCCTCAACCGGCTGAACTAGTGGGGTCAGAATCGTCGGGAGATGAGGGATCCCATGACCAGTCCTGGAACCCGGAATAGGGCTGTTGAGTCCGACGGTCCTGGGAAGCAGAGCTATCGGACTGATGGCCACGTAGTTCAGGTGTATCGCAAGCAGCGTCGAGCTCTTGTTGGGCTACTCCAGCAGAAGCGGCTTCATCTGGTTGGGCCCCAGTCCGGTCGCTGCGGTTTGCATGGCCGGGAGGATTGTCATTTTCTGGATACCACATGTGGGCCCGATTCTTGCCTGCAGCTTTGGCTTGATAAAGGGCCTGGTCGGCGCGATCAAAGGTAACGGTCACATCGGCCCCCGGCTCGTGAAGGGCCACGCCGGCGCTGAGAGTGGTTGACCGTCCGCTTTTGGCCCAGCCGACTAAGACCCTGTCGGCTACAGCCAGTGGAGCTGAAAACGCCCTGTGGGCCACGATAAGGAACTCGTCACCGCCTAGACGCGCTGAGGTGTCGGAGTCTCGCAGGCAATGGCGCAGATGGGCGCTGAGTTCCTGCAACACAGCATCGCCAGCAGAATGTCCCAGGGTGTCGTTGACTTCCTTAAAGCCATCAAGGTCCAGCAAGATTACCGCATCACCTTCTCGAAGCGATGCGAGAAGGGAATCTGCGTGTTTGCGGTTGCCGATCCCGGTGAGTTCGTCGCGAGTTGTTGCTCGGCGCAACTCGTTTATGACAAACAGGTGCTCAATAGCCAATCCAACCTGGGCGCCAAACAAGCGGGCAAGGTCAAGTGAGAACTCGGGGTCATCCACACACAATGGATGAACTACAACCGCTCCGGTGGATTCACTAGCGGTATACAGGGGGAGTACCAACATGTGCTGGTCAGCACCTGTTGGCACGATCCTGGGAGCGGTGCCTCCAATGGTATCCACCACGAGTTGGGCTGTCTGGCCGTCAGGGATCTCGTCGCTTGACGGCCCAACAGTCACAGAAACCAGGCCGTCGGGGACGTCGCGCAACACCACCGTTGCCCGATCGACTTCAAACAGTTCGGTGGCGGCTTGGGCTACCTGGTGAGCGGCTTCGTTGAGAGTGTCTGGAGATCTGAACCGGCGAAGCACATCTTCCAACCTGGCCATGGTTTGCTTCTGGTGAGCTGTGCGGGAAATGGACCGGGCCGAATGGTCCGTTAGCGATGAAACCAGTTCGCCAAGCAATGCTGAAACCGGCACCACAACCAACGGCAACGCCAGATTCACCCGAACTTCTTCTCGCTGGTGCGCGATCAGGAGCACCAACACCAATAGGGGGCTGAACATGAGCGCCGTGCCCGGCGGCATGACGAAGCCAACATAGGAAAGGATCAAGATTGCGGCTACCGCAAAGCCTGTCGTGGCATGGCCCGTGGCCGAAGTGCCAGCCCAAAAAATTGCACCCAGCAATGCCAGCACACACAGCGCCGCCGGCCCAAGCCGAAAGAGCCAAGGCAGTCGGTTCCAGTCGACGAAAGCTACATAGAGCGCAGCCAGCAATAGGGCGATTCCTAAATAGACAATAGAGGTGCCTGACGGATCTACCTCATTGCGGGCAGCGAAATCTAAGAAGGCCAAAGCGCCGACGCTCACTAGGAGCCCGGAGGCTGCTACTCGATATCGCTCTGCCCACATCACTATGCCACTCCACTTCACCGGCGTTTCTGAAAGCGGGAATCAGTGACACGTAAGTAACCACCGACCACCAGGCGTGCCTATGACAATACCCTAAGTGACAACGGGAGGGAAGTAGCCCTCTATTTCATGGGTAGGCCATTGTCCATAGTGACAGTACCCATGTGCTGGGCATCATTGAACGAACGAAGCAACCAACCCGCAGGTGAGGCCACTAGGTGGCTGATCGCGGTGTGGCGTGAACCGTTGAATACGAACGGATGGGCACCAGTAACATAGCCCACCAGAGCGGCGATCACGCCGCCATGACAGACCACAACTACAAGCTCGTCGCTGTGGTTTGCGGCGATTCCACTCAGCACGCTTGAGGTGCGTGCCACCAGATTCTCATTGGTTTCTGCCCCCGGGATTTCGCTCCACTGACGCTTGGCGCGCATTGATTCGACGGCCGGGTGCCCGTCGGCTGCGTGTTT
>Ga0316190_10003484_pt1 | contig 11427 bp, 15 predicted proteins | sample Eddworburrow2_MG_FD_204929 | JGI IMG/M metagenome (GOLD analysis project Ga0316190, IMG submission 204929) | Coastal sediment microbial communities from Maine, United States - Eddy worm burrow 2 | ecosystem: Environmental > Aquatic > Marine > Coastal > Sediment | place: USA: Maine | collected... | reverse complement strand
CACCGTGTAGATGTGGCGCTCCAGATCGACCAGGATAATACCGAACTTCGTATCGATCGCGGAAGCGGTTACGTTCAGTTTTTCTGCAACAACATCGATGGACGGCTTGTCGTCCGGACACTGCACGTTCATCATCACCATTTCACCCATGGTATCCACTCTCTGCTTGCCTGTTTCCGGCACCCGGCAAGGTTACCGGAAACCAGCCCTGTCTTCCATGTATTACACAATCGGGTTCACCTGATTGGCCAGGTCTGTCGGGCTGATGATCCCGAAGCCGATCTCGTTGTCCCAGCCGCCCGGGCCTGAGGGTTTCACCGCACTGTCCCTGACAGCCTGGGCCATTGCCGCCGATGACATCATGCTTGGCGGGAGGCTGGTTCGCACAGCCGCGATGCACCCGGCCGCAACCGGGCATGCCGTGGACGTACCGCCATCAGCACTGCCAACGCCAAAGGCATTTGACCCGTTGAAGTGGGTATAGGCGGCAATGTCGGGCTTTTGCGTCGCCAGCGGCGCTTGTCCCGGACCCATTGATGAATAGCCGACCCTATCTCGATCAACGTCCACACCTGCCACGGACAAAACATCCGGGTGCGAGTTGGCACCGGTGATGACGTCCGTAGTGACGCCCTGGCAGCGTCCGTCCGGGCAATCAGTGCCGCAATTGCCGGCGGCAAACAGGATATCGGCGCCCGACTGTGCCAGGCTGCCGACAATCAGGTTGAACGGATGATTTGGATTGTCCGCATATCGTCCCGGATGGCCGGCAGGAAAGTCCCAGCTGTGGTGGAACATCCCCCAGCTGTTATTGACCACCAGCGAATGGTAGGGGCGCTCTTCTTCCGGTTTCCGCATCATGGTCAGCATGACGTTGTAGGCCTGAACCGCATCACTCAGGAACCCGTCCATTACCGAGCCGCCGGTGGTCGTGGATCCCAGCAGCGGAAAGTCCAGCAAGGTGCATTCCGGGGCTGCAATCGAAACGGCATAGGCGCACATGGTGCCATGGTCGACCGGATATTCGCCCGGCTTGATGTTCGGCGTCGGGGTCCAGAAAATATGCGGGTCGAGCCGCGCCGACAATCCGCGCTGGCGCAAATGGGCAAGGTTTATGCCGCTATCGACAATGGCAACAGCGACGCCGTCGCCGCTCAGGTGGCGGCGGGACAGTTCGCTGACGCCGAGCAATCCGCGCACGTCTGCCGCATTGCCCCGGGCCGGGTCTCCCGGGCAGATCGGCATCGATCCCACCTGCGCATCGACAAACACGCGCGGCCCATCCGCACTGGTGCTGGTCAGCGAGGAGATCCGTTCGGAATCCACCATGCCGCGCACAACGTACTGTTTGTCTTTGCTGGTTGCGGTCATTTTGAAACTCTTTGCGGTCGGCTTGGCCATCCCCAGGGGCACCGCTGCAAAATTCGTGTCGAGTACACAACCGTCAGGCAGGTCGCGTCCTGCGGCCTTGTCTATGCCCGTAACGGCCCGGGAGCCGGATGCAAATGACTCAGCTGATACGCGGGCCGATTCACGGGTCGTATCCGTGGCGGGGATAACGATCAGAACAGGAATGGCGACCATGGTTCAAACCTCCGAATCTTGATATGTGGCATGTCCCGGCTGCGTCGGTCTTTGTTGCCGAAGCGGATTTTTGCCGGATATGACTATTGCCGTCCGGTCGGTCTGGCCGGGGCGGATGATCGCTAGCCACTTGGCGATCCATTCAGGCGATTGTTAAATGTCGGCCGGTCGAGGGTCTGTGACAAACCGCACACCTTGCCCAACACAAGTTAAAACAGGAAATCGCATCAAAGGTTGGGCGGAAACGGGAAATTTCTCAGCCGCGAATATTTCGACGTGATCCAGTATCTTTCGTCGGAGCTGACACGGAAAGCACTATGCAATGAAAGCTACTGCTTGTCGGCTTTCGCCATCCACGAAATGATCGCCATGGCGCCCGGAAGCCAGGCCAGCCCGGCAACGGCATAAAACAGAAACTGCCAGATGCCGTGAACGGTCGACAGATAGCGTGCGCCAATTGCCATGGCGATCAGCGAGTAGACAATCAGGAATGCCAAAAACACGAAAGTCCCGATCAGTTTCCGGGTGCGGGCGGGGATCATGATCTCACTAGACCGGCACAGTCATGGTTTTGCTGCGCCGTTCATAGGGTATGAACCCCATTTGCTGATACAGGCCCAAAGCGTGCGGGGAATCCAGGGTACAGGTTTCCACGTGCAGGCTTTCAGGTTTGTCAGCCCACGCCGTGCGCACGGCTTCCGACAACAGCCATTTGCCGATACCCAGCCCGTGAAACTCCGGCAACAGCCCGAAATAGACCAACCAGCATTTTTCCGTGTCGCGAGCATCGATTTCGAAATACCCGGCCGGATTGCCGGCGCAATAGGCAACATAGATGTCCACGCCATCGACATTGATCGCAGCCGCCAACTGGTCGTCGCTCAACAGCTTGCGATCGACCCAGTGGTGTTCGGCGCCGACCGCGTCGTACAGATACCGGTAATAGCTGATTGTCGGATCCAGAACGTGCATCAGTGCCAGCTTGAGATTGGCAGGCGGCATAACCCGTAAAGACGGCGGATGATCCATGGACAGATACGTTACTGTGGTTTCGATGTCCTGGGTTTCCTGTTTTACACTTGCCGGCTTTTTTGCATTTCCAAACCCTGAAGATGGAATTTTGCGCTTCATGTGGTGGCCGCTTTCTGTGTCATCAGTCTGTTTCGATGGGGGTATCGGGGTCGCTTCCCCATTCAGCCCATGAACCGTCATAAAGGGAATTGGCGTTGTGTCCGACCAGCGTCAGGCCGAGCGTGAGAATTGCAGCGGTTACACCTGATCCGCAAGTGGTAATCACGGGTTTGGTCACGTCAATTCCGGCGTCGTCGAAAACCCTTGCAATGGCTTCAGTGGATTTCACCGTGCCGTCGTCATTCAGCAGCGTCTTGTAATGCACATTGCACGCACCCGGCATATGGCCGCCGCGCATGCCGGCACGCGGTTCAGGTTCGCGCGCTGAAAACCGGCCAGGGGATCTGGCATCTGCAATCTGCTGTGAACCGGAACTGATCGCATTGAGTATGTCCTGCTTGTCACGCACGCTGGATGCCGAATAGCGCGCGCTCATATGCCGTGGCTGGCGTAGCAATGCAGGGCCGTCTTCAACGGGTCGGTCTTCGGCAAGCCACTTCGGAAAGCCGCCGTCGAGAATGGCAACATCTGTGTGGCCGAAAGTCCGGAACATCCACCACACCCGCGCAGCGGAAAACAAACCGGCGCCGTCATAAACCACCACACGCATGCCGTCGCCAATGCCCATTTTCCGCATGCGTGACGAGAATTTTTCCGGCGGCGGCATGGTGTGCGGCAGCGGACTGGTCTCGTCCGATATGTCGTCAATGTCGAAGAACACAGCGCCGGGGATGCGCTGCTCCTCATATTCTTCGCGGCCATTGCGCCCCGCGTCGGGCAAATAATAGGACGCATCCACGATGACGATATCGGGTGCTTCGAGCCGTTGCTCAAGCCACTGTGTTGAGACCAGGTTTTCGCGCTCATCCAGAAGTGTCGGCATGTATCTACTTTCGTCTCAAACGGTCAGGCCTGTTGTTAGGGTCCGGGCCCTAATCCATCAGGGCAAGCCTGAACCGGCGATTGTTCTTGCCCTTCTTCTCGATCTTGGTAATGGCAATGTTGCCAATCTCGGCAGTAGAAGCAACATGCGTTCCGCCGCATGGCTGCAGGTCGACCGCGCCATCTTCGCCAATTGCGATCAGTCTTACCTTGCCGGAGCCCATTGGCGGCTTTACCGACATGGTGCGCACAAGACCGGGATTGGCCGCCAGTTCGGCATCGCTGATCCAGCGCTGTGAAATGGCATGATCTGCCTGCACCAGGTCCTGAAGGCCTGCTGAAAGGCTATCCCGGTCTATGGCGTCTGGGTCATCAATGTCGAAATCCAGCCGGCCGCCTTGCGGCGAAATCTGGCCGCCGGTCACCGGAAAGGGCACCAGAGCGCACATCAGGTGAAGGGCGGTGTGAACCCGCATCATGGCGTGCCGGCGCGGCCAGTCGAGCGACAGGTCGACATTGTCTCTGACTGCGGGCAGCGTGGCGCCATCTTCTGCCACATGAACGATCTGGACCCGGTCTTCGCCATATACTGTTGTGGCAATGGCGATGCTGGACCCATCTGCCAGTGTCATGGTGCCGCTGTCCCCGGGCTGGCCGCCGCCGGTTGCATAGAAGTTGGACCGGTCGAGCACAACGCCGCCACGCTCATTTACCTCCAGCACGCTTGCGGTGCAGGTTTTCAGGTAGGCATCGTTGCGAAACAAGGCTTCAGTCATAAAAACACCCACTAGGCTTCAGGATCTGCGGTAACGTCGGGAACACTCAGCGGCGCTTCCATCCAGTCCGGCACCGGCAGGTCCTTGGAGCGCAGGAACTCCGGATTATACAGGCGCGACTGATAGCGCGATCCAAAGTCGCACAGCACCGTCACGATGGTGTGGCCCGGTCCCATTTCCCGGGCAAGTTCCATGGCGCCTGCTATGTTCACGCCGGTCGATGCGCCCATGCACAGGCCTTCTTCCTTCAGGAGATCGAAGACAATTTCCACGGCCTGCGCATCGCCAATTCGCCAGGCGTGATCAATCGGGGCGTTTTCGAGATTGGCGGTTATGCGGCCCTGACCGATACCTTCCGAGATCGAGCTGCCCTCCGCCTTGAGTTCGCCGGTCGTGAAGTAACTGTAAAGGGCAGCGCCGTGCGGGTCTGCCAGCCCGATACGGATGTCCTTGTTGCGCTGCTTGAGCGCCATGCCGGTGCCGACGATGGTGCCACCGGATCCGGCAGCACAGATGAAACCGTCAATCCTGCCATCGGTCTGTTCCCAGATTTCCGGACCCGTCGTTTCAATGTGGGCCTGCCGATTGGCAACATTGTCAAACTGGTTCGCCCAGATGGCTCCACCTTCGCGTTCATCATTCAGCCGCTCCGCCAGCCGGCCGGAATAGCGCACGAAATTGTTGGGGTTCTTGTAAGGCGCAGCCGGAACCTCGACCAGTTCGGCACCGAGCATTCGCAGTGTATCTTTCTTCTCCTGGCTCTGGGTGTCCGGAATGACGATGACGGATTTGAAACCCATGGCATTGGCCACCATGGTCAGGCCGATACCGGTATTGCCGGCTGTGCCTTCGACAACAGTCCCTCCCGGTTTCAGCCGCCCTGACCTGATCGCATCGCGGATGATGAACAACGCCGCACGGTCCTTTACCGACTGGCCCGGATTCATGAACTCGGCCTTGCCCAGAATCGTGCAGCCTGTCAGTTCCGAGGCTTTCCTCAGCTTGATGAGCGGTGTGTTGCCAATGGCGGCAGTAACGTCAGGTGCAAACTTCATGGATGGGTTCCGTAGTGAGCCGGGCGATGGACGCCGCAGTGAGGCTGGTCAAGCAAGATGTTTGGCGGCAGGCCAGGCTTGTGTCAAGCACGCGCCATGATCAGTTTCAGCCGGATTCAGCAATAAATCCATCCAGCGGACCCGGTCGCCACAGACGGTAGTCATAATCGGGGTCAAGCGAGTTGGCGATGCACTCCGATGTGGGGATATAACTGGAATTGGGCATGTGGAACCAGCGCAGAAAATCCCCGGTATTGATCACCTGATCAAGATAGAGTTCGAGAATTTGCCTGCTGTACCAGTGATACTCGCCACTCATGCAGGAGCTTATGAGGCTTGTGTCCATCTGCCAAGGCCACGCTTCAATTTAGGTGGATCATGCTCTGTTCCAGTGTTTCACGAATTTGAACGAAGCGCCAGATTGCACGCCCAAACTTAACGGGCTTGTGAAATGATACCTGACAGCTCACTGGCGCTGGCCAGGGAAATGCCGGAAATGGTGTCTTCGCGGCCGCGAATTTCGTAGGCTTCGATTTCCAGGCCGGACTGTTCGACATTCGCAGCCTGCAGGACTTTCAGCGACACCACGATTTCCGTCGCAAGCTGTTTGGTGAGGGCTTCCAGTCTGCTGGCCGTGTTGACCGTGTCACCCAGGGCGGTAATGCGCTCGCCTGCCGTATGGGCCTTGCTGGCTCCGATGCGGCCCAGAATGGCTTCTCCGGTATGAATGCCGATCCCGATGCGCAAGGGTTCAGACAAGGTGGCCTGGTGGCCCTCGTTCAACTCGTCCAGCGCGCTGCTTATGTCAAGTGCCGCACGAAGCGCATCGGCGGCACCGTGCCCGTCTTCATCCTCCATGCCGAAAATCGCCATGATGCCGTCGCCCATGAACTTGTCGACATACCCGGAGTGTGCGGTGATGACCTCGCTCATCCGGCCCATATACTGGTTCAGGATATAGACGACGTCATAGGGCAGGCGGCCTTCTGAGAACTTCGTGAAGCCGCGTATGTCGATAAACATCAAGGTGACAATCTGCTCCACGCCGTGGGCATATTTGTCCCGGCTGGAGCGGCGGCCGGCCACTCGGCCTGCGGGCACCAGCGGGATGATGGAAAGCTGCTCGTGCGGTCTGATCTGACAGGCGAGGCGGACGTCAGGCGATGTTATGCCGGCCCGGCTGAGAACCTTGAGTTCGTGGGCATCTGCCGGCGGCAGGGTCTGGCCACCCGATACGATTTTCACGCGGCAGGTGGAACACCGGGCCCGGCCACCGCAAACGGACGCATGCGGAATGCCGGCTTCACGGGATATCTCCAGCAGTGTCAGGCCGGCAGGCGCGGTCTTGGTTACAGTGTTGTTATAGGTGACCGAGACCTTGGGCTTGAAACCGGCGGAAATCCATTGTCCGGCCTTGATCAGCAGCACCGCAACGATCAGTGCCAGAGACAGGTACATGGCAATGTCCATAATGCGGACTATTGTGGTGTACTGCTCGGCGTTCAGCGGACTGTCAAATGTCCTGGTTGCATGAAACTGTCTGCCGGCAACCTCAAAGCCTGCAAATGCCAGGACGGGAACCAGGGCTGCAATGACCAGCAAGGGCGCTTTCAAATAGGCGAACCAGGACTGGAATCTGATCCACATGTAAAGGCCGATGGTTCCGTGCCCCCACACCAGCGCAATTAGGCCTGCCTGCCGCCACGCTTCGGCGGGCCACATGGCCCACAGGGCAAAGTCATAATTGTCATTCACACCGAAAAGTTCGTGCGAGATGCGCATGCCAATGAGGTGGCGCGCCAGCAGGACGGGAATCAGGATACCCGTTGCAATTTGTAACAGACCACGGGACGAAATCGCCGAAAGCCGCCGGGAAATGATTTTCTCGATACCTAGAATGCCATGCACAACAGCCGCCACAAGCAGGATAGCTGTCCCCGCCCAGGTCCTGGTCACCGCAGTGCGGACGGCCCGGAAGTCCTCCATGGCTTCAATCGAGATCAAGCCGAGACTGTGATTGACCAGGTGCGTGAACACGAAACCAAACAGCACAAGGCCCGAAATCAGTCGAAGGTTTCGGCCGGTAAGGGCACGTCTGAAACCTGACGGGGGTTTTGTTTTGTCTGGAATCGCGCCGGCGGAGATGGACATGCCGAAAAGCTTACTACCGCGATTGCATCAGCGTGAAGTGTAAAACGATCCGCTCGCGCAGTCTTGATCCGGCAGTCATTGCCGGCGCTTCGGCTCCCCGGATGGTCTCTGTCAACACCAACCGGGGAACTTGCCTGGAATTGTTGTCGTCGATCATGCGGCTTTGTCGCACGGACGGTCAGTGCTGACCGGGTCAGCGTGCGCCGCGAACATAGAACAGGCCTGGTGTCCGTCCACGGTCCTGTCTGAAACTGCCGCGCCCGTCATTGCCGGTATTGCCGCTGGTCGAGGCCATGTTCATGACAGTCTCCGAACAGCGGTATTTGCTGGACGGTTTGCATACTGCCCATTTCCGGCCAGGACCTTCGCGGCCTGCATTGATCCAGTATGAGCGGGATCTCGAATGTGGATTGATCTTGCGGCCACTGGCTGTTGTGGCGTGCTGCCGGAACGTTGGAGCGCTGTTGCCGGCCCAGCATTTGTTTTTCATGAAATTCCACTGTATCCAGCACGAAGACTCACAAGTGCCCATCACAACGAAGACCACATTGCGTCGGTTCATCGACCGGGCCGCATTGATTGCACCCAGCGGATTATCGCCGCCGCCTGCTCTTGCGATATGGGCGCCGCCCTGGATGCCATAATGATTGTCGAAACAGGCCTGACCCTTGGGCATTTTTACCCGGTAGCGTTTACCGCTGGATGCGGTGTAGCTGGTGGTCTTGAAGCAGGCCGATGTGTCTATTCTGTTGCCGCCGGCTTGAGCATCGGAAGCAACGCCGGCGAGACCGGCGAAAACCAAGCTGGTCAGAGTAATTGCAAGAGCCTGTTTCATAATAATACACCTCGTTTGTGTTTTGTTGAGGTAATGCAGAATAGAGGCCAGACATGACTGCCAACGAACCATCGATAGTGCGTTGCACAATCCCCAACGCCGATAACCGCATGGTGCAGTCAGCAGACATTGGAAGCATGTTCGATGTGATAATTTTGATTAGTCAACTGAAGTAATTGATGCAGGTCAAGGGTGGTCGCTCTGCAAATCCCTAATCTCACAATCGAAAGTACACTCAAAACGGAGATCAGCATGTCGATCAAAACAATTGCCGTGTCACTGGTTGATATCGAGCGTCAGGATGCTGTCATGAATGCGGCCTTTTCACTTGCCGCCAGTCATGATGCTCATTTGCTTGGTGTCTACACGGTTCCCAGCCCGCTCGGTATGGCTGTTCCTGCCAGTTTCGGTGCGATATCCGCCGACATGGACAACAGCCGCTATTTTGAAGACAAGCTGGATGATGTGAAGGCCAGGTTTGACGACGCAGCACGCCGTTACGGCGTTCGCGCTGAATGGCGGCGGGCGGATGGTGAGACAGGACTGCTGGCAGACGCCATGTTGAAGCATGCCCCGTTTGCGGACCTCATTGTCGCTGGCCAGGTGAATTCGTCAACAAGCAACACAGTTGAACCCGATTTCGTTGAACGCCTGGTTCTTGAGTCAGGACGGCCGGTACTGATTATTCCCAATATGGGGGACTTCAAGACCGTCGGCACAAATGTCATTGTCGGCTGGAACGCGACACGCGAGGCGATGCGGGCCGCATTTGACGCCATACCTGTGATGAAAGATGCCAAACGGGTTGAACTGCTGTGGGCAAACGCCCGTGACGAGCCTGACCTTGCCGGTGATCTTCCGGGCGCGGAACTGGCAGCAGTCCTGGCACGACATGACATAAAGATTTTTGCACGAAGTATTTCTTCCTCCGACCTTGCACCGGCAGACGCGCTTCTAAATGAAGCGGCGGAAAATGGTGCCGATCTGATAGTGATCGGTGCCTATGGGCATTCAAGACTGCGGGAGTTCGTATTTGGCGGAGTGACCAGAAGCCTACTTCAGAGCATGACGGCGCCGGTGCTGATGTCTCACTGATCCTCGAAGCCTTGCCGCTTCAGGACAATAAGTACCACGCGGCATAAAGGGCCGTTATCACCAGCACTGCCGCGACCTGCATGGTTACGGTCCGTTTTGTCGCCGTGATCTTTCTCATCATTGCACCTGTTGATGATGGGTTCGGAATGAACGGTACATTCAGGTTGCAGCAATGACAATACAAGCCCGGCCGCCTGTTGACAGTCAGCAGTTCCTGTTATGGCCAAAAGGGTACAGGGTCCGGTAACGGACAGCCTGAAGGCGACAGTTACAGCACGCCTTTCCAGCGCAGAGCCAGATAGACGCCCAGCGCGACGACGAGGAGCTTGATGGCGATGTAGCCGAGCCAGCGCCTGGGAAACGGCAGCGTGTCTGTCCAGGGTTTCTTGTCGTCGGGCATTGTCATCGCCTTCACCTTTCTGCCGTTAAAGCATCCATCTGTGTACTATCCCGACTCCGGATGATTCAGATGCTACCAGCATTGGCGTGTTCGTCCTTGACCTGCGTCAATGTCCTGGCCACCAGAGCGGGCAGGGGGGGCTTGGTCTTGCCCGCTTTTGGTGGACGGTTCAAAAAGATCCGACTGACTGTCTTTCGAAGTCATCCGGGCTGATGTTGCCAATGTACCCATGGCGACGTTTTCGATTATAGAACACTTCGATATACTCGAACAGATCGGCACGGGCTTCCTCGCGGGTTCGGTAGCGAACCCTGTTTACACGCTCGCGCTTGAGAGCACCGAAGAAGCTCTCCACGACCGCATTGTCATAACAATTACCGGCACCACTCATTGAAGCAGTAATGCCGTTCTTGGCGAGTTCATCACGAAAGTCATCGCTTGAGTATTGGCCACCGCGACCAAAGTCCAGTGTCGCCCCGCCAAAGTGCCTGCAACATCGGATCCGTCGATTCCATAGCAAAGGAAAAGCACATGTCGATCTCTTCACAATCACTGCAGCAAACTCTCTGCTTTGACGATGAAATTGAAAGGTGGGACAATGAGGGCGGAGCACCATTGCAAAAGGCGTCAAAAGCAACAACCGAAGCAATTGTAAAGCTAACCAACCTCCAACGCCGCATACTGCAGCGTCTTGGTCTGGCCGTCGTTGTTGGGTGGAACGGTCTGCCGACAGAGGTTCAGAAGACCCTTTTTAGAACTGCCTCGACTCAAGGACTTCTACAAGATAGACACGACCTGCCTGAGGATATCGCGCGATTTTTGCACCAGCACAAAGATGATGAAACCAGTACCTGAGGTGCTGACCGGGAGTTTGTTCGACGAATGAAGGGAGTGGATCGACGATTTCGCACTTGCCAGCTTCGGGTCGATGGTGTTGAAAAAGTCGTAGATTTCGGAGGCATAAACTTACGCCATCGGAGTGAAACATCGGAAACCGCCGCTCAATTTGCTCGCGCTGTTTCACTGTCGCTTCAGGATCGCGACAATCAATTTTTAGCTACTCCCCCCGGCCAAAATTTCCAAAACCATCTCTATGGGGCGGAAATTTTTGGGCCAGAGTCAAATGGCGACTTTTTAAACACTATCGGTCAAGAACAGCCATCGGGACTTGCTTCCTTGCACGTCAGCTTTGTGTCAGATTTAGACGTCATTCGGTGTAATTTCGTCCAATCGCAAACGCCTCTCAGGTAAAGAAACAAAACCGGACTGGAGATCGATTAATGGTTGAACTGCTCGAAATCACGGCGGACGAGACGAAACGGGTAGTCAAATTGACTGGCGGACCGGTTGGAATCGAACGCCACCGGAACGACATGCAACTCATTACCGGGTATCTGCAACCGATGGTTCCGATAGACGGCGTTACACCTGTCGGGGAGCTTGAGGTTCTGGACTGCCTGGGAGATGACGACTATGTCGTGGTAGACATGCGCGATCCCGATTGGCGGCTGAAGGGAA
>Ga0316190_10003483_pt1 | contig 11427 bp, 7 predicted proteins | sample Eddworburrow2_MG_FD_204929 | JGI IMG/M metagenome (GOLD analysis project Ga0316190, IMG submission 204929) | Coastal sediment microbial communities from Maine, United States - Eddy worm burrow 2 | ecosystem: Environmental > Aquatic > Marine > Coastal > Sediment | place: USA: Maine | collected... | reverse complement strand
CGACCGCGTCGCGCTGCAATCGCTGGCGCAGCTCACCGTAGATCCGACTCGGCTTGATCGGATCGTCGTCGGCCGCCATCAGGGCCACCTCGTTGGCAGCTGCCCTCGACTCGGCCTCGCGGAGTTCGGTGATCCAGTCGGTGTGGTCGACGCGGTCCCCGGCGAATTCGGCGAGACCGGCCAACGTTTGGCGGAGATCGCCGACAACGGTGAGGACGTCGACGTGTGCGGCACGTTGGGACTCGGCATCGACGGCGTGGCCAACAGTGGCCGAACCGAATGATCCGAACCCCAGTCGGAAGTCGAGCGGCGTGCCGAGCACGACGACGACGTCGGCGCGCTGCTTCAGCAGACCACGCGTGCGGAGAAAGGCGAGTTCGTGATCGGCGGGCAGGAGCCCGCGCCCCATCCCGTTGAAGAAACACGGAACGCCGAGCGCCGAAGCGGCGGCGGTGAGCTCGCCCCATGCACCGCCCCAATAGACATCGGATCCAACGATGAACGCTGGCCGTTCGGCACCAGCCACGAGCGCTGCGAGCTGGTCGACGACGGTGGCGTCCGGGGTTGCTCCGCGGCCATCCATCGGGTCGACCGTCGGAACCTCGCCCGATGAGGGACCGAACACGTCGAGGGGGAAGTCGAGGAACGTCGGCCCACGGTGCGGTTCGATGGCCCGGCGGGCCGCCTCGTGCACCATGTGACCGGCCTGCGTCGGGTCGGTCACGGTCGCGGCCAGCTTGGTGATCGACTGCATGATCGGGACGTGGTCGAGTTCCTGCAGCGAGCCGGCGCCCCATCGTCCCTGCGGGGCCCTGCCGCCGAGCACCACCAACGGTGATCCGTTGAAGTGCGCGGAGGTCACCGCCGACACGCCATTGGTGATGCCGGGTCCGGCGGTGAGCGCAGCGAAACCCGGACGCCGCGTCAGCTTGGCGTAGGCCTCGGCGGCGAAGGTTGCCGATTGTTCATGGCGGGTGTCGACGACGCGCATCGACTGGTTCCGAGCGGCGTCGTACAGCGGCCAGATGTGGCCGCCATTGAGCGTGAACATGACGTCGGTTCCGTAGGCGGCGAGCGCCGCGACGGCCTGCTCGCCGGCGTGGCCGTCGACGGTCGGTGAGTCAGCGGCGGTTGGGCGTGATGGTGCCATGCCACATGACCGTAATCTGCGCCTACAGTACCCAAGTGATGCAGCTGGCCGACGAGGCTCCGCCGCCGGAGCGGCAGCACCGGGTCTTCTGGTGGAAAGAGGCCCTGATCGTCGCCGTCTTCTACGGCATCTACTCCTGGACTCGAAACCAGTTCGGCTCGAACAAGATCGCCGCCGACGGTGTTCCGGACCAAGCGTTCACCAATGCCGAACGCATCATCCAGTGGGAGCTCTGGATGAACCTGTTCCACGAACAGACCGTCCAATCGTGGTTTCTCCCGTACCGCTGGTTCATCCAGTTCTGGAACGTCTACTACGGGACCGCCCACTTCATCGTGACGCTCGGCGTGTTCGTCTTGTTGTACGTCAAACGCGCGGACGTGTTCCCGCAATGGCGCAACACGCTCGCCGCGATGACCGCACTCGCGATCATCGGATTCGCCTGGTTCCCGCTGATGCCGCCACGACTGCTCGACGAAGCGTGCCCGCTCCCCGCCGAGATCGCAGAGGCGCTGGATCGGCAGGTCAGCTACGGCGGCGAATGCATCGAGAGCGATCTTCGCCCCGAGGGCGGGTTCGGCTTCGTCGACACGCTCGCCGAGTTCGGTGGACCGTGGTCGTTCGATTCCGAGACGATGGCGTCGATCTCCAACCAGTACGCCGCCATGCCCAGCCTGCACATCGGCTGGTCCACATGGTGCGCAATCGCCGTCTGGCCGCTGCTGAGGCGGCGGTGGACCAAGATCCTCGTGCTGCTCTATCCGGCGGTCACGTTGTTCTGCATCGTCGTCACCGCCAACCACTACTGGCTCGATGGGATCGGCGGGTTGCTGGCGTTCGGCGTCGGTGCGTTGTTCGGGTGGGGAACGTACCGATGGAACCAGGAACGCCTCGACCGCAAGTACATCGCCGCACAGCAGCCGACCAGTTCGCCGCAGTGGCACCCATGACGCCGCGAGTGGTCGTATCCTTGAAATGACAATGAGTCAGATGCGACTGAATCCCCTCAACGGACGGTGGGTGACGATCGTTGCGGAACGAGCGGAGCGCCCCAGCGACTTCGCCCCCCGCGATGCGTCCATCGACACCGACCCGGACCGCCCTTGCCCGTTCTGCCCGGGCAACGAGGAGTCGACTCCGCCGGCACTCGAAACCGTGGAAGCCGACGGGTCATGGTCGATGCGGGTCATCCCGAACCGCTACCCCGCGTTCGACGGCACCGAAGCCTTCGCCGTGCACAACCTCGGACCGGTCCACGTGATGGCCGAGGCGAGCGGCATCCACGAAGTCTTCATCTACACCCCCGACCACGAGTCGAGTCTGCACCAGCTCGACGATGCACATGCCATCGAATTGATGCGAGTGCTCCGCGACCGATTCGCCGAGCACGCGTCGACTCCGCAGGTTCGCTACACCCAGGCGATCGTGAACCACGGCCGCGAGGCCGGGGCGTCGATCGCTCACCCCCACGGCCAGATCCTCGGCCTGCCGTTCGTCCCCGGCGAGATCCTCGACGAGGAACGAGCCTTTGCCCGGTTCGCGGGCGGCTGCGTGCTGTGCACGACCGTCGAAGCCGAGTTGGCTGCCGACGAGCGGGTGGTCTTCGCGAACGACGATGTCGCGGTGATCACCCCCTACTGGAGCGGAGCTCCGTACGAGCTGCTGATCGTTCCCCGCCACCACGAACCGCACCTGCAGGATGCGCCCACCAGCAGCCTCGCGTCGGTCGGCGTCGCATTGCGCGACGCGCTCGGCCACCTGAACGCGGCACTCGGCGACGTGGCGTTCAACCTCGGGTTCCACACCGCCCCGCACCAACACACCGGCCAGTACCACTGGCACATCCACATCTGGCCGAACCTCGTGTCACAGGCGGGTTTCGAGCGCGGCACGGGCGTGATGATCAACATCGTGCCGCCCGAGCACGCCTGCGATTCACTGCGCTCCGTCGCTGCCTCCGCCTGAGGTCGCGCGACCCGTTCCTCGTGGCGTCTGACACCACGGGGAACGGTTTCAGCCGGGAGATCGGGCGGCGAGCCAGATCATCGACATCGGGCCGATGTCGAGCAGCGCCGACGACGCCTGGGATTGCCAGGGCGAATCGACACCGATCACGTCTCGGGCGTCGTCACCTCGATGACCACTCCCCCACCAGGCAGCGTCGTCGGTGTCGACGAGCACTTCCCAGCGGCCACCCCACGGCAACCCGACCCGGTACCCAGGTCGAGGAACCGGCGTGAAGTTGGCGATGCCCACCACGGCGGCTGCCCCGTCGACATCCCACCGGGTGAGCGCGTACAGGCTGTGGGCTGCGTCGTCAGCGTCGAGCCACTGGAAGCCGCCCGGATCGGTATCACGCCGCCACAACGCGGGCCAGGCGTCGGCCGCTCGATTGAGCGCTGCGACCAGATCGTGCATGCCGCGGTGCGCCGCATGGTCGAGGAGGTGCCAGGGCAGACCGGCCTCGTCGTTCCATTCCTGCCACGGGGCCAGCTCGGATCCCATGAAGATCAGCGGGGCGCCAGGGAGCGACCATTGCCAGGCGTACAGGGCGCGGAGCGCGGCGAAACGCTGCCAGTCGTCGCCGCCCATCTTGTTCAGCAAGCTGCCCTTGCCGTGCACCACTTCGTCATGGCTCAGCGGTAGGACGAACCGTTCGTCGTAGGCGTACAGCAAGGCAAAGGTCATCTCGTCGTGATGATGGCGGCGATGGATCGGGTCGTGGGAGAGATAGTCGAGCGTGTCGTGCATCCATCCGAGGTTCCACTTGTGGCTGAACCCCAAGCCACCGTCGGCGGTGGGCGTGGTGACGCCGGGCCACGCGGTGGACTCCTCGGCGATCATCAAGCCGTCGGGGAACTCGTCACCGACGACCGCCGTGGTCTCCCTCAAGAATGCGAGCGCTTCGAGATGCTCACGACCACCGAACTGGTTCGGTGACCACTCGCCGTGCACTCGCGAGTAGTCCAAGTAGAGCATCGAAGCCACCGCGTCGACGCGCAGCCCGTCGATGTGGAACTGATCGAACCAGTAGAGCGCGTTGGCGACGAGGAAGTTCCGCACCTCGTTGCGGCCGTAGTCGAAGACATACGTTCCCCAGTCAGGGTGCTCGCCGCGCCGCGGGTCCGGGTGTTCGTAGAGCGCTGTCCCGTCGAAACGCCCGAGGCTCCACTCGTCCTTGGGGAAATGTGCCGGGACCCAGTCGACGATCACGCCGACTCCTCGGTGATGCAACGCGTCGACGAACCGACGGAACCCTTCGGGGTCACCGAATCGCGCTGTCGGCGAGTAGTAACCCGACACCTGGTAACCCCACGACCCTCCGAATGGATGCTCGGCGATGGGCATCAGTTCGACGTGGGTGAAGCCGAGCCGACCGACGTGGTCACCGACCTGCGCCGCCAGGTCGTCCCAGGTGTCGACGCCGTGGCGCCACGACCCGAGATGCACCTCGTAGATGCGCAGCGCCGACTCGCCGGCCATCGTGGATCGCCGGTTCCGCATCCACTCGTCGTCGGTCCACTGGAAGTCAACTGCGGTCGGCACGATGCTCGCATCGCTCGGCGGGCATTCGCTCTGGCGAGCCATCGGGTCGGCCTTGCGGAGCGTGCGGCCGTCGTCGGTGACGATCTCGAACTTGTAGCGGTGTCCCGACCGGGCAGTCGGGGCCACGATCGTCCAGATCCCCGAGGCAGTCTCCGCGGCGACGGGGGCCAGGGGTTCAGCGATCCAGTCGTTCCAGTCGCCCATGACGCCGACACTCACCGCGTTGGGGGCCCACACACCGAACCGGATCGCGTGGCAGGAACCGTCGTCGTCGACGTGGAGTGGTTGAGGGCCGAGCAGCTCCCAGAGCCGGCGGTGCGTGCCCTCGCCGAAGAGGTGCAGGTCGAGATCCCCGATCGGACGGGCAACGGTGGCCATCGCCGACCAGGGTACGGGGTGTTCGGGACTAGGGTGCGCGGTCGTGCGCGTGTTGATGTTGTCCTGGGAGTTTCCACCGCGCGGAACCGGCGGTATCGCCGCCCAGGTAGCCGGGCTCAGTGCGTCACTCGCAGCCGCGGGCCACGAGGTCGTGGTGTTGACCATCGCCGATCGACCAGCAGAGCTGAGCGCGCGACCGCCCGACGGGGTGCGAGTGCTTCGCGCCCTCGTGGACCTGCCATGGCTGCCGCCGGCAGAGGTGGTCACCAGGGTCGCATCGGCGAACCATGGGGTCACCAAACTCGGCGCACGGTTCGCGGGCGACCTTGCAGGGTGGGAGCCCGACGTCGTCCACGGCCACGATTGGCAACTCGGCTGGGCGGCCGACTCACTCGCCGCACGGTACGGCGTCCCGTTCGTTCTCACGATGCACGGCACCGAACGGGTGCGCCACGGTGGCCAGCTGCCACTCGGCCATCCGACCGACATCAACTCGATCGAATGGTGGCTCGCGTTCCAGGCCCAGCGGTTGATCGCTCCGACGCGCTTCGTCGTCGAGCAGCTCATCACCGGCTTCGAGCTCGACCTCGACCACGTGGTCCACATCCCCAATGGCATCGATCCGTCACTGTGGCGCCCCGCCGGACGCTCCTCGACTGCGGAGGGCCCGCGGGCGCCGCTGGTCGTGTCGTGGGGGCGGGTGCAGTACGAGAAGGGGTTCCAGGTGCTCTCCCGGGCGATGCACGAACTTCGCAGCCGCGTCCCCGACATCCGCAGCGTGATCGCCGGTCGAGGCAGCTACCTCCCCGAGTTGCAGACCCAGATCGACGTCGAAGGGGTGAGCGACATCGTCGAACTCCCCGGCTTCCTCGACGACGCTGATCTCCGCAGCCTGGTCCACCGGTGCGGCTGCGTCGTGATCCCGTCGCTCTACGAGCCATTCGGCATCGTCGCGCTCGAAGCACTGGCGGCTGGTGCACCGCTCATCGTCGCGCGCACCGGTGGCCTGGCCGAACTCGTCGCCGGAACCCACGCCGGCGTGACGTTCGAGCCCGGAAACCCCGACGACCTCGCGGACGCGATCGAACAGGTGTTGTCGAACGACGACCTCGCGACGATTCTGGTCGCGAACGCTCGCGACCTGGTGGAACGCAAGCACGCGTGGGACGCGATCGCCCGTGCAACGGTCGGCGTGTACGCGGACGTCGCCTCGGCGTGAGTTCCGCCCGAGACATCGATGGCACACCGAGCGATGACGACGACACCGACTCGCTCATGAACCGAGCCGCAGGAATCAACCCCGCCGGTCTCTCCGGTGCAAGATCCGGTACGGCCATCTCCTCGCGGCGACCCGGGACCTCGACGAGATTTCCGCGCCCACTGGGTGAACTCCTGGAACTCGATGGGCCCCGCACGTGAAGCGGCCGGTCGTGCCTCGTGTGACGCCCGGATGAACCATCGTCGTGTCCGGGCCGAGAGAGGTCCCGAAATCGGTAGCGTCACCTCCTGATGCGACCCGTCCACCAGTTCACCGTCACCAGCAGCGTTCCGGACTCGCTGGAGGCCCTCGATCACATCGCCCGCAATCTCCACTGGGCGTGGAGCCGGCAGCTGGCACAGCTGTTCGACCGTTTGGATGGCTCGCCGACGGGGCGCTCCTGGCGCGAAACCGGCCAGCACCCCGTCGACCTCGTCCGCCGCACCTCACCGGCGTGCTGGGACTCGTTGTGCAACGACGAGCAGTACGTCGAACAGGTGGCGCGGGCACGCCGCCGCCTCGACGACGCCATCGAGGGGTCGTCGTGGTTCGAACGACGACGAGGCGACGGGCGCTCGCCACTCGAGTCGGTCGCTTACTTCTCCCCCGAGTTCGGCATCACCGAAGCGCTCCCCCAGTACTCCGGCGGCCTCGGCGTCCTCGCCGGTGACCATCTGAAGGCCTCCTCCGACCTCGGCGTCCCGCTGATCGGCGTCGGCTTGCTCTACGCGGAGGGCTACTTCCATCAGGAGCTGAACGGCGACAGCTGGCAGCAGGAACGCAACGAACGGATCGATCCCGATGCGCTCGGCCTCCGTCCGACCGGCGTCGAGGTGACCCTCGAACTCGCGGGCGTCGACGTTGCCGTACGCGTCTGGCGGGTCGAGGTCGGCCGGATTCAACTGTTCCTGCTCGACACGAACGTGCCGGGCAATCCACCCGAGGCCATCGCTGTCACCGACCGTCTGTACGGTGGCGACGAGCAGCACCGTCTCCGCCAGGAGATCATCCTCGGGATCGGCGGGGTTCGAGCGCTTCGCGCCCTCGGCATCCACCCGCAGGTCTTCCACACCAACGAGGGCCATGCCGGGTTCCTCGGCCTGGAACGCATCCGCGAATGGGTCGGCCAGGGCATGAGCTTCCCCGAAGCGATCGAGGCAGTCCGGGCCGGGGGCCTGTTCACGACGCATACCCCGGTGCCGGCCGGGATCGACCGCTTCCCGATCGAACTCTTCGAGCCGTATTTCCAGAAGTTCGCCGAGCAGTGCGGTGTCAGCGTCGAGACCTTGGCCGAGCTCGGGCACGGCCCCGGTGAGAGCGGCAAGTTCAACATGGCGATCATGGGGTTACGGCTCGCGGCGCGGTCGAACGGCGTCGCCCGACTCCACGGCGAGGTGTCGCGCAGCATGTTCGGTGGACTCTGGCCCGACCTGCCGACCTCGGAGGTGCCGATCGGTCACGTCACCAACGGCGTTCACGCGCGTTCCTGGGTGAGCGATCGGGTCGACGAGCTGCTGAGCCAGCAGATCGGCGACGAGTGGCACCTCGCCGATGAGCACGACTGGGAGCGGGTCCGTCAGCTCGACCATCACGAGATCTGGGACGTCCGCAACGATGGCCGTCGCGAGCTCGTCGAGATGGTTCGCCGGCTGACGGGCGAGGACGTGCTCGACCCGAACGTGCTGACGATCGGGTTTGCCCGCCGCTTCGCGACCTACAAGCGTTCGACACTGCTCCTCGGCCAGATGGAACGCCTCAAGGCGATGCTGCTGCACTCAGAACGTCCGGTGCAGTTCGTGTTCGCCGGCAAAGCTCACCCTGCAGATGAACCGGGCAAGAACATGATCCGCGAGATCGACCGACTGGCCCGCGAGGCCGACGTGCGCCACCGATTCGTGTTCATCCCCGACTACGACATCGGCATCGCTCGCACCATGTACCACGGCTGCGACGTGTGGTTGAACACACCGCGCCGGCCGATGGAGGCCTGCGGCACGAGCGGCATGAAAGCGGCGCTCAACGGCGTGCTCAACTGCTCGATCCGCGACGGGTGGTGGGACGAGATGTCGAACGGCGACAACGGCTTCGACATCCCGTCGTACGAGGACGACACCGATCTCGAGCGCCGAGACCGCCGCGAAGCGTCCGCCACATTCGACATCGTCGAGAACCAGATCGCACCGTCGTTCTACGGGCGCGGGGACGACGGGATCCCGCACGACTGGATCGCTCGCATCACCACGAACTGGGCGACGCTCGGGTGGAACGTGATCGCGAGTCGCATGGTGCGCGACTACGTGACGCAGTACTACGAACCCGCAGCAGTGGACTCCGAACGGCTGACCGTGGAGGGTGGTGCACCAGCGAAGGCACTGGCAGCCTGGAAGCGCCGGACGACCGATGCCTGGCCATCGGTTCGAATCACGCTCGACGCCGAGTCGTCCGGCATCGACTCCGGCGCCGCTGGAACGGCGAGACGCGTCGTCGCTCACGTCGACTCCGGCGGCCTCGGCCTCGATGAGCTCATCGTCCAGACACTCCACGGGCCGGTGACCGCGGACGGTTCCTTCGACGAGCGGCGGCTCACCGTGGTCGACATGCCCAGCACCGGAGATGGTCGGTTCGAGGCCGATGTCGTGCCGGACCAGGCCGGGCGCTGGGGCATCGCCGTGCGGGTCGTCCCGACACACCCGAGCATCTCCAACCCGCTCGAGACCGGACTCGTCGCGATGGACTGAGCGCCGCCGGGCTCCCACGCGATTCGTCCCGCTCGGCGGAGCCGCCGGTCGTTAGCCTTCGGCCCGATGACCCCTTCGCTCGACGAGACCCCGTGACGCGCCGGCCGCCGCCCTCGCCGACGACGATCTTCGTCGCGTTCGGCGGGCTGATGGCGAGTCTCGCCGCGGGATACGGCGTGCTCTTCACGATCGTCGACGAATATCGCGACGAGTACGGGATCGGCGAAACGGCGATCGGTGTCGTCATCGGGATCGGTTTCGTCGCCGCCTTCCTCTCTCAGGTGTTCATCGCCCCGTTGGCCGACCGCGGCCATGCCCGCAAGGTCGTGCTCTTCGGGGTGACGATCAACGTGATCGGCCTGCTGCTGATGGGCCTCAGCACCACGTTGACACCGATTCTGATCGGCCGATTCATCTCCGGGGTCGGCATCGGTGCCGCGGTGCCTGCGGCCCGGCGCATCGTCATTCTCGCTGACCCGAATCACCTCGGCCAGAACCTCGGGCGACTCCTGGCCGCCGACGTCTTCGGGTTCGCGCTCGGACCGGCCGTCTCGGCCGTACTGGTTGGCCCGTTCGGTATCCCGGCGCCGTTCATCGTGGTCGCTGTCGCCACGCTGGTGCTCGTGCCGTTCGTCGCTCGCGTCGAGGTGTCGGAAAGCGAACCATCGCAACACCGACGACTCGCGCTCGATCTCCTCAAGATTCGACCATTCGCTGGGGCGGTCGTCCTCGGGGCTGCGGTGTTCGTGATGATCGGGTCGTTCGATGCGCTCTGGGCGCTCGTGCACAGCGACCTCGGAACCACCAAATGGCTGGCGAACCTCGGGATCACGCTGTTCGCCCTGCCGTTGATCGTTTTCGGTCCGATCGGTGGCCGGTGGGCGCAGGTCTACGGGCCGTTCAAGATCGGGGTCCTCGGGTTGCTCGGCGGTGCGACCTTCATGACGCTCTACGGCTTGATGCCGACTGGCGGCCTGATCTTCGCGGTCGCAATGGTGCACGCGGTCAGCGACGGCATCACGGTGTCGTCCAGCGGCGTCGCGGTCGGGATGACCGTCCCGGAAGATCGCCAAGCGGGCGCCCAGGGCGTACTCGGCGCCGCGCAGGCGGTGTCGGCGGGCGTGATGGCGGTCGTCACCGCCGCGCTCTACGACCAGTTCGGGCGGACGGTTGCCTACGCCGTGTGCGGGGCAGTGATGCTCGTTCTCGTTGCACTCGCAGCGTGGCTGGCACGATCGGCGTGGTCGATGAAACGGCCGCTCCACGTCGACGAGCCCGTCGGCGCCGCACCCTCCCCCATCCCGGGCTGAACCCCGCCGACCGATGAGTTCCAACGCGACCTGTCCGCGCTGGAACTCATCGCAACGGGTGGTCAGCGGCCGGTGAACGACGCCTTGCCGGGGCCGTGCTCGAGGAAGCTGGCGACGCCGATCTGGGAGTCGTCGGTCTCGAATACTTCGACGAAGGCTGCCCGCTCGAGCAGCAACCCGTCGGCGAGCGACGTCGACAGCCCGGCATCGATCACACGCTTGGTGATCGCCTGCGCCGCGACCGCGCCCGTCGCCGCCTCGGCTGCAAGTGAGAGCGCCCGTTCGTGAAGTCCGTCGTGCGCGACCACCTCGTCGGCCAGACCGATGCGCAGCGCTTCCTCGGCTCGCACTTGACGACCGGTCATGCACATCTCCTTGGCTCGGCTGGCTCCGACGGTGCGCGCGAGGCGCTGCGTGCCGCCGCCGCCCGGGATGATCCCGAGCAGGATCTCGGGTTGGCCGAAGACCGCTTTCTCTGATGCGATGCGGTAGTCGCAGGCGAGGGCCAACTCGCACCCTCCACCGAGCGCGTACCCGCTCACCGCAGCGATCACGAACCGAGGCAGCGCCGCCAATGCGTCGAGCGTCGTGTGGAATCCCTCGCCGATCACGTCTGCCTCGGATGGCCCGCCGAACTGGGAGATGTCGGCACCCGCGGCGAGCAGGCGGTCGCCGCCGGTGACGACCACGGCGCCGGGCAGGTCACGTGCCAGCTCATGGACCGCGGCACGGATCTCGGCGAGGAGCTCCTGGGACAGCGCGTTCACCTTGCCATTGGCGAGGGTGAGCAGAGCGACACCGTCGTCGCGTCGTTCGAGGGTCAGCAGGTCGTAGTCAGCCATGCGTGCAGTCTTGCCGACGATCACGGTTCAGCGATGCGCCGGAACCTCTGGATTCCGCTCACCGGACGGACCGAACTCAGGCGTCGACGGCGGCGAGCATTTCGTCGGCGGCCGTCCACGGATCGGTGGTTCGGTCGGCGACCTCGGCAGTCAGCTCATCCCACCGCACGCCCGAACAGATCTGACGAGCGCGACGCCCGAGACG
>Ga0316190_10003482_pt1 | contig 11430 bp, 9 predicted proteins | sample Eddworburrow2_MG_FD_204929 | JGI IMG/M metagenome (GOLD analysis project Ga0316190, IMG submission 204929) | Coastal sediment microbial communities from Maine, United States - Eddy worm burrow 2 | ecosystem: Environmental > Aquatic > Marine > Coastal > Sediment | place: USA: Maine | collected... | reverse complement strand
CTGGGTTTCAAACCGGACTTGAGGGACTACGGGATCGGTGCGCAGATTCTACGCGCTCTTGGATTGGGGAAAATCAGAATCATGAGCAACAATCCCCGAAAAATTGTCGGGCTTGAAGCGTACGGCTTGGAGATGATTGAACGGGTACCCATCGAAGTAAAACCTCAAAAGCACAATATCAAATACCTCAAGACCAAACAGGATAAGATGGGGCACCTGATTAAAAACGTTTTCTGAGTAGGACGGAAGCATTGCCGAAATCATTTCAAGGGGATTTAAATGGGGCGGGCCACAGTGTAGGAATTGTGGTGAGCCGGTTCAACGATTTTATCACCGGTCGTCTTTTAGAGGGTGCGGTGGAATGCCTGGTGCAACAGGGCGTGCAGGATGGGGATATCGAAGTGGCGCACGTGCCGGGGGCTTTCGAAATTCCTTCGGCAGCCAAACGGATGGTGGATAAAAAGAAATACGATGCGATCCTTTGTCTGGGTGCGGTGATTCGCGGGGGCACACCTCACTTCGAATACGTTGCGGGAGAAGCGGCAAGAGGCGTTGGAGCATTGGCATTGGAAGCGTCCATTCCCATTTTGTTCGGGGTGTTGACCACGGATAACTTGGAACAGGCAACAGAACGCGCCGGAGCGAAATCCGGCAACAAGGGATGGGAGACAGCATTGGCCGCCATCGAAATGATCAATTTGTACAAGCAACTTTAACGCGGATATTTTTCATATGGGTAACAGGCGGTTTTCAAGAGAATTGGTGATCCAGTTTCTTTATCTCACCGAAATGAACGAGGGGGATATTGCGAGTCAGTTGGAGGCGTTTTGGGAAAGCAACCCAAACAAGGATGAAAGCGTCCAAACTTTTACCGAAGATATTCTGAATAATATTTTCGAGCATAAAAAAGAAATCGATGCCCGGTTGGAAAAATACAGTGATAACTGGACGCTTTCAAGGATGACGGTGATCGACCGCAACCTGCTTCGCATGGCGGCTTCTGAATTGATGTACAGTAAAGCTGTACCACCCAAGGTAGCCATTGATGAGGCCGTGGAAATTGCCAAGAGGTTTGGGACGGCAGACTCTCCCAACTTTATCAACGGTATTTTGGATCGTATCTTAAAAGAATTGAAGCCGGATGTTCCCCTCAAACTAGCCTGAATCAATAACGATTTTAAAATCGGCTGGCCATGGTTTATCTCATTTTTTCCGATTTGCACAGTAATCTGGAATCGCTGGAAAAGTTTATTGAGATCAGCGAAACAATTCCTCACGATAAGAAGGTGTGTCTTGGCGATATCGTCGGGTACAACACCGATCCCAATGAGTGCGTTGACTGGGTTCGCGATAATGTGGATACCGTGCTTGCGGGTAACCACGATTATGCGGCAGTGGAGAAAACAGATACATCTTATTTTAATCCGCAAGCACTGGAAGCTTGTTTGTGGACGCAAAAGAAATTGACGGAGCGCAACGTCGAGTATCTGAGTTCGTTGCCCACCAAAAAAGAGCAGGATGGTATTTTGTGGGTGCACTCCTCTCCCTTTGAGTCAGAGGAATGGCATTACGTGAACAATCAATACGATGGAGAGGATAACTTTCCTCATTTTGAGGCACAATGGTGTTTTCTGGGCCATTCCCACAAGCCTGTCATTTTGGAAAAACCTCCCGAAGGAAAGGTAGAGGCAGTCTATGGCGGGGCGGTGCACCATTGGGAGTACACCCTGAAGCCGGATTGCCGTTACATTGTCAATGTGGGCAGTTTGGGACAGCCTCGCGACGGTATTCCGTCTCCTTGCTTTGTGGTATTCAACTCCGACCTATTATCGGTGGAATTCCGGCGGTATGATTACAATGTACAACAGACTCAGGAAAAAATAAGGTCTAACAAGCTTCCCTCCTTTCTCGCCGAGCGTCTGAGCGCAGGGTTTTAACTTCCTATTTTTCAATGTCTTGACGGCATACCTCAAAAGTGATATAGTCAAAACCTTAATGAAATTAGTAGGTTAAGTAATTTTTCTGGCGTCATCCTCGAGTTTAAAAAAGCTATTTGCTTTTGGTAAGGATTTATTTTTATGGAACTCGGAAAATTAAATATCTTTCGGCAAAGATGGTTGTGGATGACATTTGCCTTCTATCTTGCGATAGCATTTACGGGAGGGACTGCTTGGGCGAAACTGGATTCTTCAGCATCGTCTCAGAAGCGTTACGCCCTTGCGAAAAAGGAATATCTGAATCTTCTGTATTCCAAGAAGAAAATGAAGTACCGGAAAAACTGGATGCATGCCATCTCCCGGTTTCAGTCGGTGTTAAAGGAATACCCGAAGACTCAGGAAAGCTACAAGTCGGTTTTTACATTGGGCCGTTTATTTCACAAGCTGGGAAAACGAACCGGCCTGTCGAAGGATATTGACAAGGCTCTGTCCTATTACCATCGTCTTGAGGCAGAATTTCCTGCGGGACGGCTGACCGATGATGCTCTGTACTTTGCCGGTCAGTTGTATGTCAGTCGCAAGAGCTATTCCGAAGGGCGGTTGGCATTTCAAAAAATTCTGACCCATTATCCCAAAGGTGATTTTGTTCCCAAAGCCCGACGGCAGTTAAAAAGCAAAGCCCTGCAAGTTAACAAGAAAGCCCGCGTCTCCCAACCCACCATAATACTGCAGGACTTGACTTTCATCAGCAAGGCCAATGAAACCCGTGTTGTTTTGAAGGTAGATGGATCAGTCAAGTATGCCAAGAAAAGACTGAGAAACCCGGACCGTGTGTATTTTGACTTTCAAAATGCCCGATGGGGTGATCATATTCCCGACAATATATCTGTCGAAGATGGGCGGGTTGAGCGGTTGCGGATGACGGATGCGAAGGGATCTCCCACTCGTCTGGTGATGGATTTGGATGAGCAGGCAAAACAGAAGGTGACGGTTCGAGTCAGCAAGAATCAGTTGATCATTGTCGTTCCCAATCTCAGAAAGAAATTTGTAGCGGTCAAAGCCAAATCTTTGAATAATAAATCAACCCTTCGAGTCGTGAAGAGTTCTACTGTATCCAAGGCGAAAGTCCGTCAGAAGACACCAGTGGTGGTTTTGGATGCTGGCCACGGAGGTAAAGATTATGGTGCCCAGGGGGCTCATGGCTTGCATGAAAAAGAACTCAATCTTTACATTTCCAAGCAGGTGCAGGAAATCCTACTGAGCCGTTACCATTACAAAGTCATCATGACCCGAAAAGACGATACCTTTATAGAGCTTAAGGATCGAGGAAAAATTGCCAACAAACATGACGCCGATTTATTTGTCTCCATCCACGCCAACGCCGCCAAACGGAAATCAGCAAAAGGGATCGAAACATATTATCTGGGGTCGGGTTCCAATGAGCAGGCTCGGGAAACGGCTGAACGTGAAAACGGGGACTTGGTTCACTCCGTAGCGGATGATGCGGTGCAGGAGATACTGGCCAGCCTCATCTCTACAACCAAAATTAATGATTCATCTCGATTGGCCGCCATTGTTCAAAAGCGTTTGCATAAAACTATGTCTAAGAAGTTTACGGGTATTCAAAACCTTGGCGTGAAAGAGGGACCCTTCTTTGTACTTCATGACACCAATATGCCGAGTATTCTGGTTGAGGTTGGTTTTGTGACCAACCGTAAAGAGGGTCGGCAATTGAAGAGCAAGATTTATCAGAAATGGTTGGCCGAGTCCATTGCCCGTGGTATTCACGAATACTTGGAAGAAATGGCTCCCTCCATATAACCCTCCTGAAAGCCGAGATGCCGTTATGTACATTCCCCAAGTCGCCATCATCGGAAGAGCCAATGTTGGTAAGTCCACCCTGTTCAACAAAATCGTCAAGAAACGTTCTGCGATCGTAAACGATACGCCGGGTGTGACACGAGACCGGATGTTCAGTCGGGCCGAGTGGTTTGGAAAACCGTTCATGGTGATTGATACCGGCGGGATTGATCTTGACGCCGACAATGAAATCGAGCTCCAGGTTAAACTGCAGGCGGACATTGCGATCTCCGATGCCGACTTCATCCTGTTTGTGGGTGACGGTCAACAAGGCTTGACTCCTCAGGATCAGGAAGTCATCTCCAAAGTTCGATCCTCAGGAAAACCGTTGATTGTTGTGGTCAATAAAGTAGATGACCTCAGCCATGAAACCATGATTCACGACTTTTTTAAGATGGGGGTGGAAAAGACTTTCGCGCTTTCTGCCGAGCACGGTACCGGAATTGAGGCCATGCTGGAAGAGTTGGTGAAGGATTTCGCCGAAGCGGAAGAGGAACCGGTAGAAGCGGCCAAGGGAATTCGCGTAGCGGTGATCGGGAAACCGAATGCAGGTAAATCGTCACTCATCAATAAACTGTTGAAATCCGACCGCTGTATCGTTTCCGAAATCCCCGGAACCACGCGCGACGCGGTGGATACATCCATTGTGTTCGAGGAGAAGGAGTTTATATTGATGGATACCGCAGGTATCCGACGTAAGGGAAAGACCACGCGTTTGCTTGAGAAGTACAGCGTGATCATGGCCTTGAAAGCTTTGGAACGGTGTGATGTTGCGGTTATCGTCGTGGATGGGGAAACTGGAGTGAGCGATCAGGATGCCACCATTGCCGGGTATGCGTTTGAACAGGGCAGGGGATGTATTCTTGCAATTAACAAATGCGACCTTTTGGAACGCGAGAAAGGTGTCCATGAAGCTATTGCCGAAAAAATAAAAGATAAGTTGAGGTTTCTGGAATTTGCTCCCGTTTTATTTATATCAGCCAAATCTGGATATGGGTTGAAACATTTTTTCCCGGAAGTGGGGAGAGTTTATTCGGAATATTCGAAAAGGATTCCAACAGGGAAACTAAACGATTGCTTTGCCAGGGCCATTGAAAAAAATCCACTCAGCAGTTATCGAGGCAAGTTTCTCAAATTGTATTATTCTACTCAGATAAAAAATTCCCCTCCCACGTTCCAATGTTTTGTGAATTATCCGGAAGGTATTCATTTTTCATATCGTAGATATCTAACGAATAGCTTGAGACAGGAGTTTGGTTTTTCGGGAACACCGGTGCATCTGAAGTTTACTGCCCGGCGTTCCGGTGATTAGATTATGGCAACCTCTAAAGGGCACACAATATACAAGGGCTATAATTTCCGGGTTCTAAAGATCAAAGGGTTCGAACCAGTTTGTTTCGGTTGCCCTCCGGGAATTGTCAAGGATTTCAGCAGGCGATCCGAAGCGCTTCCCTCCCAGTATGTGCTACCGATAAGAACTTTTGTCCAAGGAAAAAATAATTTCGATTTCGAGTTTATTGTTTATACCTTTCTCTTCGCTCGGCCTTCCAACGAAAAGATCAAGATCTACTGCGCCTCCGACCAGAGAGATCGCTTGAAGTCTATTCTTCAAGAAACTTTATTTGGTCCGACTTTCCAGAACATGATTCATGCGCAATTTCGCCGTTTTGGCCAGGATAGCGGGTTTGCGAGTACGGAATTAAAGCGGTATAAAAAGTTCATAGACCATGTAGCTGAAAGTAAAAAGCCGCTGAACTTGTATGACAGTCTTCTCAAAAACAACACACCTGACCGGAAAATTCAATCCAAGATTAGAGATTACTTTGAAACCCTGATTCGCGGTAAACAGTGGTTGATGAATAAATCCAACTCTAGGACAGCTTCGCTCTTTGCTCGTAACTATATTACCTGTGCTCAGTTGAAAAAAGAGATGGAATTGTTTTCCATCGCTAAAGAAAAGAGTCAGGATGAGTTTGTCGACTCATTGATCGAATTTCATCTATTTAATAAACATAATACTGTGAAGATAAAGGATGCCGGTAAGCCGGGCAAATTTCTGGAAATTGTTCAAGCCTTGCCTGCGGAGTTTGAAGTTCATCAGCCGAAGCGACGGAAAATCTCTGTCAATATATTGAAGCCTGACCTGCCTCCCAAGCCGGACATCGTGACGCCTTTGGAAAAGCCCTTTATGGGAGTGACCTATCTCGGTGTTGGTTCAGGATTTTCTCACGAAAGGAAAAATAGTTGCCTGATTGTCTGGTCTGAGGGCCAGGGTATTATGGTAGATGCATTCAACGAACACAATGAATCGGTATTGAGGTATGGAGTAACGGAAAAGGATATCAGTTATATCATTCTCTCCCACGTACACTCCGACCATGATTCCGGTTTGATCGAAAAAATTCTTTCGGGTCAACGCATCAAGTTGATTACAACGCGAATTATTTTTGAAAGTTTTTTGAGAAAAGTTCAAGGCATCAGCCGGTTTCCGAAAGAAGTGATCGAAGATTTTGTGGATTTGTTGGAGGTGGAGGCGGGCGATGAGATCAAACTCCCTGGTTTCAAGCACACCTATCTGTTGTTTGACTATTCCCTTCATTCGATTCCAGCAGGAAGGTTTAAATTAATTTACCGACCCCCTGGAAGAAAAGAACAAATAATCAGCCATTCTGGAGACACCAAATATGATGAGGACTTGACCCATCGATGGTGGGAAATGGGGAATTTTTCTCGAAAGCGGAGAGACAGCATTTTGGGGTTTGTCTGGGATGGTGATTTGATTATTCAAGAAGTGGGCGGAGGAAACCTACACACCGAATTAGCATCACTCACGGACATCAATCCCACTATCGCTAAGAAGATGGTGCTTGTTCATCAACACAAGGAACCTTTCAATCATCCTTATTTCCGGTTTGCTGAAGAAGGTGAGACGGATGTACTTATCAAAAGTAGGAAGCCGAAGGTTCGGACCAAGCTGGATTTAATCAAGGATATGGTTTTATTTGAGGGAGTCAAAAAATCCCAACTGGCGAATATTGTAAAACAGTCCAGAATTCGAAAACTTAAAACTGGGGCGATAGTTTTTTCCAAAAATGAAATTGGGAATGAGTTTTTCGTGATTCTCGATGGTTTTGCGGAAATAGGTATTAAGAAAAACCAATCGGTTGTTTACGAGAAAGGTATGTTTTTTGGAGAATTAGCCGTTTCCACTCCCAATCCATATCGCCGGGCAACCGTCAAAGCTTTGTCAGATCTCACCCTTTTGGAGATTCCAAAAAAATTCTACACCCAGTCCAGCCTTCCCAAGATTATTGATGAATTTTATCAATTGGGTAATTATTTCAATAATATAATACGTCCCGGCCTGATCGCGTCTCTGGGTTTTGGGGATCTGCGACATTGGAAAAAAGATGACCCTATTTTCGCCAAAGAGTTAATCTCAGGCCTTATTTTTATCATAATTTCGGGCAAAGTGAAAGTTTGCTCGGAACGTACAAAAAACGTTGCTTTTCTGTCAAGTGGGGATATTATGGGGAAAATTCCGGACTGGAAACATATCCCATTTATGGGTCGGGCGATCACTCATACCGATCAAGTATTAGCTGTGGGAATTAGTGTCAGCGAGCTGAATCAGCTGTTTCGGCTATATCCGTCTTTTTATGGCACAGTGTTTCAAAAAATGAAACGATTGGAGTCGATCTTGTGTTGATGCATTCTGCTAGTTGCAGAAGCCCAGTCAAAATCTCTTTATACATGTACACATTTAAAGATTTAAATTAAACATACCCCTTTGAGTTGATGCTATTGCACTGTTTTGGAAAGCTTGGGTTTTTTGTATAATCCGCCGCACGGGGGAGAAACATGAAATCGTACAAAGTCGATCAGATCAGAAATGTTGCATTCGTCGGTCATGCTGGAGCCGGGAAAACTTCAGTCGTGGAAGGTCTGTTATTTATGTCAGGTGTTTCCGACCGTTTGGGAAAAGTCGGTGACAACTCTTCCATTATGGATTACGACCCGGACGAGGTTCGTCTAGGTCATTCCATCAACGCATCGTTCGCTGTCAGCGAGTGGCAGAAACACAAAATAAATATTTTGGACACTCCCGGCGACGGGAATTTTATTGCGGACACACCGGGTTGTATCCGTGTTTCCGATGGTGTGGTGGTTGTGATTGCGTCCGACTCGGGAGTTCAGTTTTATACTGAGAAAGTATGGCAATGGGCAGATGAAAGTTTTCTTAAACGAATTGTGTTCATCAATAAAATGGATAGTGATCGTGCTTCCATTCAATCCATAATAGAATCTTTAAAGAAGAAATTTAACGTCCAACCTTTTTTGATGCATGTGCCCGTTGGTGAGGTTGATAAGTTTTCGGGCGTTGTGGATCTGGTTGAGAATAAATACTACGCATACGACAAAGATGGTAAAGGGACGGGTATCGCTTCCGTTATTCCTGACGAAGTAAAGGAGGAAGTGGAAATCCGGAGAGCCGAATTGGTCGAGGTGGTCGCCGAAGCGGATGACGAATTGATAGAGTCTTACCTGGATAGCGGGGAACTAACAGACGTGGAGTTTAACGCCGGTCTCAAAAAGGGTGTGGAAAGCGGACAGTTAATTCCCGTTATTTTGGGTTCTGCGCTTCATAACATCGGGACGGATCGGCTGGCAAAAGCAATAGTCGACTTTTTACCCTCACCCGACCATAGCCCGGCTCAGTTGGCCACTGTCTTGGGTGGTGATGAAACCGTAGAAGTGAATTCGGGCAACGGGATGCTTTCCAGTCTTGTCTTTAAAACAATTGCAGATCCCTACGCTGGCAAGTTAACTCTGTTTCGTGTTTACTCAGGGTCGGTGAAACCCGATACATCGGTGTTCAATGCCAATCATGATACCGACGAGCGTATAGGTCAATTGTTTGCCTTGCAGGGAAAGAAACATATTCCTCTATCTGAAGTTAGTGCAGGGGACATGGGAACCGTTGCCAAGCTCAAGGTTACCGCTACCGGAGATACGCTGACGACCAAGAGTCAAGGGGTACAGTTTGCCCCGATAGTTTTCCCTCACCCAGTACTGGCCCGAGCTATCGTGCCGAAGACAAGAGCGGACGAGGAAAAAATAAACAGTTCTCTGGCCCGCCTTGTCGAAGAAGATCCTACTCTAAAAGTCGAGCGAAATGCTCAGACACACGAGTTACTTGTTTCAGGCATGGGTACCGAGCATCTCGATATGACCATTGAGCGCCTGAATCGTCGGTTTGGGGTGGAGGTTGATATGAAGCCACCTAAGATACCGTATCGGGAAACCATTCGCATTAAAACGAAAGTGCAGGGCAAACATAAAAAACAATCTGGCGGTCATGGCCAGTTTGGTGACGCTTGGCTGGAAATATCGCCACTGCCTAGAGGCGGGGGGTTTGAATTTGAAAGCAGGATTGTGGGCGGCGCTATTCCCAAAACCTATATCCCCGCCGTGGAAAAAGGTGTGCACGAGGCCATGGCCCAGGGGGTTATGGCTCATTATCCTATGGTCGATGTAAAAGTCGCCTTGTACGATGGCTCCTATCACAATGTTGATTCTTCGGAGATGGCATTCAAAATAGCCGGGTCAATTGGGTTCAAAAAAGGGGTTTTAGACTGCAAGCCGATTCTCCTGGAGCCGATCATGGCAATGGAAGTGATTGTTCCCAGTGAGTTTGTTGGGGATGTCATTGGAGATATTAATTCAAAGCGTGGTAAAATACTGGGTGTCGATGCCAATGATGACAATCAGAATATCCGCACTCATGTCCCAATGGCGTCGATTTTGAATTATGCCCCGGAGCTTCGCGCGTTGACCAGCGGCCGGGGGATTTTTGTGATGGAATTTGATCATTATGATGTAGTACCTGAACATATGACTGCAAAAATTATTGAAGAAGCAGAAAAAGAATTTAAAAAAGAAGAATAACTTCTTTGAGGTGCTTATGACAAAAGGATCAGAACTGGGTACCATTGTAAAATCGGATATTGTCGATCGGGTGTATGAACGAGTCGGCTTTACCCGGCAGGAAGCCGCCTCGGCGGTGGATATAGTGCTGGATGAAATCAAGGCAGTATTGAGCAAGGGTGAAAATGTTCGTATCGTTGGATTCGCCAGTTTTAATTTAAGAGAAAAGAGGGCGAGGAACGCGAGGAATCCCAGAACGGGTGAACCCATTATCATCAAACCCCGACGGGTTTTAACATTTAAACCCAGTAAACATTTGCTGGATTCAACCAATAGTAAGGATTATGAACCAACCCATTCCGGATAAGCTGTTTTTTAAAATAGGTGAAGTGGCAGAAATTGCAGAGGTGGAGCAACATGTCCTCCGTTATTGGGAGGATGAGTTTGAGGTTCTCAAACCCAATAAAAATCGTTCCGGTCAGCGTTTGTACCAGAAGAAAGATATTGAGCAAGTTCTGGAAATCAAACAATTATTGTATGCCGATAAGTTCACCATTGCGGGTGCCAAAAAAAAATTGAAACAGAAGAAATCCAATAGTGAGGGAGCTCAGCTGGATTTTGGTTTCGACCGGGAAGCACTCGCCGACTGGAAAAAGAAAGCTACTCAGGATCTGAAATCAATATTATCTATCCTGGATCAAAATTCAAAATAACCCTCGTTTGAGCTTGGAATGGGGTGTTGTGTTGTTTTTTCAGTTTGCCTCAGGTAATTGAGCCTAAGTTTCAAACCCATTGATGTGATGGGGCCACTTTCCCAATCTCTTCATAATAATCTTCGTAAAAATCCTTTATTTATTTTGTTTGTGCTCCATCCCTCGAATTTGCTACTTTGAAGGTGAAGTATTACTCCTATAAAAGGTTTCATTATGAAGAATAAATATTTTCAGGTATTTTTGGCTTTATGGATGGTCGGGATTATTTCTCCAGTGGGAGGATATGAGGTTCAAGCCAGTCACTTGGGTACTGTAGTGGAGGACCACCAGAAGGGGAAACGCCCTCTATACGTTTACCCAGGGAATTACCGAGAGGAAGTTAATCGTCTCAAAGAAAAATTCAAATCGGCCTTCGGGTATGAGTTGATGGATTTGGACGAGGGGTGGCGACCCGAAGAGGTCGAGCGCTTACACAACGCATTTTCCCGTCTGCCTGAAAATTTTTATCGCATCAAAGGGTTCAAGGGATTTTATCGAGGCGCGCAATTACGGGGCAAAAACAATGAAGCTGACGTTTCAGAAACCAGCGATACCTCGGGAGTTCCTGCCGCAACCTTCCCTCGGTTCACTTCAGTTTATCGGCAGGCTCACAAAAGTTATCAGGTGATATTGGCAGATGAGCCGCTACGTATCGAATTTTACAATTCCCTGTTTTATGAAAGTGAAGAGGATTTTGACAATATCGTGCATCACGAAATGGGACACGTGTTTGACCTGAGTCACGGGTTCTTGACCTTCCAGAGCGAGTGGTTGGCATTGTCCAGATTTCGCGTACTTCACCTGCCGGCGCTCGATGGTAAAGTAGACAGTGATTTTTTATATACTCTGGTCAGCGATCCTACGGTTCTCAATTATGCCCCTGTTTCTTCACGGCATCTGCCTACTTATTCCCGCGAGAACCCTCAAGAGGACTTTGCCAACTCGGTTGCCGC
>Ga0316190_10003480_pt1 | contig 11431 bp, 13 predicted proteins | sample Eddworburrow2_MG_FD_204929 | JGI IMG/M metagenome (GOLD analysis project Ga0316190, IMG submission 204929) | Coastal sediment microbial communities from Maine, United States - Eddy worm burrow 2 | ecosystem: Environmental > Aquatic > Marine > Coastal > Sediment | place: USA: Maine | collected... | reverse complement strand
TTGACCACGATCTGACCATAGGTAGCCCGCTCAATCAGCGCGATCAACTTTAATAAGGTGCTCTTACCCGCCCCTGAATGTCCTGTCAAAAATACCATTTCTGCATGGTTGACATGAAGATCAATCTGACTCAGGCCTTCGCGCCCGCCATCATAACGCTTACCGACCTGATTGAACTGAATCATGACATCACCACTAATCGACCGTCACAAACTGGCTGCAAATAACACCGGTCACCTGCGAAACCAAATAGTCTATGCCACATATCACTGACCAGCGGTATCAATAGCAAATAATGCATCCACGAATTCAGCCGCGTCGAAAGGGCGTAAATCATCGATCGCTTCACCCACACCAATAAAGCGTATAGGCACACCGAGACGACGCGCCAAGGCAAAGATCACACCACCCTTCGCCGTGCCATCCAGCTTAGTCAGCGTTAAACCCGTTAAACCAACCGCGGAATGGAATTTCTCAGCCTGAGCCAATGCATTCTGACCTGTGCCCGCATCCACAACCAACATAATTTCATGAGGCGCGCTAGCGTCTAAACGACTGACGACGCGCTTGATCTTTTTAAGCTCTTCCATCAGGTTAGTCTGGGTATGCAGACGGCCAGCTGTATCAGCTATCAAAACATCAACACCACGGGCATGAGCTGACTCATAGGCATCAAATACCACTGATGCCGGATCAGCTGTGCGCGGCTGCGCAACAACGGCAATGTCGTTGCGTTCGCCCCATACCTTCAGTTGTTCAACAGCCGCGGCACGAAATGTATCTCCGGCAGCCAACATGACTGATAGCCCTTCGCCCTGTAACCGTTTGGCAAGCTTACCTATTGTTGTCGTTTTACCAACACCATTAATACCTACCATCAGGATAACGTAGGGCTTGTGACTGGCATCAATGTTTAAGGTGTTCGAACAAGGTGCCAAAATAGCCTGTAAATCTTCACGCAATGCCGCCAGCAATGCCGCGCTGTCCTTTAACTGTTGGCGAGACATGCGTTCTGTTAAATCTTTAATAATCTCCTGGGTCACATCCACACCGACATCAGCGCCCAGGAGATACATTTCCAGCTCTTCAAGTACGCTGTCATCAATCTGCTTCTTACCCAATACCAGCCCGGCTACACCACCGATCAGGCCATCACGGGTTCGAGACAAACGTTCACGCAAACGGCCAAAAAAACCTGCCTTGTCCTTGTTCTGAACACTCGTGTCTGCGGATACAGCAGTCTCAGATTTGTTTTTTCTAAATCCCAACATAGTTACAATTAGCCGTTCAGAGGAAGAATCCGTTACATTATACGGTCTGACACAAACAAAGGAACCACTGAATCAGTTTCTCAATAAACTTTTCCGGGGTTTCGCAAACGCAAAATAGGATGCTATCGCCATGTACATAGCAAATAAAAATATATTACCCATCATTCCCCTAGCCTGGGCATTTTTAATCTCGCCGCCAGTGCAGGCGGCAGCAAGTAAAACCGTTCACGAATATAAACTAACTAATGGAATGAAACTGATCATTAAAGAGGATCACCGAGCACCGGTTGTAGTATCCCAGATTTGGTATAAGGTTGGCAGCGCCAATGAACACAGTGGTATTACAGGTATATCCCATGTCCTGGAGCACATGATGTTTAAAGGCACACGCCAGGTACCTGCAGGTGAGTTCTCACGTATTATCAGCATCAATGGTGGTCGCGAAAATGCATTTACAGGACAGGATTACACCGCCTACTTTCAGCAACTATCCAGTGACCGATTGCCGATCAGTCTACGACTGGAAGCCGACAGGATGCGCGGCCTGGTACTACCTGATGATGAATTCGAAAAAGAATTAAATGTAGTAATGGAAGAACGGCGCTTACGGACTGAAGACGATCCCCAGGCAAAACTCTATGAGCAATTTAATGCCGCTGCTTACGTAAACAGCCCATACCACAACCCCATCATTGGCTGGATGGATGATTTAAAAAATTTAAAAATCAATGATTTAAAAGCATGGTATCAACATTGGTATGCACCCAATAATGCCACCCTGGTCATCGTTGGTGATGTCGATCCTGACCAAACACATACATTGGTAAAGCGTTACTTCGGCCGTATCAATCCAATACAGGGCGCACCCCTCAAGCCCCGTAATGAAACTATACAACAGGGTTTGCGTCGCATCACTGTCAAAGCACCTGCAGAACTGCCCTATCTGATACTAGGTTACAAAACACCGGTATTACGCACAGCTACTGATAAGACTGACGTCTACGCGCTGGAAATGCTAGCCAGCATACTGGATGGCGGAAATAGCGCTCGCATGGCCCGCGAGTTAATTAGAGGTCAACAAATTGCCGCCAGCGCCAGCGCCTCATATGATTTATTGGCAGGCCACGACAGTTTATTATTGCTGGATGCCACACCAGCACCTGGGACATCTGTAGCAGACCTTGAAAAACAATTACGCACCCAAATCCAGAAACTACAACAACAACCCGTAACAGATGAAGAGCTGGCGCGTGTCAAAGCCCAGGTTGTGGCCGAAAATGTCTACCAACGCGACTCTGTATTCTACCAGGCCATGCAAATCGGCATACTAGAGACTGTCGGGCTGAGCTGGAGATTACTCGATCACTATGTCGAGAATATTCGTGCTGTAACAGCGGCGCAGGTTCAACAGGTTGCACAAAAATATTTAAACGATGACCAACTGACAATCGCTGTACTTGAACCCTTGCCCATTGAACAAAAGGCACAACAAATGACTGGACCCCGAGGTAATCATGGCCATTAATCCCACACTACAGCCTAAACTGACATTTATACATGGCTTGAGACATCGTATTCTGTTAATTCTTGCCCTGTTAGCACCAACCGCCGGCATAGCCGGGCCCGCTATCCAACACTGGACAACCAGCAACGGTGTGCAAGTGTATTTTGTCCCGGCACCAGACCTGCCTATGGTAGATGTTCGTATTGTTATTGATGCCGGCAGTGCTCGCGATGGCCAATTACCGGGCCTCGCATTCCTCAGCAATAAATTAATAAAAGACGGTGATTTCGGTCTTGATGCTGATCAAGTTGCCACTGGCTTCGAACGCGTCGGTGCGCGCTTCAGTACCACTTGCTATCGTGATATGGCCATCATTGACTTACGAAGTCTCACTGATCCGGAGTTACTGAACCCGACGATACAACTGGCGGCCCAACTGGTAACCAAGCCAGCGTTCCAGGAAGACAGCCTGGAACGTGAGCGCCAAATATTGTTAGTGGCATTACAGGAGCGACTGCAATCACCGAGTGATATTGCCAATGACGCCTTTATGGCCGCCCTCTATGCCGACCACCCGTATGCCACACCGACAGAAGGTACAGTAGCCAGCGTTAAGGCCATTAAACGCAGTGACCTTGTGACATTCCATAACCGCTATTATGTTGGTCGCAATACGACTGTCGCAATTGTCGGCGCGCTCAATCGCGCCACAGCTGAAAAACTGGCATGGTCAATGGTAAAAGACATTCCAGCAGGCCGTGGCGCACCGATGCTAACCCCGTTAGCAACACCACCTGCCGATAAAACGACTAACAACGCTCAAATTCGCATCCAACACCCCTCCACCCAAACACATATTCTTATTGGCCAGCCAGGAATCAGCTACGATGATGCTGACTATTTCCCGCTTTATGTGGGCAACCATATCCTGGGTGGTAGCGGTCTTGTATCCCGTATCAGTGAGGAAATAAGGGAAAAAAGAGGCTTGTCATACAGTGCCTATAGTTATTTTAATCCAATGCGTCAAGCCGGCCCGTTTGTGATCGGTCTGCAAACCCGCAACGACCAGGCCAATGAGGCGCACAAAGTTGCATTAGAGACAATCAAGCAATTTATAGAAACAGGCCCAACGGTTACCGAGCTGGAAGAATCAAAGCAAAACATTACTGGCGGATTTCCACTGCGGCTATCCAGCAATAAAAAAATAATCGGCATGCTAGCCACTATAGGCTTCTATCAATTGCCATTGGATTATCTTGATACTTTTACAACAAAGGTCGATTTAGTCTCTGTGGAAATGATCAAAGAAGCATTTACACGGCGCGTACATCCAGAAAAAATGGCGACAATCATGGTTGGTAATCTAGAATCAGAATAGCAACCGATGCGGCAACAAAAAAAAACGGCCTGTATTCGTATCATCGGCGGTAAGTGGCGCAGCCGTCGCTTACCTGTATTGGCAGATACGAGCATCCGTCCCACCAGTGATCGAATTCGAGAAACCCTGTTTAATTGGCTGCAGGGCCATATCACTGGCGCCAACTGTCTGGACCTGTTTGCTGGTAGCGGTGCGCTTGGATTTGAGGCCTTATCGCGTGGCGCCCACAATGTAACAATGATTGAAGAGGATGTGCGCGTTATACAACAATTGCAGCTCAATGCCCTGACACTTGAGACCGAACAGGCTGAAATTGTTTGGCAACAAGCCCAGAATTTCCTCGGTAGTCGATTTATCGCCACGAACAAGCAGCCATACGATATTGTATTTCTCGACCCGCCGTTTCGAGATAATCTACTGGAGCAATGTTGCAGTATGCTCGAACAAGGTGCCTGGTTAACTGAAACCGCTCTGATTTACCTGGAATCCGACAAAGGCAGGGCATTTCCTGAACCATTACCGGGCTGGCAGATCATCCACGACAAACACGCCGGCCAAGTCGCTTATCGCTTGCTCCGCCGAACCCCAGGCTCTCATTAGCATAACACCATGACTGGTGTTGAACCTTATGATGCTTTTCACACGTGATAATGTGCGTGATACACTTGCATTCACCGCGACACACCGCGGGTTTTCACTCAAACAGCGGATAGATCAACACTCACGGTAACCCAAGCTTATGCAACTAACAGCAATCTATCCTGGCACCTTTGACCCCATAACCCTGGGCCACAGTGACCTGGTACGCCGTGCAAGCCAGCTATTTGATCAGCTCATTATCGCCATTGCAGTGAGTCCAAATAAAACGCCGGTATTTTCGCTCGAAGAACGTATTGAGATGGTTCAGGCATCTCTCAGCGGCATCAATAATGTCCAGGTCATGGGCTTCAACACATTACTGGTCGACTTTGCCCGACAACACCATGCCAAGGTCATTATCCGGGGCCTTCGTGCGGTCTCGGATTTTGAGTATGAATTTCAGCTCACCGGCATGAATCGAAAATTGGCTGCAGATATTGAAACGCTGTTCCTGATGCCGGCTGAACAATTTGCTAATATCTCATCCAGCCTGGTGCGTGAGGTCGCGGCACTTGGCGGTGAGGTAAAGGACTTCGTCGACGATAACGTTCGCACCGCCCTATATCAACGCCTACGATAAGCTGTACTACCTGCAGATATATCATTTACAGGCATAATAACCACGCGCGACACTTGGTGTTACTTGAAAAATCAGTCCTTTGGCCGACAAAATATGACATCATATCCAGACATAGGATAGGATGCCGACGGAATTGCGATGGCCTCTATGCCATGGATGTTGGCATGAAACAATGCTACTGAATGAGGAAATATAAATGTCACTGATTATTACTGACGAATGTATCAACTGCGATGTTTGCGAGCCTGAATGCCCCAATGGTGCAATCTCTCAAGGAGATGATATCTACGTCATAGACCCCGATCTCTGCACTGAGTGCGTAGGTCATTTCGATGAAGCCCAGTGCGTTGAAGTCTGCCCTGTAGACTGTATTCCAAAAGATCCAGACAATGAAGAAACCGAAGAAGAATTACGCGCAAAATACGAAAAACTGACCGCCGACTAAGCCAGTGCAAACGATACTGAGACTCACATCAGCTTCATATCACCGCTCTAGATTGAAGCAGAAGGTTTGTCAGCCATTCTTCCGGCAGATTGCAAGGCTTTGTCTCTACCTCGTAGTGGCGTTATCACCCGTGGTGACGACGGCACTCGCTGAAGCAAAACCAACGTCTTTACCTCCAAAGGCAGCTATCGCATCAGCACACCCACTCGCCACACAAGCAGGACACGACATCCTCGGCGCCGGGGGCAATGCGTTCGATGCCGCAATTGCCGTTAGTGCTGTGTTAGCTGTCGTAGAGCCGATGAGCAGTGGCTTCGGAGGTGGTGGCTTCTGGCTGTTACACCGTGCCAGCGATCAGCATCAGGTAATGATCGACGGCCGTGAACAAGCACCATTAGCCGCCGATCGTGATATGTATCTTGACCCACAGGGCAGAGTCATTCCCAGATTATCACTGGATGGCCCTTTAGCCGCCGGCATACCAGGCCAGGCGGCCGCGCTCGATCACTTGGCTCGACACTACGGCCGCTTACCACTGGCCAAAAGTCTCCGGCCTGCTATTGAATTGGCCCGCAACGGCTTTCGAGTTGATGCCCGCTACGCTGCCATGGCAGGCTGGCGACACAAGGCATTGCTGCAGTCACCAGCTGCTGCAGCGATCTTTCTCGATCATAATGAAGTCCCCAAGGAAGAGTTTCTAATTCGACAAACTGATTTGGCGAATACTATTCAACAGCTGGCTGAACGAGGTGCCGCAGGGTTTTATCAAGGGCCTGTCGCTGAGCAGCTAGTCACAGCAGTACGTGCTGGTGGTGGTATTTGGACCCTGGATGATTTAGCGAATTACGAGGTGGTTGAACGTACTCCGATCCAGGGTCAGTATCACGGCTTTAGCATTACATCAGCGCCACCCCCATCATCTGGGGGAATAGCGCTGATTACAATATTAAATATATTGTCACAATTCGATTTAGACACGCTGGCAAAAAATCGCGGTAACACGATAGAAAAACACGTCATCGTTGAAGCAATGCGCAGGGCCTATCGCGACCGTGCTGAATACCTCGGTGACCCAGACTTTATAACTGTACCTGTTGATCGCCTGACAGATCCTGATTATGCAGCCGGGCTTGCTGCCACCATTCGCCTCGATACAGCCATGCCCAGTCGATTGCTACCCGGCGGCGTCGATGACAGTAACGGTACCGATACAACCCATTTTTCAATCCTTGATGGTGATGGGAATCGTGTATCTGCGACACTCTCCATTAACTACCCCTTTGGTTCGGGCTTTGTTGCATCAGGCACAGGTGTATTGCTCAATGATGAAATGGATGACTTTTCCAGCAAACCTGGCACACCCAATGGTTATGGCCTCATCGGCGATGATGCCAACGCCATCGCACCCGGGAAACGTCCTTTATCCAGCATGAGCCCTACCTTTGTAGAAAACGACCAACGAATCGCAATATTGGGCACACCAGGCGGTAGCCGAATTATCACCATGGTCCTGCTCGGCATCCTCGACGTAGTCGCAGGTAGGGAACCAGCATCATGGGTTTCACTGCCACGTTATCACCATCAGTTCATACCTGACCGTATAAACTATGAAGCCGATGCCTTTACATCCGTTGAAATCGAGACACTGAAGTCTCTTGGCCACACACTGCATCCCAGCAGACGCAAATTTGGCAATATGCAAGCCGTACTTTGGGACAAGAAGGAAGACCCGCAGGTTAGCGCGGCAAGTGATCCCCGCGGTATGGGCCTGGCGATCGTCAAATAAAATATATAGCTATCGCCTTAATCGCCATGCTTACTCGATATTTAATTTATCTAGCTATTATTTATAAAATAAGGGTTGGCTATACGCCAACCCTTATATAAACAATCGATAATTATGCTGTTAGTTAATTATTGATAACAGCTTAGGATTGGTTACCAGCTTTCTTACACCGTGGGCGTGATCTTCTTCGAACACATTACCCTTCTCACACCATTGGCCTATTGTGTTGATATCGAGCTTGGCACACTGAGGACGAACACTCCAGGTTACCTGGTATGGTGAACAGCTCTGCTCAGTATATTTCGGACCCGTAGTAGAACCCATGAACTCAACAGGGCGACCTGTCCCCGCTGGTAGACTTTTCGCCTGGTGCAGACCATGGACCGTATTGCCACCATAGGCAAAATCATTAAAGTCTAACGCTGAGCTATCATTTACCAGTGTAAACACCTGTGTTTCTACACGGAGATCAGGATTGGCGCAGGCATCTGATACACATGATCCCAGACCTTTCCCTGGCTCAACAGTACAACTCGTATGTACCCAATGCACTTCAATCGTATCACCAGGCTTGAGACCATGACACATATCACCTGCCGGAGCCTTCAACTCTGCCGCAGACAATGATTTGCTCATCCCACACATATAACCGCCGCCGTGCCCATGCTCACCTTCACCGGCATAAATGGCAAATTCTTTGGCCTTATGCTCGGCATTATTATGAAAATGGATATTACACAAATTCATTTCACTCGCGGCTGGAGCCAGATTAAACAAAACCGGATTCTGACCTTGTTTACTATCGATATCACGCGGGGTCTGAGGACCAAAAGACTCACAGGCCGCACCGCCCATATCATGACCACTCTTTTCATGACCATGTGAGCTATCTCCTGAGGCAAGACTACCGCCAGAATAAATAGCCGCTAATAAAGCAACTGTCGCGCAATAAACCCAAAACCTAGACATATATAACCCCCTCACTCTTCAGTTAAAAACAATTGATACGCTCGAAGTACTAACGCAATGACTCATTATTCTGATGGTGGTTTAGCCACAGACGATCAAACAAATTAACATCAATTTATCAGCATGTGAATACAAGACTACATTTTTGACGACCAAACAAAGTAGATAACCAGGACCAGATTGAACTCGTCGTGAAGAAAGCTCAAATGACCAGGGCGATCATTTAGTATTGATAACTAATACCGGTCCTAGTGGCTTTCAAATCCCCACCATTTACGCATTCAAATCCGGGATGAGCTTACTTTCAAGCCTGGCGATGATATCCTTAATGACCAGCTTGCGCTTTTTCATCCGCGATAAGCGTATTTGATCGAGGTGCGGATCCTCAACCAGATGTGAAATTATGGTATCGAGATCACTGTGTTCTATACGTAATTCATTCAAACGTTCACGTAACGCCGCTTGATCTTCTTCATCTTGATTATTCATACAAACTCAGCCTACAGATTCACGCCGATAGTGTATATCGAACTTGTACCATAATCATCATTTGTATAACAATCAGAGATATTAAAATGATGCGATTTGCTATTGCGTTGATGGCGCGTATTGGCTAGACTTCTTGTGTTAACATGATCCGTGTGGAAATGGTTTCGCTGGATTGTATTTGGGAGGGATTACAGATGTTTCCAGGTATTCTTGTACCGATCGTACTATTTTTTGGTGTGGCTGTTGTCGGCTCACTCATTTTATCGAGCGTAGAACGTTAAATCTGTCCATAACAGATTTCAAAAGGCCCGGGATTACCGGGCTTTTTTTATATAAGAAACAAAAAGTTACCTAGACATGGATATTCTCAAAGAACAACGTCATCTGCTCAAGTTTTTGCTCACAGCAGCCACTTTTTTGTTTGTCGGCACGGTGCAGGGAGTTGTCCAGGTTTTACCGGCAATACGCCTCTGGCTGGATGCTGTGGGTAGCCCCATCAGTGGTCCCGGGCATATGATTGACCCACTTGCTCACGCCCATATCAATATTGTGGGCGGGTTGGTGATGGTTGCCATGGCGATGACCTATTACTTATTAGAGCGAATAGCCGGACGTGTCATCTTGTCACGCCGATTGTGCAAACATTCTTATGCCTGGTTGACAGCCGGGGTATGCTGTTTTTATAGCACGTTACTCTACTTCGGTATCTGGGAAGGTCAGCTCATGATGGCCGGCGATTTAACAGCCCAGGCAGAAGTTCACCACATCTATGGACGGTTTATTGCCGTAGCATCTACGATTATGGGCATGGGGTTTTGGTTGTTCTTCGCCAACATTGTATTAGCCTATCGGAAATTAAATAGCAGCAATGCTTGAATGTGGTTGTCCTACTGAATACCCTGATTGGCATGATCAAGATGTAGATCTGAGCGGTCTGCCAGCTCACCAACTGCCACTGCCAATGTTATTACACATGCCACTGGCCTACGAACTATATGTTCAGAAGCAACGCCAGGCCTTGGAAAATCTTAACCTGGTTGAGCGCTGGGAAGGCCTGCGACTCACTCGTACAGGTGTTTTTCGCGGCAGCCTCACCAGCATTCTAAAAGACAGTCAGTCGTTGTCACGGCATGTTGGGCATTTGCCGCATCCGTTTCAAGTACGTGCCTATCTACATCATGGAAATGTCAGCACCATTCGCCCATCGGTTAGGCATGTACAAATGACCTTGCTTGATAGTGGCCGTATGCCCAAAGAACTTTATCTGTGCCACCTCAGCTGTCCCCATTGCAGCGAACAACGCGGTGGTGACAAGATACTACTGTTGCGGCGCTGGCAAACCAGTAAAATTCTTGAAAAAAAACTGGGCAAAAAAAACAGTTAAACAACTAGCATTAGAGTGGCTTCGCCACTCGTAAAGGAAATAATAGTTCCACTTCATCTTTAGCTCTTTTTAACTGCACAAATACACCTTCTTGCCCCGATGCAAGCCTTACCGCACGACGAAAAACACCACTATGACCATCCTGTATCGCCTGTGACCATGCAGCCGTTTCGCTGGTACGTAATGACACCACCAGATCACTCCCAGGTAAACCACGCTTGTCTGTGATGATAACGAGAAATTCATTCATGCCCGGGGTTACAACCTGCGGCCTGGTTTCCAATACAATTTCCAGGCCCTGCCAGTACTGCGGTGGGGACTTAGGTACATTGGGGTCACTACACGCCGACAAAAATAACACCAGGGTCAAGCCGAACAAATAACGCATACCCACATGAACACTAAGACTTGTGCTGAATATCCTCATCCCCATCCTGTTTTATATCCACATGATCTTCTTCGGTGTTGGCCACAGCATCGGAATCGAGTTTACCACCAATATTTGAGCCATAAAGATTCACCATAAAATAGACGAATACACTCATTACAGCGATATAGATAATGGCTCCACCAAACCCCCAGTTAAACCAGCTCCGTTCATAGCCGGGCCGGTCACCCCAAAACGGAAAACTTAAACCAATGGCAACCAGTAGCACAACGAGAATGACCGCAATAAACCATTTTGGTACCCCGCGCTGCGACTCGGGTATTGTATTGACTAATTCCCAATCCTCTAAACCACGCTTGTCTAATCGCTCTTGCTCTGATTGATAACCAAAGTGATCATCACTATGTTCGCCCCACCCGCTTTTGACCGAGCCCAGGTCATCAGCAACCTGCTGTGGCTTCTTATCCGTTGAATCATTCATATTACCCTCCTGCGGCAAAATGCTGTATACGGAAGCTTTCATGCCATCCATCATCGGCCTGTAATCGTACCAGTATGGGATATAACCCCTTTGGTAAAAAATCGCTAATACGCAAGT
>Ga0316190_10003477_pt1 | contig 11437 bp, 10 predicted proteins | sample Eddworburrow2_MG_FD_204929 | JGI IMG/M metagenome (GOLD analysis project Ga0316190, IMG submission 204929) | Coastal sediment microbial communities from Maine, United States - Eddy worm burrow 2 | ecosystem: Environmental > Aquatic > Marine > Coastal > Sediment | place: USA: Maine | collected... | reverse complement strand
CAATTCCTCATCCGGGAGTGGACGGTAACTTCGATTTTCTGACGGCTTCCGCTCTACAGGCAGGATAGAGAGTGCACCGGCGCACTCGCCACCGATGGCGCGCAACAAGTCAAAATCGGTATTGGGAATTTTCAGATCACGAACAATGTGATCCCGAACGCCACCCTCGGGCAGCAGGTTGGCAAAAAAACGATGGGCAACGCTGTCTTCGGCTGAAAAGTCTTCTCTTGCGAGTGGGAGTGTGCGTGAGACAGCAAAGCCACCGGTATTGATCCAATCGGGCTCATAACGAAATCCAATGGCGCCGATCGGATTTCGCCACATGTATCCCACCAGTCGATCTTCAAACCAGACATTGAGTGCATCCGGGTCGATCATGATTTATCTGTCCCGATTGGGGGGGGAGTGTGCACCGTGAGAGGAAGGGGTCGACCCGCCCCTTGGTTGAACGATCACGTCCAGACCCAAGGTCCGCAAGGCCTTCAGGATTTTTCCAATCTCTGCGGTCTCCTTGCCGCGTTCGAACTCGGATAGAAACCGTGTACTCAGGTTACCGAGTCCGGAGACCGTTTCGAGCGTCAATCCTTTGCCTTTGCGGTGGGCGCGCACCAAATGGCCGAGGTCTTCAGCTGTATGGATCTGTCCGTAAGAGACATCATTCTTTGCCATCTTTTCAGTCCAGTAATTATACCGTACGATAAAAAATAGCAATAAATTTGGCAGAAATCAATAAAAATATCATGCACGTGATAAATATTGTATTTACCAAGAAATAATCCAAAATATATCATGTACGGTATTATTATTTGGCCCCTGTCATAGGAAAAAGCCTCATGCTGCCAACCTATGATTCGCCGTATGGTGCTAATATTCGAACGAACCGTATAATTCAGACAATTATAGGACTCGAGTGCAACCGGAATTGCGGAATAAGGTGGCGTCCCCTTGGGTGACTGAACCCCCGATAATGACTCGCAGTAAACACAAATGGATCTTCCCTGCGCGCTTCCGAACCGGCACCTACAGCTGGAAGGCATCGAGATTGGCCTGTCAGCGCCTTCGCGAAGCCATTTCCGAGATCAAAAAGGTTGCAAAGAAAGATCCGGTTCTTGGTGCGGAGGGTGCGGCCCGTCTGATTGAGAAGCTTTGGCCGGCGCTGGAGCATGTGGACAGTTCCAGCGGCGCACTGGGGGCGGCCGTCAACAAGGCGCTGGATGCATTGATACCGATCATCATCAAGGCACCCGCTGACGAGAAGATTCGCAATAAATGGCTTGAACGACTCTGGCAGGCGATGGCCGATGATGGTGTCGACTACCTTGGGCCGGTCGGTGACCGGTGGGGTGAGATCTGTGGCTCGGCAGAAGTCGCCGGGCGATGGGCCGATGATCTGGTTTCCACGCTGCGGTGCTGTTGGTCGGATCCAAATCCAGGTCGTTATTTTCAAGGTGCGACGGCATGCTTGTCCTGTCTACTGGTAGCAGGTCGGTATCAGGAGTTGCTTGAGCTTTTGGAGCTGGATCGCCACCCCATGTGGCATTACCGGCGCTATGGTGTCGAGGCGCTTTTGGCCTTGGGCAAGAAAGCGGATGCCGTCCAGTATGCGGAGGCCTCGCGGGGATTGAATCAGCCGGATTCCGTGATCGACCAGGCCTGTGAGGAGATCCTGATCTCGTCCGGCTTGCATGAGGAGGCCTACCAGCGGTATGGATTGAGTGCGGCGGTGGGTAATTCCTATATCGCCCGGTTTCGTGCGGTCGCGAAGCGCTACCCCGAGAAGGACAAGTCACAGATCCTGGCTGACCTGATTGCCACGACGCCGGGAGAAGAGGGTAAGTGGTTTGCCACGGCCAAGGAGATCAAGCTTTTTGACCTGGCCCTGGAGCTCGCCAACAGGAGCCACAGTGATCCGAAAACGCTGACGAGAGCGGCAAGGGATTACCTCGACACGGAGCCGGCATTTGCCCTGGGTTCCGCAATGGCCGCGCTTCGCTGGTTGAGTCAGGGGTGGGGTTACGAAGTGACCAGTGCCGATGTGGTGGAGGCTTATGACCGGGCGATGGATGCGGCATCCAGATTGAATAAAATCGACGACGTGTCCGGTCGGATTCAGCAACTCGTCGAGTCAAATGAGAGTGCGTCGACGCAGTTTGTTCGACAGTCTTTGCAAGGAAGAATGTGCGCGCATTCTTAGTCTGTTAACGAGAGCTATGCGTGCAAATCATGAACAGTGAGCGTGCATATTTTGGAAACGAAAACCACGGATCTGCGTTCCACTCACGTTCCACTCACGTTCCACAAAAGCGATATTCAGAGACAATGGGAGACAACAGAATGAATTTACGAGCACAAAAAAAGCACTGTAAATACAGTGCCTTTCGTGGTTTTTGATGGTCTGTGATAGTCTAGTAAAATGGTGCCGAGGAGAGGACTTGAACCTCCACTGGGTTACCCCAACTAGCACCTGAAGCTAGCGTGTCTACCAATTTCACCACCTCGGCGTGGCTGCGGGATGGCCGAAAGCTGTCCCGAGAGCCGCGAACTCTACCGCCTGATATATGACTTGTCAATTTACCCCGGCTGACCGCACACTAACAGGCTAAATCAACAGGCAGGCAGGATTATGCCGTTTTCCTTCACCTCATTGAACGAAATTATATGCAAAGAAAGAAGAAAAGAAGAACCGTTGCTTCGCAACGAAGTGATCCACATGCCCGGCGTGAGGCAACACGCTATGAGCAGCCCATTGCCAGCCGTGAGCTGATCCTCGAGGTCATTACCGAGGCAGACCGGCCCGTTAACCGTGCCGACCTCGAAGGACTGCTGGGTATCCATGATGCAGAGGGTGTGGAAGCGCTGCGGCGGCGTCTGAATGCCATGAGCAGGGACGGTCAGCTGGTGCGTAACCGGCGTGATTGTTATGCCCTGGCCGACCAGTTTGACCTGGTGCCGGGGCGGGTGATAGGTCACCAGGATGGTTTCGGTTTCCTGGTGACGGATGACGAGGGTGATGATGTGTTCCTGTCGGCCCGGCAGATGCGCGCATTGTTTCACGGTGACCGGGTGCTGGTCAGGATAACCGGACTGGATCGGCGCGGGCGGCGCGAGGGCGATGTGGTCGAAGTCCTGAAACGCAATACGCATACGGTGGTCGGGCGGTTCTACAGCGAGAACGGGGTGCATTTCGTGACCCCGGACAACAAGCGTCTGCCGAATGACATTGCAGTTCCCGCCGGAGAATCAAGAGACGCCCGCCACGGCCAGATCGTGTCGGTCGCTATAATCCAGCAACCGGCGAAGCACTCGCCGCCAGTGGGGCACGTGGTCGAGGTGCTGGGTGACCACATGGCGCCCGGCATGGAAATCGATATTGCCATACGCAGTCATGAGGTCCCGCAGGCCTGGCCGGCTGCCGTGCAGCAGGAAAGCGCAGAGTTCGGCAAGGACGTGCCGACCCGGGCCAAGCGCGGTCGTGAGGACCTGCGTGACCTGCCGCTGGTGACTATCGATGGCGCCGATGCGCGTGATTTTGACGATGCTGTCTACTGCGAGGCAACAGCGGGAGGCTGGCGTCTGCTGGTCGCGATTGCGGATGTTTCGCATTACGTTCACCCTGAGACCGCACTCGATACAGAAGCTCTGGAACGCGGTAATTCCGTCTATTTCCCGGAGCGGGTAATACCCATGCTGCCGGAAGTGCTGTCCAACGGGCTGTGTTCGCTGAACCCGGAAGTAGACCGCCTCTGCATGGCTTGCGAGATGCTCATCAACAAGGACGGCCGCATGATCCGTTCGCGTTTCCTGAACGGTCTGATGCGCTCGCACGCACGGCTCACCTATGAGGAAGCCGCCGCGATTATGGTCGACCAGGACAAGCAGGCCTGCAAACACCGCAAGGCGCTGGTGCCGCATCTTGACGAGCTGTACCGCCTGTACGAGGCCCTGCGCAGGGCGCGCAGCAAGCGCGGTGCCATTGATTTTGAAACCACGGAAACCCGCATTGTGTTCGGTGCAGGCCGCAAGATCGAGAAGATCGTACCGCTGGTACGCAATGACGCGCACAAGGTGATCGAGGAATGCATGGTGGCGGCCAATGTCGCAGCCGCGCGCTTCCTCAAGCGCCACAAAATGCCGACACTGTACCGCGTGCATGCCACGCCTTCCGCGGACAAGGTCACTGACCTGCAGGAATTCCTCAACGAACTGGGACTGGGCTTGCGCGGCGGCAGCAAGCCCACCGGGCGCGACTACTCGGCCGTGCTGGAGAAGGCGCGCGGCAGGCCGGATGAGCACCTCATCAACACGGTGCTGCTGCGTTCCATGCCGCGCGCCGAGTACAGTCCGGACAACATCGGCCATTTCGGGCTGGCGCACGAAGACTACACCCATTTTACCTCGCCGATACGGCGTTACCCGGACCTGCTGGTGCACCGTGCCATTCGTCATGTGCTGGCCGGGAAAAAGCCGAAAAGCTTTCAACATTCGATGGACGCCATGCGCGAGTTCGGCGAGCACTGCTCGGCCACCGAGCGGCGCGCTGATGACGCCACGCGCGACGCTGTCGACTGGCTGAAGTGCGAATTCATGCTCGACAAGATTGGTGAGAGCTATGCGGGCATTATCACCAGCACCACATCCTTCGGTATTTTTGTCGAGTTGCAGGATATTTATGTCGAGGGCCTGGTGCACGTGACGGCGCTCGGCAACGACTATTACCATTTTGACCCTACCCGCCACTGGTTGATGGGCGAACGTACCAACAAGATCTTTCGTCTGGGTGACCCGATCCAGGTCAAGGTGGTGCAGGTAAATCTCGATGACCGCAAGATCGATTTTGAATTGAGTGACAAGCAGGCGCACACGCCGGTTGACCAGCCTGGCAATAATAAACAGCGCAAGGGACGACGACGCAAGAAGACGGCGCTGCGGAAAAAATCCCGATGAAGGCTCGGCACGACCTGCTGCAGAGGATGCGGCAGGGACGCTGATGCCATGAAGTCAGCCGAACAGGTCTACGGCCTGCATGCCGTTGCCGCGATGCTGGCGAAACGTCCCGCCAGCATAAAAAAACTCATGGTGGCCGATACTGCCGCAGACCGGCAACTCGCACCGTTGCTGGAGCAGGCGGCAGCTGCCGGTATCGCGATTCAAAAGGTTGGTCGCAGGGAACTGGATCAGCAGGCCCCCGGAGGCCGTCACCAGGGAATACTAGCGGTCGTCCGTGAAACCACTCACGGCAAGCGCGAGAAACAGTTGCCGGAATTCCTGGCGGCCTTGAGCGAGCCAGCCTTTCTGCTGGTGCTGGACGGGGTCCAGGATCCGCATAACCTTGGTGCGTGTCTGCGCACTGCCGATGCTGCCGGTGTGCATGCGGTGATCATGCCGCAGGATCGTGCCGTGGGTATTACACCGGTCGTGCACAAGGTAGCCTGTGGTGCGGTGGAGTCTGTGCCCATATTCACGGTGACCAATCTTGCACGTACCCTGCGTCAGCTGCGCGCTGCCGGTATCTGGATTTACGGTACCAGTGACATGGCCGGGCAGGGACTGTATGCGAGTGATCTGCGTGGCCCGATTGCGGTGGTGCTGGGTAGTGAAGGCAAGGGCATGCGGCGCCTGACCCGGGAACATTGTGATCACCTGCTGGCTATCCCCATGGCAGGACAGGTCGAGAGCCTGAATGTGTCGGTGGCGGCAGGGGTGGTGCTCTTTGAGGTGCGCCGTCAGCGGGAGCTTTAATAGTTATACATATCAATCAGATATGTATTTCCGCCACCGTTATTTCCCCTCTCTCTCCGGGGAGGGGGTTGGGGGAGGGGACGTTCTGCTTGCATCATGGGGTTGAAATTCAAGCCCGGATTATCATCTGCGTCACTATTATTGCATCTCTTGCTACCCTCACGTAGAATGCCCGCTCTTCTAAAACGCTGATAAACAGCTGAATAATTAACTCCTTGCCTGTTGCAGAGACAGCAGGCTACTCATCCACAAGGAGAGTTTGCAATGAGACACTACGAAATTGTGTTTCTGGTCCACCCTGACCAGAGTGAACAGGTGAATGCCATGATCGATCGATATCGCACCTCGATCGAAGCCGACGGCGGCACCATTCATCGACTGGAAGACTGGGGACGACGCCAGCTTGCCTATCCGATCCAGAAACTGCACAAGGCACATTACGTGCTGATGAATATCGAGTGCAGCACCAGCGTACTGGAAGAGTTGAACAGCGCTTTTCGTTTTAACGATGCCGTGATCAGAAGCATGGTGATCAACCGCAAGGAACCCGTCACCGAGACCTCTTTGCTGGCCAAACGTCCGGAAGAAAAGCGCGAACGGGAAACGTCCGGCGATACCACCGAGGCCTTGGCAGATGATGAAACAGACGTCCCGGCAGCGGTCGCAGACGAAGCTGAAGAACCGGCTGCTGCACAGGAATAATACTGGCTAATCACATTCCAGAGAGGATTCAACATGGCTCGTTACTATCGTCGTCGCAAATTCTGCCGTTTCACGGCTGAAGGTACCAAGGAAATTGATTACAAGGATCTTGCTGTGCTGAAACAGTACGTTTCAGAGACCGGCAAGATTGTGCCCAGCCGTATTACCGGCACCAAGGCTAGATATCAGCGGCAACTGTCGACTGCTATCAAGCGGGCGCGTTATTTGTCGTTGTTGCCTTACTGCGACGCGCACTAGCCGGGTACAGTTACAAGAAGATCGAGTAGTTTTTAGCAGGCTATGAAGGCCCTGGCTGCCTATATTGTCGGCGGACGCTGGCAGGCGATACTGGTAGTACTGGTCTGTGGTGTCCTGACGATTCTGTTACCACCGTTCGGCGGCATGCTGAATTACCTGGCGGCAGCTGTTGTGGCGCTGGTTACCCTGCATGTCGGCGTGCTGGCCGGCCTGCAGATAATGGCAATTGCAGCAGCCATTATGCTGCTGTTATATCAGCTGCTGGGTGTGCAGGTTGTTGTGGGGCTGGTGCTGGTGTTGATGTTGTGGCTGCCCAGCTGGATGACAGCGGCTGTTTTGCAGCAGACCAACAGTCTGGGGCAGGCCATGAAGGTTGCCGCCCTGTTCGGTGTGAGTTTGCTGCTGCTGGTGTTCGGGTTGTACGGCAGCCCGGCAGACTGGTGGCTGGAACAGCTGCAGCAGGTGGAGGCTACTCTGGCCGAGGCCGGCATGTCTTTTCCAGCGCTGACGGACATGCAGCTGCTGCAGGAAGTGTCAGCACTGATGACAGGCGTGGTGTTTGCCTCGCTGGTTATTGGTGTACTGGCCAGCTTGCTGCTGGCGCGCTGGTGGCAATCGGTGCTGGTGCACCCGGGTGCATTCCGGGACGAATTTTACGCATTGCGGCTCGGTCATACGAACGGGCTGATAACACTGGGCATTATGTTGATTGCCCGGTTTACAGACGGCATCGTCAGTGAATTTGGTGCCCAGCTGGCCATGATTATGCTGGTGCCTTATCTGCTGGTTGGCCTGGCCGTCGTCCACGCGCTGCTGCAGCGGAAAGGAAGGGGGGGTGGCTGGCTGGTAGCGGTTTATGTGCTGCTGGCAATTGTGCCACAAGCCACCTTGTTGCTGGCAGCTGGTGGTCTACTGGATACCTGGATTGATTTTCGTCGACGGCTGGCCCGGGGCGAAGGCAGTGCCGGTAAATGAAACGGGTTTATAGCAAGAGGTTGTAACAATGGAAATTATCCTGCTGGAAAAAATAGCCAACCTGGGTGCCATGGGCGAAAAGGTGAATGTAAAACCGGGTTTTGGACGTAATTACCTGATCCCGCAAGGCAAGGCTGCGCCGGCGACTGCCGCGAATATAGCCGAGTATGAAGCACGCCGGGCCGAGCTTGAACAGGCCGCTGCCGAGTCGCTGGCTGCCGCACAAGCCCGTCGCGATATGCTTGTTGAAAAGGTGATTATTATTACATCGAAAGCCGGTGATGAAGGTAAATTGTTCGGCTCGGTTGGTACGGCTGACATCGCCGCGGTGATAACCGAGCAACTGGTGCCGGTAGAACGTCATGAAGTGCGTCTGCCAGACGGGGCTTTCCGTGTCATTGGGGAGCACGACGTAGTGTTGCAATTGCATACTGATGTGGATGTGATTGTAAAATTACTGATTGAAGCAGAAAAATAACAATAGCGCGCATTAACCGCTGCAAGTTATTGTAGCGAAATACATAACAGGCAGCCCTGTCAAAGGCTGCCTGTTATTGTTTGTGCGGCTGTCATCTCGATGCATAAAGACAGCTTAAATACAATGATGTCATTACCCTGTGTTTGTGCTATTTAATACCCGTCGTCGTGGGGGCGATGGCTGCTACTCCTGCTACCAAATCATCAGACTATATAAATCATAAATGATCGAAACACTTCGTTCTGCAGATGTAATTCATACTGAGACGGATGCACTCAAGGTGCCACCGCATTCCTTACAAGCCGAACAGGCTGTGCTCGGCGGCCTCATGCTGGATAACAACGCCTGGGACGTCGTCGCAGACCGTGTTTCCGAAGAGGACTTTTATCGTCGCAATCATCGCCTGATTTACCATGCGATTGCGGAGCTGGCGGAAAAGAACAACCCCCTGGATGCTGTCACGCTTTCAGAATGGCTGGATCGAAACGGTCAGCTGGATGATGTTGGCGGGCTGGCGGCACTGGGTGCGCTGGTGCAAAATACGCCAAGCGCGGCGAACATCAAGGCCTATGCCGACATTGTGCGTGAAAAATCGGTGGCACGGCAGCTGGTTACTGTTGGCAACAAGATAGCCGGCAGTGCACTGGAGTCTGAAGGTCGGGATACAGCCGAGCTGTTGAATGATGCCGAGAAGCTGGTGTTTGACATAGCCGAGCAGGGTAGCCGAGGCAAGAGCGGCTTCAAGAGTATACGCACACTGCTCACTGCTGCCGTAGACCGCATCGATATGTTGTCACAGCAGGATAATCCACTGACCGGTGTGTCCACCGGGTTTACCGATCTTGATGACATGACGGCTGGCCTGCAGCCTGCCGATCTCATTATCGTTGCCGGTCGCCCCTCCATGGGCAAGACCACGCTGGCGGTCAACTTTGCCGAGAATGCCGCCATTAAAAACCAGGTGCCGGTGGCGATTTTCAGTATGGAAATGCCCGGCGAGTCACTGGCCCTGCGCATGATGTCTTCGCTGGGGCATATTGATCAGCACAAGATACGTACCGGCAAACTCGACGACGATGACTGGCCTCGACTGACATCAGCAGTCAGCCTGCTGGATGCGGCACCGATCTTTATCGACGACACGCCGGCCCTGTCACCAATGGAACTGCGGGCGCGTGCCCGGCGGCTGAAGCGGGAGCATGACATCGGCCTGATCGTGATCGATTATCTGCAGTTGATGCAGATTGGCGGCACCACTGAAAATCGCACCACGGAGATTTCCGAGATATCGCGCAACCTGAAGGCGCTGGCCAAGGAACTGAATGTGCCGGTGATTTCTCTCTCGCAGTTGAATCGCAGTCTCGAGCAGCGTTCGGACCGGCGGCCGGTCATGTCGGACCTGCGTGAATCAGGCGCTATCGAGCAGGATGCGGACGTCATCATGTTTATTTACCGCGACGAAGTCTATAACGAGGACAGTCCGCAAAAGGGTCTGGCCGAGATCATTATCGGTAAACAGCGTAACGGCCCGATCGGTACCCGCCTGCTGACGTTCAGGGGACAGTTCACGCGCTTTGAAAATTACGCAGCTGACAGTCAGTACAGTGGCGGTGAATTTGGATGACCCGTCCCGCCCGGGCATGTATCAATCTGCAAGCCCTGCAACATAACTTTTCCCGCGTTCAGCAGGCAGCCCCGCACAGTAAAATCATGGCTATTATCAAGGCCAATGCCTACGGGCATGGCCTGGTCAGGATGGCACAGGCGTTGCCCGCTGCCGATGCCTTCGGTGTCGCCTGCCTCGACGAGGCAATCTCCCTGCGTGAAGCGGGTTTCGACCGGCGTATTGTGTTGCTCGAAGGGCTGTTTACTGCCGAGGATGTTGGACTCATTAACGGCTACCGGCTGGATGTCGTGCTTCACCATGACAGTCAGCTGCTACTGCTGGAACAGGGCAGACTGCTGCGGCCGCTGGATGTCTGGATAAAACTCGATACCGGGATGCATCGGCTGGGTTTTGAACCGGACAGTGTCGCTGCCGTGAGTGCGCGCCTGCGCAGGATCAGGCAAGTCGGGAACATCCATTACATGTCGCATTTCTGCTGTGCCGATGATCTCGACAGCACGGCGACGGACAGGCAGTTGCAGGTTTTTCAGGATGCAGTCGCAACAGACAGCGCGGCACAGACGCTGGCCAATTCGGCGGCCATACTCGGCTGGCCCGCTACCCATCGTGACTGGGTGCGTCCCGGTATTATGCTCTATGGCAGTTCACCCTTGTCCGGTCACGATGCGCAGACGCTGAATCTGCAACCGGTCATGACACTCAGTACCCGGCTGATTGCGGTGAATGCGCGCCGCCAGGGTGATGCCATCGGTTATGGTGAGGACTGGACCTGTCCGGTCGACATGCGCATTGGTGTGGCGGCTATCGGCTATGGTGACGGCTATCCCCGGCATGCCCCGAGTGGTGCGCCGGTACTGGTGAACGGCAAGCGGGCCGCTCTGGCGGGCCGTGTTTCCATGGACATGATCTGCATTGATTTGCGTGCACAGCCGGATGCAAAGGTTGGCGATGAGGTGATCCTCTGGGGCGAAGGTCTGCCGGTCGATGAGGTGGCGGCAGCTGCCGGTACCATCTCCTATGAATTGCTCTGCGGTGTTGGTTCGCGGGTGCGGTTCGAGTACCACGACTGAACACCGTACCTCATTATGGCCAGAATAAAGACAATCTATATCTGCAGCGCCTGTGGTGCCCAGGCCCCGCAGTGGGCCGGGCAATGCGGGGATTGCGGTGGCTGGAATACCTTATCTGAAGGGATCCCGGCGGCGACTCCCGCGAGCTCCCGTTTTTCAGGCTATAGCGGTGGTGCGGCCGGCAGCGTGACCCGCTTGTCCGAAATTCACACGGATTCCCTGGCGCGGACCTCTGTCGGGATGGGGGAGCTGGACCGGGTGCTCGGTGGCGGTCTCGTGGCCGGTTCGGTGGTACTGATTGGCGGTGACCCCGGTATCGGTAAATCCACGCTGTTGTTACAGGTGCTGGCAACCCTGTCCGGTGAATTGTCATCCCTGTATGTCACCGGTGAGGAGTCGCAGCAGCAAATCTCGATGCGCGCCGGGCGGCTTGGTATCGGCGGGCATGACATTCGCCTGTATTCGGAAACGTCTGTTGAACGTATTATCGCAACGGCCGCGAAGGAACAGCCGCAGGTGATGGTGCTGGATTCCATTCAGACGCTGTACACGGAATTGTTGCAGTCAGCGCCTGGTTCGGTTGCGCAG
>Ga0316190_10003476_pt1 | contig 11437 bp, 7 predicted proteins | sample Eddworburrow2_MG_FD_204929 | JGI IMG/M metagenome (GOLD analysis project Ga0316190, IMG submission 204929) | Coastal sediment microbial communities from Maine, United States - Eddy worm burrow 2 | ecosystem: Environmental > Aquatic > Marine > Coastal > Sediment | place: USA: Maine | collected... | reverse complement strand
GAAAAACAGACACGTCAGGATTTCCCAGATGGCATCCCTGCCTTTGGCACCGATGCACTACGCTTTACCTTCGCTGCCATGGCCAGCACAGGGCGTGATATCAAATTTGATATGAACCGTATTGAGGGTTACCGCAACTTCTGCAATAAGCTCTGGAATGCCGCCCGCTATGTACTGATGAACACCGAGGGCGAGGATTGCGGTGAGAGTGGTGGCGCACTACAGCTCAGCGTGGCTGATCGCTGGATCATCTCCCGCCTGCAAATTACAGAACAGAGTGTCACTGATGCCATCAATAGCTATCGCTTTGATCATGCGGCTCAAACCATTTATGAGTTTACCTGGAACGAATACTGCGACTGGTACCTGGAGCTATCCAAACCTATTCTCCAAAATGAGGAGAGCCCAGCAGCAGCCAAGCGTGGAGCACGTCATACTCTCGTCACCGTGCTGGAGGCTTTGTTGAGATTGGCACATCCCATCATGCCTTTTATCACCGAAGAGATCTGGCAGCAGATAGCACCATTGGCAGGCCGCACTGGTGAAACCATCATGCTTCAGCCATACCCTGTCTGCCGTACCAGCGCCATTGATAAGCAGGCTATAACCGAGATGGAATGGGTTATGGGGTTTATTATGGGGATTCGGCGCATCCGTGGCGAAATGAACATCAAACCCAGCAAACGGCTGCCTGTTCTTCTGCAAAATGGCAATGAGCAGGATGCAGCGAACCTTGAAAACAACAGGCACTATCTTGATACATTGGCACGGCTTGAGTCCATTACCTGGCTAACTGCAGACCAGGATGCACCTGAATCAGCCACCGCGCTGGTAGGTGAGATGAAGGTTCTTATCCCTATGGCAGGCCTAATTGATAAAGAGGCAGAGCTATCACGCCTTGATAAAGAGCTGGCAAAACGTCAAAAAGAGCTGGAACGTATTACGGGCAAGCTCTCTAATGCCAGCTTTGTTGATAAGGCTCCAGCTGCTGTCGTGGAAAAAGAGCAAAAAAAGGCAGATGACCTCACCACTGCAATCGCGCAACTGCAATCACAGCTTGCAAAAATCAAGTCCCTTTAAACACGCAAAACCACTCTTTTCATCAAAACACCTAATACCTACCCGCCTGCATTTCTGCAGGCGAGCAGGTATTGGGCCCATCATTTCCGCCCTAAAGAAAACATCATGAATGCCGACATAATAATCTCGGCGTGGATTGCCAGTACTTTCATATAGTTATATGATAACTTTGTTAAGCTTTTCAGCTTAAATGGACTTGCACAGTTAAAAGCAGAGACCAAGAGGCGTTCAATGGCGACTATCCTCATAGTAGATGACCAATCAATCAGCAGGATGATACTTGAAGAGCTGATGAGTTCAATTGGTGACAATATCCATGTCGAATCATTTGGAGACCCAGTTCAAGCACTGGAATGGGCAAAGTCAAACCACCATGATCTGGTGCTTACCGACTATAAAATGCCCAACATGGACGGCATCGAATTCACTCAATGGTTACGCCAGATCCCCAGCTGCGCTGATATCCCCATTGTTATTATCACCTGCGTAGAAGATAAAAGCGTACGCTACAAAGCACTTGAAGTGGGCGCTACTGACTTTCTGACCAAGCCCATTGACCACCACGAATGCCGGGCACGTTGCCGTAACCTACTCCAATTGCGCCAGCAGCAAAGTATTATAAAAGATAGGGCACACTGGCTTGAGCAGGAAATTGATGCCAAAACCTGCGAACTGAAATTGCGTGAACAGGAAACAGTTCTACGTTTAGCCAGAGCCGGTGAATACCGCGATGAGGATACCGGAAAGCATGTTGAGCGCATGGCTCAGTACTCCCGTATAATTGCTGAAGAGCTTGGGCTGCCTGAAGACAAATGCAATATCATCCAACATGCCGCCCCTATGCACGACATTGGAAAGATAGGCATCCCAGACCATATTTTATTAAAACAAGGCAAGCTCTCACCCTCTGAATGGCAAGCCATGAAAACCCACACACAAATTGGTTATAATATCCTGCGCGACAGTCCTTCAGAGTATCTGCAGGCTGGGGCCATTATTGCGTTAAATCACCATGAGCAGTTTAATGGCAAAGGATATCCTGCCAATCTTGCTGGCGCTGATATCCCAATAGAAGCAAGACTGGTGGCCGTATCAGATGTATTTGATGCCTTAATGTCAGAACGCCCATACAAATCAGCTTGGTCGCTGGATCAATCACTTGATCACCTGAAACAAGAGAGAGGCAAACATTTTGATCCAGACTGCATAGATGCTTTTTTTAATCGGCTACCTAGCATTATTACAATTCAATCCAATATGGGCGAAACAGACCAGATCAACACATCAACATAGCCTTATGGACAAACAACCTAAAAGAAGCAAAAGCAGCCAGCCTGCTTATATTATAAGTGCAATTATATTTAGCATAAGCGCTACCGCTATTGCATTAGCACCCCACGATTTATGGGCGATTCACCCTGCAATTGAGGCCGCAATACTGACCATACTTTTTCTAAGCGCCTTTTTAATTAGTCACCAATTACATAAAACCCTGCAAAAAAGAGCATCGCATCAACCAACAACTAATAATGAAATCGATAGGCTAATAGATCTATCAGAGCGATTAAAAAGCAGTTTAGAGACAGAAAAACAAAATAGTCTCATTGATGTTATTTGTGACACTGCCTTTGTTCTTAAAAAAGAGGCGGGAGCACCTGCTGGCCAATCAGGTAACCTGAACAAATCTTTATCTTGCTTCACTAAAAAGCAGCCGATAACAGCTAATCTAATAGCTGCAGACAAAGAGCTGAAAGATACTCGCATCATATTCATGACATCTGACACTTTAGATCGCCATCAAATCATCACACACTTAACGGGTTGGCAGGTACAAGTAAAAGCATGTAGCAATGCAGCACGTACCTTTACAGAGATACTATCTGCTTCAGATGGCAACACACCATATGACATGGTTATCGTAGATCAGCATCAGCTGGATATGGAACCAGCTCAATTTGCCAAATCAGTCTATTCAGAGGCTTCCCTACAAAATCTGTCGCTTATTTATCTTGGCCCAGAAAACTCTCCTGATAGAGATCAGCAACTCATTGCCGCAGGCTATTCCCATATACTACAAACTCCAATAAATAAATCGCTGCTATACAACGCCCTACATGCAGCAACCAATACAGCTCACCAGCACTTTTCAAAAAACGTTACGAGCTTCATTAACCACTACACACGTGAGCAATCAGCCCTGCCACCGCTTGATATATTAATCGCAGCAAACCCGGCCAATTTAAAACGCATTAAGCACATACTTAAAACAACAAAACATCAAGTATTTGCCGTTGAAAATGGCGAACAAGCACTAAACGCACTTGATAGCCACAGCTTTGATATAGCTATTTTTGAGCTTGACATGCCAATTATGAACGGCGCTGAAGCAATCAAACTGTATCATTTCACTCACCAAAATGATCCATGGACACCCTTCATACTGCTTGCTCCAGAATCTAACTCACAGCTCATTAATGAGTGCAATGATTTGGATATTGATGCCTGCCTTATCGGAAAAATTGAGCAGCACACACTATTAACCACCATCAAACAAGCTATTACCGAGCAAGACAAAGAGCATCAGTCAACAACCCCAAGCAAAAACATACTGGCTAAAAATCACAGCCAAGCAGACTTCGATCAGCATAACAGCACTATATTAGGTCGAGCTACACTACGCGATCTTGAGGAGCTGGGCTCAGGTCAGGAATTTGTCCGCAACCTCATCAACAGCTTTTTATATAGCAGCGAAGAGCTGCTACACGGCATGGAAAAAGCCATTGCAGAAAATAACTACCAGTTATTTATTGATCATGCATTTGCATTTAAAGACGGTGCAGGAAGTCTTGGCGCATTGGCTGTTTATAAAGCCAGCATCAAGGCCTCTCACCTTGAACATACTAACTTTAAGGATAATGCAGATGCGCGGCGAAATGAAATACAAATATCATTTAATAAAACACGTCAGGCTCTATTGGACTATATCGCAGAACAGAGCAACACAATGCACAACCACTGACCATACAACTCTATTGCGTGGTTAACCTACTCTACTGACCGAACAGCCAATACAGCATTCAAACCACCAAAAGCAAAAGAGTTTGAAATAGCGGTCTTGATCTTTATTTCACGCGCCTGGTTTGGTACATAATCAAGATCACAGCCTTCCCCAGCCTCTGTAAAATTTGCAGTTGGCGGAACAATACCATTCTTAATCGCCAACACAGTTGCAACAAGCTCTAAGGCACCTGCTGCCCCTAAAGGATGCCCATGCATAGACTTTGTACCAGATACCATCAACTGCCCTGCATGCCCACCAAATACTCGATGTAATGCCTGAGTTTCCATTGCATCATTTACTTTGGTTCCTGTGCCGTGCGCATTCACATAATCCACATCAGCATGATTTATAGAGGCATCAGTTAATGCTGCTTCGATTGCTTTAGCTGCACCAGCCACTGATGGATCAGTGATATGACCTGCATCAGCTGACATCCCACAGCCAGCCAATTCTGCATAGATATCTGCTCCACGTTTTCGAGCATGTACCAATGACTCCAATACAACAGCACCTGCACCTTCTCCCAGCACCATACCGCTTCGATCTTTAGAAAAAGGCCGACATGTATCTGGAGAAAGAACCCGCAAGCCTTCCCATGCCTTGATTAGGCCATAAGTAAAAGGCGCATCAGTACCAATTACTACCGCCACATCAACCAAACCACTACGAATCATTGCTAATGCTGGGGCAACAGCGTGCGCAGCTGAAGCACACGCACTGGCAACTGAAAACACAGGGCCTGAAATCCCCATCTGCATACTAACCTGTACAGCAGCAGCACTGGGCATGCCTTTTGGTATCGTTAACGGGTGTGCACGTTTTTTGCCTTCTTTATACAACTGTTGATAGGTCTCTTCATCCGTCTCCTTTCCTCCACAACCCGTCCCTACAATACAGGCAGAATTCTGAATATCTATAGTCTCTAACCCTGCAGAGGCTATAGCTTCGCGTGCAGCAATAATTGCATATTGGGAGAATTTATCTAAGTACGGCAGTTCTTCATGCGAAAAATAATGCAGTGGATCGTAGTTTGGAATCTGTGCACCAATTTTGAGCTTAAGCGACTCAAGGGGTAAGTCAGTCAACGATCTAATGCCTGTCTCTCCATTGCAGATGGCATCCCAAAAATGATCTGCAGTATGGCCCAATGCAGAAACACAGCCAAGACCTGTTACAACAACCGGCACTGGCATGCTAATCCGACTCTGATGCTAAACGTGAAATTCCATCAACAATATCGTTAACTGTGCGTAACTGTGTGAGAGTCTCATTTGGAACTTCAACATCAAACAGCTCTTCCAGGTCATACATAATTGTAATGGCATCCAGTGAAGACAACCCAAGCTCAACTAACGAAGAGTCACTGGTTATTGCAGCTAAATCCAATTTTTTATGTCTTGCAATAATCTTAATTACTTCGTTTTCAATATTCTGGCGCATAGTCTAAACTTAAATACTCTCTATATTTATTATTAATCACAAGCCGCCTACACAATTGCGATAGTAAGCCAGCACTTAAATAATGGACCCAAAATCTCTATAGGACAAGTTTTCTTATGCCGATCATAACCACATTATTCGAGCGCATTAAGAACCGGCCTGATTCAGAGCATGAGCAGGCCCTATTACGGATTGTCATTTTACTAATCTTACTCATTTTCCTTTTATCCAAAGTACCTGACAATTGGTTACACTCAGGCAATTGGACGACTGGAATTATTATTCTTAGTGCCAGCATACTATTTTCAACTGGCCTTTTTTGCGCAATTCTAATCAATCCCGGCGTTTCAATTATGCGCCGCATCACTGGGATTGTATTTGACATATCAGCATTCAGTTATGGAATGGCCATTACTGGTGAGCTGATTCTTCCCTGGTATGGTGTTTACCTCTGGGTAACATTGGGCAATGGCTTCCGTTATGGTGAAAAATATCTCTACCTATCTGCCACTCTTTCTGTTTTAGGTTTTGGCACAGCTGCTATAACCAATAACTACTGGATTACTCACCAAGAATTAGCCATAGGCTTAATGGCCACACTCATTATTGTTCCCAGCTATGCAGCAACCTTAATCAGGCGGCTTACTCATGAACGCCAAAGAGCTGAAGAAGCTAATCGTGCTAAGAGCGAATTTTTGGCCCGAATGAGCCATGAAATCCGCACACCTCTTAATGGAATTATTGGAACAGGCGATCTTTTAAAGATGTGCAATCTTGGTTCCGAAGAGCGCGAATATGCGGACACCATTCATGCATCCGGCATGACACTGCTACGGCTTATTGAAGATGTGCTGGATATCTCAAAGATTGAAGCAGGCAAATTAATTTTAGAAAAAACCAACTTTGATCTTCACGCCCTTATTCACTCCACTATCCGTATGTTTGCAACCCAGGCAGAAACAAAAGGGCTAAGACTTACCAATCATATTAGCTTAGATACACCATACCAACTGCAAGGTGATCCTCTGCACCTTCGCCAAATATTAATAAACCTCATAGGAAATGCACTTAAATTCACACAAAAAGGCTCTATTGAATTGCGGTGTCATGCCGTTCGAAATGAAGATCAAAATGTTCTAATCCGGTTTGAAGTGACTGACACAGGGATTGGTATTCCGGATGAAAAGCAGGAGCACATCTTTCACTCATTTACACAGGCAGATGAATCAACCACTCGCCAGTATGGTGGTACAGGTTTGGGAACAGCTATTGCCAAACAATTGGTTGAACTTATGGGAGGGCGGATTTGGCTACAAAGCACTCCAGGCATTGGCACTGCATTCTTCTTTGATATCGAATTTGAATGCCAGGAAAAAATCCTAATCCCGCTAGATGCTCAAAGCTTAAAAGAGAGCCGCATTCTTAGATTTGCCAATATCACCAAAAACACAACGGACATAACGGAGCATCTCAATAGCTGGGGGGTAACCTTCCACACTGTTCACAATACACGTGATGCCATTCGGTTGCTAATGAATGAAGCCAACAATAATTCCCCCTATGAAGTACTTATTCTAGATCGAGTTGCCATTGACACTGATGTTCATCAATTACTGAAATCTCTTCACAGTGAGTTATCGCTCTATGACATCACTGTGCTTATCATTCAGGCTGACGGGCAGTCTATTCCTGCCCTGGATACAGCAAACGGCAATATGTACACATTATCAGAACCAGTAAATACAGCACTGCTTTTTAACGCACTGCATGCATCACACATTAGTGCTTATGACAATGAAGGCATTATCAGCCTGTCGCAGCATATAACCAAAAACCATGCTCTGCAAAAGCCATTAAATATTCTCATCGCTGAAGATAACAGCACCAATCAAATGGTGACAGGCCGCATTCTTAAAAGAGCTGGGCACAATTTCAGGCTAGTCACTGACGGATTAGCAGCATTAGATGCTTTAGAAGAAGAGAAGTTTGACGTTGTTATTATTGACATGAACATGCCTGGTGCAACAGGAATAGAAACATTCAAAATGTATCGCTTTGCTAACGCCAGCAAGAAAGAGATACCTTTTATTATGTTGACAGCCAATGCAACTATTGAAGCCAGAGAAGCATGTGAAGAGGTCGGCATCCAACATTTTCTAACAAAACCCATCTCTTCTGCACGTCTTCTTGAGGCTATATACAAAGCCGCTCATACTCAGGCAATCCAACTAAAGCCTGATCATAAACCTGCCACTCCAATACAAGCTTCTGAACATAAGGGGATTGACTATTCAGTACTAAGAGATGTTATTGCTCTTGGCAGCGGCGATGATTTTTTAGAGCGTTTATACACAAATTTCACCACCGATAGCACCCAGCTTATCGAGCAAATGCAAGAAGCATTAACTCGCCATGACTACCCATATTTTCAGGAGCTAGCTCATGCCCTACGAGGCTCTGCAGCAAACCTTGGGTTATCTGATTTGGAAATGGCCGCAGCAAAAGCTGACCAACTCCACCCAGACAAAATAGCCGAACTTGGCGAACAAAGTTACACTGAAATTAAATCATTATTTAATCTTGCAGTATCCGCCCTACATTCGGAGCTTACCAAGCAAAAGCCTCCTCATACCGGTTAAGCGTTATACTGCAACAAGCTGGGTTTTTTCAGTATCTATATTATTCCAGCGACGATCCTGTGCCTTGACCAGATATTCCATAAGCCGTAGGTTTTTATGGGTCAACTGCATTGCGGTATCTACCCAAAGCGTAGTAATTTCCATCAACTCATCATATGTCAGAGGATTAAACTTCTCTGCAATCTGATCCAAACACTGAAACCCTAAACTTCTATTCTGCTGATGGTCAATGTAGTCACGCACTGCCTCACGGCCTTTTCCCTTCGGCACCAACACATCAACCACACCCATATCATATAGCTCTTCAGCCTTATACACTTTTCCACTGGCTATGATACGTTTTGCCAGTGCAGGGGCTATTCTGCGGGCAAGAAAACTAAATGCACCCATTCCAGGAAACAACCCAAACACGGTCTCTGGGAACCCAAAGGTGGCACCCTCTTCTGCAATAAGAACATTGCTCGACAGCGCCGCTTCAAAGCCACCGCCAAGCGCCTCGCCTTCCACCAATGAGATTGTAGTGAATGGCAGACCATAACTGGTGCTTGTTGCATACAGCACATCAATGCATGCCTTGGCATATTGAAACAGTGAGTCACGATCCTCAGCTTTGATCAACTCAATGAAATGAGCCAGATCACCACCTAAACTGAACACTTCAGGATTAGTCGAGCTGAGCACCTGAAACATCAATCTGTTTTTGTCATCTTTCTCAAAACCACGTTTTGCTGTCTGAGAAACCATTGTCTGTGCAGCAGAAATTTCTGCCAGCAACTCTTTGCTCATGCAAGGCCGACCAGGAAATTTAAACTGCACCCACACCGCTTGATTTTCCGGCTCATAGCTAACATCCAGATGGTTAAAATCTGGTTGTAGATTTTGCTCGATAGCACATATTCTCATGGTATTTCTCCCTGTTTCGATTAAATGATTTATGATACGCCAATATATATCGGCCGAGATTCTGTGAATTTAATTCCTTGCTAAGTATGGTTGATTTCTAGAAAAATTCTCAATATTCACAACAATATGATATTGATTATCGTTCCAATTAAATCAAGAAGTTATGATGTGCTTCACACAAAACTAATACGCACATAATCACATGGGTTTTTCACCATAGTTAATTCATTGTTTTTATTGTGTTATTTTAAGCAAGAGATACAAATTACAGCTAAAGCAATATAATTGCTTATTTATAGGAACCACTTTTGCAGCCTAAACCCATATCTATTACGGGCATTATACTTGCTGGCGGACGCTCTCGCCGCATGGACGGCAATGACAAAGGCTTGCTCCCGCTCAATAACCGCGCCATGATCGAGTACGTCATTGAGACCCTCTCACCACAGGTTGATGAAGTATTGATCAGCGCCAACCGAAACCAGGAAGATTACAGCCGTTTTGGCTACACCGTCATCACTGATCAGATAGAGGGATATGTCGGCCCACTTGCAGGCATGGCCTCCGCTATTCAGGCTTGCAACAGTGAATTTATACTGACCGCCCCATGCGATGGACCATGGGTACCAGCCGATCTGGCTGAGAGACTTTTAAGCCAGCTAAAGAAAGAGGGCTCCAGCGTCAGCTCAGCCCATGATGGTGAACGTCTACAGCCCGTATTCACCTTAATCCATCGAAGACTACTGCCATCCATTCTGAGTTATCTTGAATCGGGCGAACGACGGCTTGGCTACTGGGTCAAGCAGCAAAAACCCGCCTTGACAGATTTCTCAGACCAGCCTGAGGCTTTTTTTAATGTGAACTCACCTGCTGAACTAAAAGTGGCTGAAACGCACCTGCATAACCCATCACACCCAGCCTCAAAAAGCCTGTTTATGCAAAACAGAAAAAAATAGCGCTGTCAGCGTCTTGGCTTTGCCCGGGCAGTTGGCTTAGCGCACCACGGATCATCAGGCCAGTAATGCTTAGGATAGCGCCCCTTCAACTCCTTCTTTACCTCAGTATAGGTTCGTTCCCAAAACCCTCTTAAATCCTGTGTGACCTGTATAGGGCGTTGTGCAGGTGACAGCAGATGTAACACAACAGGCACCTTCCCCCAACAAACTGCGGGGGTATCAGCCAAACCAAACATCTCCTGTAATTTCACAGCCAATACTGGTGGCTCCCCCGGTTGGTAGGCAAGGCGTTTTCGTGAGCCACTGGGCACTTGAATGGATATTGGCGCTCCCTGCTCTAATAGGTTTTGTTTTTCCCAATCCAACATACTGTATAAAACCGCCTGCAAATCCAGCTTCTGCAGATGCTTTTTCCGTGAGATTCCGGCCAGCCAAGGGGCCAACCAGCTTTCCATTGTTTCAATCAGCGTCTTATCTGATACATCAGGCCACTCATTATCCGGTTGCCAGTGGCGTAGGCATAACACACGCATCTGCCAGGCACGCAACGTATCATTCCATGGCAACACACCTATTCCCATTTGCTTGATGCCTTCCAGCATCGCTTGAGAGATCGCCTCAGAATCCACTTTTTTAATGGGATGGCTAGCAAGCACCAATGCGCCGAGACGATCTTCTGCACAGCTAGAGACAGCCTGCTCTCGATTGTCCCACTGGGCTTTAGAGAACGTTTTTATATGGCTTTTTTGCTCAGACTTTAACTCAGATAATGCAACTGTTGCCGCCAAAAAGATCCTGCCCTCACTGGTGCCAGCATCCAACTGAGCAGCCACCAGATAATCACAACCGCCTAACTGATCACCCTCTGGCAGAGAGGCTCCTCGCCCTGATGAGAGTAGATAGCTGCTAGTAGAGGCGGGCCGCAGTTGTGCAACACGGTCTGGATAAGCATTTGCCAACAGTGCACCTATTGAAGCCCCGCCAGCAGATAGCGTGTCATTTGAGTTCAAAGAGCGACGATATTGGCGGCTCAGTTGATCCACACGTTTACACGCCCTGGCATCTCCACCTGCAGCCATTACCGCTTTATTACCCTGCTCACGCCAGCGCTGAAGTAGTTGCAACCGCAGCTCCAGATCTACAGGTTTTGCCTGCCCCATGGTTTTTGGCATCAGATCCCGTTCAGACAAGAGGGCCGCCAGGTCAGCTGCCACATTCCCCTGCCCCACCGCTTCAGCCTGCAACAACATATGCGCCAAACGTGGATGTAACGCCAAGCTTGCCATGCGTCGACCTGCCGCTGTGACTCGCCCCTGCTCATCCAGTGCATCCAGTCGTTTTAATAGATCCTGCGCCTG
>Ga0316190_10003475_pt1 | contig 11439 bp, 9 predicted proteins | sample Eddworburrow2_MG_FD_204929 | JGI IMG/M metagenome (GOLD analysis project Ga0316190, IMG submission 204929) | Coastal sediment microbial communities from Maine, United States - Eddy worm burrow 2 | ecosystem: Environmental > Aquatic > Marine > Coastal > Sediment | place: USA: Maine | collected... | reverse complement strand
TGTCGATAACAACGGTACACCGATTCGCCTGCAGGACGTTGCCAATGTTCATCTTGGCCCTGAGTTGCGTCGCGGTGTCACTGAACTGAATGGTGAAGGAGAAGCAGCGGGCGGAGTGGTTATCATGCGTTATGGTGAGAATGCGCTGGCGACGATCAAGAGAATTCGGATAAAACTGGAAGAACTGAAGTTGGGCTTGCCTGAGGGGGTTGAGATCGTACCGGTTTATGATCGTGGTGATCTGATCGAGCGTGCAGTGGGTAATCTGAAAGATAAGTTGATAGAAGAGTCCATCGTTGTTGCCATTATCGCTATTCTGTTTTTGCTGCATGCCCGATCAGCGCTGGTGGTGATCATTTCCTTGCCGATAGGCATACTCCTCGCGTTCACCATTATGAAATGGCAGGGTATTAATGCCAATATTATGTCCCTTGGTGGCATTGCCATAGCTATTGGTGCCATGGTCGACGGGGCCATCGTGATGATAGAAAATGCCCATAAGCACCTGGAGGTCATGGTGGCTGATAAGGGTCGGCCATTGGCGTCAGGTGAGCGTTGGGAGGCCATCGCCTCGGCCTCACGGGAGGTCGGGCCGGCCCTGTTTTTTTCACTGTTAATCATCACCGTTTCCTTTCTGCCGGTGTTTACCCTGCAGGCCCAGGAGGGTCGTTTGTTTGCGCCGCTGGCCTTCACCAAGACCTATGCCATGGCGGCGGCCGCTTTGCTGGCCGTTACGCTGGTGCCGGTGTTGATGGGTTATTTCATTCGCGGCAAGATCCCTGCCGAATCAAAAAATCCGTTGAATCGTTTTCTCCATGTTATTCATGCGCCCGTGTTGCATCTGGCGATTCGCTGGCGCTGGTGGACATTGGCGCTGTCCCTGATTGTATTGATTGCGACTGTATATCCACTGGCTAAACTGGGCAGTGAGTTTATGCCGCCTCTGGATGAAGGTGACATCCTTTACATGCCGACGACCTATCCAGGCCTTTCGATTACCAAGGTGAAGGAGATTCTGCAGCAGACAGACAGGATTCTGAAAACCTTTCCTGAAGTGAAAACAGTATTCGGAAAGGCCGGGCGGGCAGAAACGGCCACCGACCCGGCGCCATTGGCGATGTTGGAGACGACCATTCGGCTTAAACCAAGGGATGAATGGCCAGACCCGGTTAAAACTACCCGGGAATTGATGGCCGAGATGGATGCGGCGATCAAGTTTCCTGGTCTGGCCAATGCATGGACGATGCCGATCAAGACCCGTATCGACATGCTCTCCACCGGTATCAAGACGCCGGTCGGTATCAAGGTGAGTGGGCCGGATCTTAAGGTATTAGAGCGGCTTGCAAACGATATTGAGCAGGTACTGAAACCACTACCCGATACCCTTTCAGCCTTTGGCGACAAGGCGGCAGGTGGCTATTATCTTGATTTCGATATTAACCGTGAAGAGGCCGCCCGTTATGGTCTTACGGTAGGTGACGTGCAGGAAATCATCCAGAGTGCTATTGGCGGTATGAACGTAACTCAAACCGTTGAGGGTCTGGAACGTTACCCGGTCAATCTGCGATATCCGCGAGAGTTACGTGATAATCTGGACAGTCTGAAGCGAGTCCTGGTGCCGACGCCCACGGGTGCCCAGATCCCGTTGTCGCTGGTTGCTGACCTGGTGTTGCGTCGTGGTCCGCCGTCGATCAAGAGTGAGAACTCACGTCCGAATGCCTGGGTCTATGTCGATATCAAAGGCTCGGATATCGGTGGTTATGTTGCCAGGGCAAAGGCGGTTGTCGCTACACAGGTTGTTATTCCCGCCGGTTATACCCTGGTCTGGTCGGGCCAGTTTGAATACATGGAACGTGCCGCTGAACGTTTGCGAATGGTTGTTCCGGCCACCTTGGGCCTTATATTTTTATTGCTCTACTTAAACTTCCGCAATATCACGGCACCTTTGGTAGTGATGCTTTCTATTCCCTTTGGTCTTATTGGCGGTTTCTGGCTGGTTTTCTGGTTGGGCTTCAACTTATCCGTCGCGGTGGCGGTTGGATTCATTGCTCTGGCAGGTGTTGCAGCGGAGATCGGGGTGCTGGTAATGACGTTTATCGATCAGGAACTCGCCAGGCAACGTCATAATAAAACCACGGCCGAGTCGGGCGGTAGTGACAGCAGCATGCACCTGACCGCCACAGAGATCATGTATGCAGTGCATGAGGGGGCTTCGGGGCGAGTCCGTCCGATTGTTATGACCGCTGTCGCTATTATTGCTGGACTGCTACCCATTATGTGGGGCAGTGGTACTGGTTCGGAAGTGATGCAGCGTATCGCCGCACCGATGGTCGGTGGCATGGTCACTGTAACGGTGTTGAGCTTACTGGTGTTGCCAGTAATATATGGATTAGTACTACAGTTACAGGAGTGGCGCTATAGAACAAAAAACAAGTAGTATAACTATTCATTAATTAGCAATAGCAGATAATCGTTACCAAAAAAGGCGAGATTAAGTCTCTCTTTTATAAAAATATGGGCGTGACTGATAATCAACTGCTCATTTCTTGTGTTACAGGAAGAGTAGAATTGCGAAGTAGTGACTGATGCTGCCCGCAAGTACAAACAGGTGCCAGATGCCATGGCATCGGGGGTACCAGTGGTCAAGGATATAGAACACGATACCTGAGGTGTAGAAAATGCCTCCGGCCAGCAGCCAACGAAAGCCCTGCGGTGGCAATGCGGCGAGTATTGGATCAAGGGCGAATAGACAGAGCCAGCCCATGACCAGGTAGATAATAATCGGTAGCACACGGGGGCCTGTGCGCGGCAGGGCGTCCAGAACGATTCCGAATGCCGCCAGCCCCCAGATCACGCCAAACATCCACCAGCCCAGAGTGCCGTTAAGACCGACGAGCGTGAAGGGGGTGTAGGTTCCTGCGATCAGCAGGTAGATGGCCTGATGGTCAAGTATCTGGAATACCCGTTTGGCCGGGCCGGTTAGGCTGTGATACAGGGTGGATATGAGATAGAGCAGGAACAGGGTAAAGCCGTAGACGCTGAAGCTAATTATTCTTAGGCTATCCCCATTTACCGCTGCCAGGGTGATGAGTACCGCACCACCGGCAAGCGCAAAAACTGCGCCGAGGAGATGGCTGATGCTGTTGAGTCGTTCCCCCTTGTACATGCGCGTTATTCTACACGCTTTGTTACCTTTGATATTTGATTGTAAATAAGAGGCATGGTGAGCTGGTGATAATGTGCCCGGATAAGACTGGCGGGACTGGACCGCTGCTGTTATATCGCATTGTCATCAATGATTCAATTGACATTCTCAATAATGTATATATAATGTTTTACAGCTAGAAAGAAAGCCTCTTGTTTATCAGCTCCACTTCGTTGTTTTATTCATAATTCTCCGTTCTGTTGTTTTTAAGTTCCTGTCAATTTTTCCGCTATTCATGCCTCTTGAAGGCACATATTTAAATTTAATTCAGGATAATTATTATGTCTAATACCGTTAATGGAACCGTGAAATGGTTTAACGAAGCTAAAGGTTTTGGTTTTATCGAGCAGCAGTCTGGGCCCGATGTCTTTGCTCATTTCAGTGCAATTGCCAGCTCAGGTTTTAAGACCCTGGCTGAAGGCCAGAAAGTTGAGTTCACGCTAACGCAAGGCCAAAAAGGTCCCCAGGCCGAAAATATTGTTGCTATCTAATTAATCGATAACACTATAGTTTCTGCTAACGCAATATTTGTAGTTAGTAATAAAAGGGCAAGGCCATATAGCCTTACCCTTTTTTGTTTTCTACGGAATAGTGATTTACAACAAGAAAACAACAATGCAAATCTGTCCTGCAGGGCAAAAGCATCGCATCCCGTTGGTTCATTGTTTGTCATTTAGATCAATAGCTATCGAGTCACGGCAGCCAGGATCCGGCTGGGCGGATTTCTCCTACGTTAAGGCCTCTTGAGTTTATTATCGCTGGAGATATATGTGTTTGAAGTTTATCTTTCTCTTCATTGGATAGCGCGCCGAGATGATTAAGGATTGCCAGTAATGCTACAGAGCGTGCGCGGGCACTGCCATCGGCTATTTTTATTGCGATCCCTAGTCCTTGCTTGGGTAGGGCCGCTGTGACAATGCCCTCGGCACCAGTTTTAGCGAGTACAGCCCCTTTGGTGACCTCGTTCAATTCACTGACTATCGTTCCATGCCCGGCAATGTAGAGGGGTTCATTGGTGATGGCCTCGTGAAGACGATAGATTGCTTGTGCGCGAAAATTTGATAAATCCACAGGCCTAGCGAAGCGGGCGGTGGCGCGTCCAAGTTGCAGTAAAGGCATTGTGGGAGCAGGTAATCCACAGCCATCGATCCCCATTGGGTATTGTTTAAGATCAATATCAGCCATATTTGAAAGTATATCCAGCGATAATTGTTGCAATGGATGTTCGATCTGGTGGTAGTCATCCAGTGACATATCCAGGTGCAGTGCCGTGGTTAAAAAACCGGTGTGCTTGCCCGAGCAATTGTGATGAATTCGGCAGCCATTATTCTGGCCGGAAGCTATTAGCTGGTGGGCACTCTCGGTATCATCAGGCAGGGCAGTGCCGCAAGCTAAATGATCCTCGCTTAGGCCCAGGCGCTCAAGCCATGACTCTACCAGGTTCTGATGAATTTTCTGACCCTGATGAGACGAGCAGGCTAGCGATAATTCCGCATCGCGCAGGCCATAGTGGTCACATGCACCACTCTCAACCAGGTGAATAGCCATCATGGGCTTTAGCGCGGAGCGCGGAAATACCAGGCGTTCGATGTCTCCCCAGCTTTCTACAATGTCACCCTTGAAATTACACACGACGGCAGCACCAAAATGTCGGCTTTCTACGGTACCATTACGTGTAACTTCGACTAAAAGTTCATAGGACATGTGGCTGAACCCTCTGAATAGATAAGTTATTATGAGGAGTATAGAAAACTATTGAAAGAATCAATGGCTATGTTAAATAGCAGCCATGAAGTCTTCGTCTGAGTCAGGGTTTATAAAAGGTGGCACGGGTGATGATGCTCTGGAAATACCTCCTGCTACTAGTAGTTCGATTACCTTATCGTAAGCGAATTCATGTGCGATAGCACATGCTTCAGGAAAATAACTTGAACCATAGGTCATGCCAGGCACCAGGTTGGCTTCCATAAAGAAACATTCTCCATTTTTTCTGGTTTTAATATCTATGCGCCCAAAGTCTCTGGCGCCTAACGCATTAAAGGCATTAATAGCGAGCATTGTTACGTTGCTTTTTAATTCATCGTTGTCAATTATAGTGAGTTTTTCTGAGTCATCCTTTTTTGCCTGCGCACCTAGAATTTTAAGGCCATTAGATGATGTTGGTGGTATTACCTCAACAGCAGATACGGTTAATGTTTTATCTAATGTTTCGAAGATTGCAACAGTAAACTCTCGACCATCCAGGTATTCTTCAATCAGAACTGGCTGATTGAATGAGCTGTATAACGATAATACTTTGCTTTCGTAGTCTGTAAAGTTGGTTACAAATGACAAGTCGTCAATTCCGTTTCCATTCGCTGCATCCAGGGGCTTTAAAAATAGTGGGAACGTAAGCGGTAATTCGTCTTCTTTTTCATACTGCCCAGGGATTGCTATAAAATAACTGGCTGTTGAAATGCTTCTGGATTCTAAATGCATTTTAGCGAGCACTTTGTTGGAATCAAATTTCAGGACTTCTCTGGATGAGCCTGTGAAATTAATTCCATGTTGGGAAAAGTAATCAGACAACCAGATGTCATCTTCGTTCTTGATCGGGATATACTTTACCGCCAGGATGACCAGGTCAGGCTTTCTTTTGACAACTTCATCTAAATCATCTTTCGTTTTGCATACGTTCAATCGTGCACTGTGCCCGATTCTCTGTATTGCGTCTGTAACAGTGTGGCAGGCCTTTAGTGTTCCAAATCCGCTCTCTTTTAATGTTTCATTAGGTGTGGTTATTATTTCTATATGCATGGGGGTGTTCCGGGTTCTAATATTTAATTAGATGGTATGAATAGATAAATTCCTGACGTTTAAATTCAGGAACGCACTGCAGGCAACTAGATTAAAAGGGAGAGCTAGCCCACTAACCGTTTTATGATGATATGTGGGTGTTTATGTTGTGATCGGTAGTCGGCATGCCTGAATGTAATATGCGGGTATGCGAAGGCCACTACTCAGTTACGCTGGCTAGATGGATACTAGCATGAATCGGACAATAATGATGTCTTTTTCATCGAGGCAGCATTTGACAGTTAGCCTTAAGTGCATTGATCTATCAACTCAAATGAACGCTTGTGGACGTTTTGAGTTATTAATAGCTAAATTCCGGGTGGTGAATAGTATGGGGTTGCGAATATTGCATAATCAGGGCGCCGGTATAGAGGAGCTACCACAGAGGCTAATTAGCCTGGTTTCGCTTATTCTCGAAAGTTAAGGTTGTTTGACTGCGGCTGGGATTAGGGCCAGGGCTTGGTTGAAGCGCCCCTAATTGCTAGTCATATTATTTTGAGTAATTCTAGCCGGTAAGGCGTATGCTTAACGTTAACTGTCCACGATTTGATATAACAAAGAGATGATGTAATGGAAGGCATAAGTGATATTAGAATCAGTGGCATTGATGAAAAACGGCCGCCACGTATACGGAAGGAGCCTTATATTGAGCTGTTCTTTCAGCTCATCCACCAGGCCCCGGCTGAGTGGTGCGAAGACTTTAATCGCCGGGTTTCAAAGTTGGAATATTCGACCAAGATCAAGCCATCTGCAGGGCTTTTTATTGAAACTTGGGTGCGCAAGCCTGATGAGGTAGAAAAATGGCTGAATGCCCTCAAGAAAGTGATCAGTACCTGCAATCAGGAGTATGTTGCCCGTATTGAAGCCAGAAAGAACACTGCCGCAGCCAATGATGTGTCGATGGATGACGGTGAGCAGGGTCGCCTGAACAGTATTGTCGCCGGCTTGAATTTTGATGGTTAAGACTGAAAGCCAGGGCTTTATTTCCCCTGTAAAATACCTGCGTTAGGAGTCTTCGACTGACGCCTGCCCGCGATATTCCGCCTTACGTTTTTTGGTCATTTGGACGCTCCCAGATACAACGATCAGCTATGTTTTCCTGGCATAGTTATCTCTGCTCGATTATTTCTTGTGATTCCACGTGACGGTATCGTGATATTTAGGCGTTAAAATAATACCTATAATAGGATATATAGGGGCATGAATTATGAATCGACGCCATTTTCTTCTTACAACGCTCGGCATAACAGCACTTACTGTTATGACGACTAAAACTTTCGGTATTAACAATGTAGTACCGGGGAAAATTGATAAGGTTATTAAAACTGACGAGGAGTGGCGGCATGCTTTGACGCGGCAGCAATACGAGATACTCCGACGTGAAGAAACCGAGTTGCCATTTACTAGTCCCTTGAATGATGAGAAAAGGCAGGGTACCTATGTGTGCAGGGGATGTGAATTGCCGCTGTTTATGAGCAGTATGAAGTTTGATAGCGGTACCGGTTGGCCGAGTTTTTTTACTTCAATTCCCGGTTCTGTTGAAACAAAGCTTGACCTGAAGATGATTTATCCACGTCATGAGTATCATTGTGCTCGCTGTGGTGGGCATCAGGGGCATGTTTTCAAGGATGGACCAATGCCGACGGGGCAGCGCTGGTGTAATAATGGGCAGTCCTTGAAATTTATTCCTGTGTGAATGCTGTTGTCTATAAGAGGTACTCCTATGTTATATAAAAAACCAAGATTTCAATTGTCAGTATTATTATTGCTTGTCAGTGTGTTGTTTGGACTTTCTTACGCACAGGGGCCTGTTCAAGATAATAGCGTTGCGATGGGTAAATATCGTATAGCGACCTTTGCGGGTGGTTGTTTTTGGTGTGTTGAGTCTGATTTTGATAAGGTGCCTGGTGTTGTCGAGACTGTTTCAGGGTATATGGGTGGGCATGTACACAACCCAGGCTATAAACAGGTGTCTGCGGGTGGAACCGGTCATGCTGAGGTCGTGCGTATAAGTTATGATCCTGGGCAGGTCAGTTATGAGCAATTGCTTCATGTTTTCTGGCGCAGTATTGATCCTAGTGTGAAGGATCAGCAGTTTTGTGACAAGGGGAGTCAATATCGTTCAGCCATTTTCTATCATGATGAGGAACAGAAGGCGCTCGCTGAGGCGTCCAGGTTGGCGCTTGAGGATTCAAAGCCGTTCACGGCTGCAATAGTCACTGAAATTGTATCCGCCATGCCTTTCTATGTGGCTGAAAACTATCATCAGAACTATTATATAAAGAACCCATTGCGTTATAAGTATTACCGGTATAGTTGTGGTCGTGACAAGCGTATTCAGGAGCTTTGGGGTGAGGCAGACTAAACAGGATAGAAAATATCCAGATCAAAGGGTTAATGTGGAGTAATCAGCTTGTTTTGGTGAGATAACAAAGGGGGGAAGAAGTGTGACCGGCTTCTGTCCCCCTTTTTAAATGCCTGTGTCACGGGATATTACATAGAGTCTTCAGGCATTTTCGTCTTATCCATAGGGTTGTTCATCTTCATTTTATCCTCGTGCGTGGCCTTCATTGAGTCATCACTCATTGAATCCATTTTCTTGTCAGTGGACATCATGGTGTCAGCGGTCATCTCATCCATGCCTGCGCAGCCTGTCGTTAGTGTGGCTATCATTAATAGTGGGAATAATATTTTCATTGTGTACATCCTCGTCAAGTAAAGAAATATTGAATTAACGTGGTCATTTGAAAATGACCACTATTCTATTTGACCATGATGAGTTCACGGAATAGTGACGGTATTATCACGAAATTATCACAGCTGAATGATGGCGACGAAATTAATGACTTATGTCAGTGATCGGTTCGGGATGGAGGGGAATTGAATGTTTTTATTGGCCCGCGTTCAGTGAATTTTTAACGAGAAAGGCGTTGTTGGCGTGGCTATTTTTTGAATAAATGGATGTCGTACTGACAGCAGCAATGACAGTATCAAGGTATTTGTTCGGCCTATTGATTGGCTATTGGTAGTGTGAAGCTGAATGTCGTCCCTTTATTGATCGTGCTGGCTACGGAGATATTTGAGTTGTGAAGTTTGATAATCATCTGGCTGATGGCGAGACCTAGTCCGGCACCATTGCCGCTGCGATGTTTGTTGTCAGCCTGGTAGAACCTATTAAATATATGTGGTAATTCATCAGGGGCAATGCCGCAGCCATTGTCCTTTATCTGGAGTTTAATGGCCTCATGGATCTTAATTAGTGATATTTTTATCTCATCTCCCTGGTCGGTGTGCTGCAGGGCATTTCCTATCAGGTTCTCCAGTACCCGTTCGATGAGGCCGATGTCGGCGTAAACAAAGGGTAGTGATTTGTCGATTTCAAGAGATAGCGTTATATGGGATTTTTCTGCCTGAAGTTTGAATTTTTGTATTACGTCCTGTAATAGTTCGGGCAAGGCCATTTTTTCGTAGTGTGGTTTGATTTCCTCAGCATCCAGCTTGGCCAGTTCAAACAGGTCTTCGACGAGACGGCTCAAACGTTCGCTGTGACGTAGTGCGGTCGTCAGGTAATCACTGCGGTCGGAATCACTAAGTGTGCCTTCCTTGAGTTGCAGTGTTTCTAGGTAGCCGCGTAATGTGGCCAGGGGGGTGCGCAAGTCATGTGAGACATTGGCGATTAATTCACGGCGTAATAGATCCTGCCTTTTAAGACTGTCAAGCTGGGTGACTATTCGTTCAGCCATTAGATTGAAATTATGACCCAGTGCATCAATTTCATCCTGTGGTGTTTGGGTTTTCTGCGTCTGGTTCATTTTGTATGGCGTGTGTTTCTTGAAATTGCTGTTCCAGAAATTATTTATTAAAAGTGTTAGACGGTTCAGGCGCTGTGTAAGCCAGTGAAATATCAGTAAGCCGATTAGCAAGCCGACCATCAGGCTTATTAATAATGCACCGCTTGATAATTTGAACAGGTAGTTATTGCGCAGGAATTGTTCGGCGCGATCATATTCCTCCCCGCGGAGTACTACATAGAGGTAGCCATCAGCACCGGTTTGGAACATGACGGTTGCTACTGAAAATATTTTTCTTCGGTCATGGCTGCGTGGGTCATCGCCCAGTAGCGGGAAGGTCTTCCCGTTCATAAACTCTTTGATTGGCTGTAAGCTGACATGGGTACGCTTGACCTTGCCGGGATCGGCAGAATAGGACATTATCTTTCCGGTTGAATCCAGCAGGTAAATTTCGATGCTTGGGTTGACGGTCATGTAGCGATCAAAGGTTTTTTTTATGGCGGCCTGGTCGAGCATGCCATCACGAAGCAGATTTCTATCGACAATTAAATGGCTGGCGAGATCCTTGTTCAGGTTTTGTACAACCTCACGTTGAAAATGCTGGGTCATAAATAAGCTGAGGATGCCATAGAGTAGCCCGATAGCGATAAGAATGGTGATTAGTGTCAGTGCCAGCTTGCTGTAGAGTGTATGAAACATTATTTGAGTTTCTCACAGAAACGGTAACCGACGCCCCAGACGGTCAGGATATAATGAGGTTTGGCAGGATCTTGTTCAATTTTGGCGCGTAGCCGGTTTATGTGTGAGTTTACGGTATGTTCATAGCCGTCATAACCATATCCCCATACCTGTTCAAGCAATTGATTGCGGCTGAACACATGGCCGGGATGCGTAATGAAAAAATATAGTAGGTCAAACTCTCGCGCTGTTAATTCCACTTCACGCTCATCAAGACTTACCTGGCGTTTATTACTGTCAACGCGAAGGCCACCGCACTCTATCTTTGTCTGTGTTGTTGGTTCCGTCTTGCTGTTTGCCTCGCTTCGGCGTAATTGTGCCTTGATTCTTGCGACTAGTTCCGGAATGCTGAATGGCTTGGTGACATAATCATCAGCGCCGATCTCCAGTCCCAGAACACGATCAAGTTCCGTAGATTTCGAGGTGAGCATTATGACGGGGGTGTACTGGGGTTGTGTGCGTAGATGGCGGCATACGGCCAGCCCGTCCACCTCAGGTAGCATCAAGTCGAGGATGACCAGGTCGTAGGTATTTGTATCAATGAATTCGATGGCCTGTTTTCCGTCTGCGGCTATGGTGCTGTCGCAATTAAGGTCCTGTGTATGTAACTGGACTAGCCGAGCAATATCTGGATTGTCTTCAATGATAAGGATTTGGCGTTTAGTGGCAGTCATGTTGTTATATTTATTGCTCATTAGATGAAAAGGGCGGCCCGATCTTAAAAGTTTCGTAGCTCGGGCCACAGGAACATCAACGAATGCGGCTGACAACGAGGCGTGCTACCGGGTTATCAAAACGGTGCGAGCCATCCAGTGCTGACATGATCAGGCCATCATCTGCTGTGATCACTCCTGGGTGAACCGTGATGAA
>Ga0316190_10003474_pt1 | contig 11439 bp, 4 predicted proteins | sample Eddworburrow2_MG_FD_204929 | JGI IMG/M metagenome (GOLD analysis project Ga0316190, IMG submission 204929) | Coastal sediment microbial communities from Maine, United States - Eddy worm burrow 2 | ecosystem: Environmental > Aquatic > Marine > Coastal > Sediment | place: USA: Maine | collected... | reverse complement strand
ATACTTCTTCGGGATACTTACTCGCAACGTGCTTATTTAGCTCCATAAACTCGCTAAAAAATGCCAGGTTGCTTCCTAAGTATCCCAAAGAAAAAAATAAATACATAGATGGGTCTTTTTAGACAGTCTCTTCTGTTATATATTTGATGGCATGATTGGAGGGAGGAAAATAGGTATTTATTGGAGCATCCTGCTCATTGTGGGAATAATGATGTGGGGATGTGGAAAGGACGATTCCGCAGGTTCATCCCCCACCCTGTTTTCACTCATGGACCCGAAGCAGACCGGGGTAGATTTTGCCAACCATGTAACTTACACCGAAGAGTACAATACCTATACATATCGGAACTACTATAACGGCGCAGGGGTGGGAATGGGCGATTTTAACCGGGACGGTCTGACCGATATCTATTTCTGCGGCAACATTGTGGACAACCGTCTCTACCTGAACCTTGGTGATTTTCGCTTCGAAGATATTACCGAAGAGGCCGGAGTTGCCTGCCCGGATGTATGGTCTACAGGTGTGAGTATCGCCGATGTAAATGGCGACGGTTGGCCAGACATCTATGTATGCAAGTCGGGCGATCCGCAGGCCCCCAATCGCAGGAACGAACTATTTATTAATAATGGGGACCTCACATTTACCGAAAAGGCCTCAGAGTGGGGTATTGACGATCTGGGACTCTCCACCCATGCCACCTTTTTTGACTATGACCGGGATGGGGATCTGGACTGTTACCTTCTGAATAACTCTTTCCAGTCTGTGACCGATTTTGATATGGTGGAGGGACAGAGGCAAGTACGCGATACCCTGGGCGCTAATAAGCTATACAGGAACGATGGTGAGTTATTCTCTGATGTTAGTGAACAGGCAGGGATCTATGGAAGTAAGATTGGTTTTGGACTGGGAGTAAGCGTAGCGGACCTGAATCGGGACGGCTGGATGGATATCTATATCTCCAATGATTTCTTTGAACGCGATTACTGCTACCTGAACCAGGGGGATGGAACCTTTGAAGAGGTCCTCGATCAGCAGTATACAGAAACCAGTCTGGGGGCCATGGGTGCAGACATCGCCGATATCAATAACGATGCCTTCCCTGATGTTTTTGTGACTGAAATGACTGCCCAGGGAAATTCCCGCCTGAAAACAAAAGTGGTATTTGAAGGGTGGGAATCCTACCGGAATAAGGTTGACTTAGGCTACCACCACCAGTTTGCCCGCAATGTGCTTCAACTGAATAGGCGCAATGGCACTTTCAGTGAAATAGGCAGGTTCAGTGGGGTGGATGCCACAGACTGGAGCTGGGGTGCACTGATAATGGATCTGGACAACGATGGCTGGAAGGATCTGTTTGTGGCCAATGGAATTTATAAAGATTTGCTCGATCTGGACTACCTGGATCTCTACTCCAATCCGGCCGTGATGCGCTCAATGATTCAAAACGAAGAGGACGCCATCCTCAAGCTGATCGACAAGATACCTTCGGTTCGGGTCCCCAACTATGTTTTTCACAACAATGGGGATCTCACTTTTACCAACCTGGCAGATTCCTGGGGAATGGGAGTCCCATCCCATTCCAATGGAGCAGCCTACAGCGACCTGGACAATGACGGGGACCTGGACCTGGTCATCAACAATGTGAACATGCCATCTTTTCTCTATCGTAACCATTCAGAGAACATGGAGAATGCCCATTTCCTTTCACTTTCTCTTAAGGGAGCAGGCCTCAATACGGGAGCCATAGGAGCCACAGTCCGAATTTACACCGGTGAAGAAGTAAGGTACCAGGAACTTGTCCCCAACCGGGGATTTAAGTCCTGCGTCGATCATCGCCTCCATGTGGGACTGGGTGCAGCTACCCTGATCGATTCACTTCTTATATCATGGCCCGATGGAACTTGCACCACCTTGTTTGCGGTGGAAGCAGACCAATTCCTTGAACTGGATCAGAAGGAGGCCTTTCCCTGCTCTCCTCCTCCGAAATCCCACTCTTTTACCTTCCTGGAGACTTCAGCTCCCATTGGCCTCAAGTATGCACATAAGGAAAATGATTATTCTGATTTCCGCAGAGAGTCTCTTATTTTCCAGATGCTCTCCACGGAGGGACCCAGGATGGCCGTGGGAGATGTAAATGGAGATGCTCTGGATGACCTTTATATATGTGGAGCCAGTGGGAGTGCAGGTGCTCTCTATATCCAGGATGGAAAAGGAGGTTTTGCCTCTGCCAATCAGACCCTGTTTGAGGAGGATAAAATCTCGGAAGAAACCGATTGTGCCTTTTTCGATGCAGATGGGGATGGCGACCTGGACTTATATGTGTGCCACGGGGGTAACGAATTTCCTTCCAGCTCATCTGCCCTGGCAGACCGGCTCTATTTCAATAATGGGAAAGGACATTTCTCACCTTCGGAACAGCTGCTTCCGGTGGGCAGGTATGTAAGCGGTGCCTGTGTAAGTCCGGCCGACTTTGACGGGGATGGTGATCTGGACCTCTTTGTGGGTACTCGCCTTCGACCATACTTATATGGGGTACCTGTGGATGCATACCTGCTCGAAAATGATGGAAGAGGTCAATTCCTGGATTGCTCCGGCACCAGGGCCCCTCAACTAAAAGAGGTGGGGATGGTGACTGATATGGTCTGGACCGACCTGGACCGTGATGGTGATCCCGACATGGTGGTGGTGGGTGACTGGATGCCTGTAAAGTTCTTTATCAACGAAGGGGGAGATTTCACGGACCGTTCTGAGGAATACGGGCTTACCGGAACCGAAGGGTGGTGGCGCAGGGTGCTGGCCAGGGACCTGGATGGTGACGGGCATGCCGACTTGATCCTGGGGAACCATGGTTTGAACTCACGACTCAGGGCATCGGCCGAGAAACCCCTGACCATGTATGTGAATGATTTTGACCTCAACGGAAGTGTGGAACAGATCCTATGCGCTTTCAACGGAGATACCTCCTATCCAGTAGTGATGAAGAACGACCTGGTAAAGCAAATACCTGCCCTGGCCGAAAAATATCCCAGCCATGTCAGTTACAGTAATCAAAGCATTCAGGATATATTCTCCCCGGAAATACTGGAAAGATCGGTAGTTCTTCGGGCCACCATGCTGGAGAGCTGTCTTATTATGAATACCGGGACAGGTCCTGTCAACCTGGAACCCCTGCCAGCAGAGGCTCAGTTTGCACCCGTCTATGCACTTGCGTCGGAAGATTTTAATCACGATGGTTCCCCCGACCTTCTGCTAGGAGGAAACCTGAGCAGGGCCAAACCCGAAACGGGAATCTACAGCGCCAGTTACGGAGTGTTTATGGAAGCTGAGGGCATGGGACGCTGGAAGGTAGTACCTGCCGATAGTTCCGGGTTCACGGTCAAGGGTGAGATTCGTGATATTGAAATACTAAGAGTTGCAGGAAAGAAAATAGTAGCTATTGCAAGAAACAACGATATTTTACACTTTTACACTTTTTGAAAACAGCTATGATGAAAAGGATGATATGGATGGTGCCGGTCGCGTTGATCGCACTGCTCATGGTGGGATGCTCGCCCGGATCGAGATATGAATATAGATTGAAGAAGGAGCTGGCCAGCGGAGTCAGGTACGATTCTCTCTTTATGGGAATCCATTTTGGAATGAGCGATAAAGACTTCTATACTCTTTGCTGGGAGTTGAACCGGGAAGGAGTAATCAGGCAGAGCAATAGCAACACTTCAGTAGAATACGATCCTGGAGAAAAATTGAAGCATCCTGCCACTCTGGAGTTTTACCCCAAGTTTGTGGATAGCAAGATCGTGGAAATGCCCATAAAGTTTTCTTACGACGGCTGGGCCCCATGGAACAAAGAACTCTCTTCCGGTCAATTGGTGGAAGATATCCGGGCCTGGTATGAGGATGAATATGGCAAAGGTTTTATTGCCGTGACCCACCCGCTAAGGGGAAAAGCATTTACCAAAATTGACGGCAATCGGCGGATTACCATTTACCAGGAGGATGACCTTTATGCCTGGGCCATATTTACCGATATGAGTGTAGAAACCGAGGAAATGACTGCAGAAAGTGAGGAGCAAACCCATGGGGAGCAAAATATTGAAAAGTCAGCCGATGCAAAATCTGCTGAATAAGCCTGTCCTTCTTCCTACCTTACTGGCTCTGGTTCTTTTGGCTTCATGCGGTCAGAAAGAAACAAAGCCGGCTGCGGATAGCTTGTTCACCCTGATGCCTGAATCGCATACCGGGGCGGGCTTCGTGAATCACCTGGATTATGATGAGCAGCTGAAAAAGAAATTCAACATCTACACCTACCGGAATTTCTATAACGGTGGAGGGGTAGCCCTTGGCGATGTGAACAAGGACGGCTTAATCGACATATTTCTCACCTCCAACATGGATGCCAACGTACTTTACCTCAATAAAGGGAATTTTCAGTTTGAGGATATTTCCGAAAGTGCCGGGATCGGGGGACGGGGTGATTGGTCCACCGGCGCCAGTCTGGCTGATGTGAACGGGGACGGATGGACCGACATCTATGTCTGCAACTCGGGCAACCTGGAGGGAGGAGAGCGGCACAATGAACTTTTCATCAACAACGGCGACCTGACCTTCACTGAATCGGCTGCAGATTACGGGATCAACGACGGGGCATACTCCACCCACGGTGCCTTTTTCGATTACGATCGGGACGGCGACCTGGATCTCTACCTCCTGAACAATTCCTTCAGGGCAATCGGCAGCTTCGACCATTCGGAAAACCAGCGGGTAATCAGAGATTCTATCGGAGGTGACAAACTCTTCCGTAATGATAATATGCATTTTACTGATGTAACAGAGGAGGCAGGCATTTATGCCAGTGTGATCGGATTTGGTCTGGGTGTCACAGTGGGGGACATAGACCAGGATGGCTGGATGGACATTTATATTTCAAATGACTTCTTTGAACGGGACTACATCTATCTGAACAATCACGACGGCACCTTCAGGGAGACCCTGACCGACATGATGCGAAGCATTTCGGCTGCCTCCATGGGGGCCGACATGGCCGATATCAACAATGATCACTATCCGGAGATCTTCGTAACCGATATGATCCCGGAGGACGATGCGCGCCTGAAGACTAAAACCACCTTCGACAGCTGGGACAGCTACAAAAATAATTACAACAACGGGTACCACCATCAGTTCACAAGGAACATGCTGCAACTTAATAATGCGGATGGTACCTTCAGTGAGATCGGTCGGCTCACCGGAGTCTATGCCACCGACTGGTCGTGGGGGGCCCTGATCATGGACCTGGACAACGACGGACTGAAAGATATTTTTGTAGCCAATGGAATCTACCAGGATCTGACCGACCAGGACTACATACAATACTTCTCCAACCGCGATATGGTCATGTCCATAGTCTCAGGCAACAACGTGGACTACAAGACCCTGATCGATGCCATCCCTTCGGTAAAGATTCCCAGCTATGCCTTTAAAAACCTGGGGGGATTTCGCTTCGAGAATAAGGCAGTAGCCTGGGGACTGGCCGATCCAAGCCACTCCAACGGTTCGGCTTACGGGGATCTGGACAACGACGGGGACCTGGACCTGGTGGTGAATAACGTGAACATGCCTATTTACCTTTATCGCAACGAAAGCACCGAAAAGCTCCCTGACCACCACTACCTGAAAGTTATTCTAAAGGGCTTGACGGGAAACACCGATGCAATCGGGGCAAAAGTAACCGCAAGGCACCAGGGAAATTCCTATTACCTGGAGCAAATGCCTATGCGAGGTTTTAAGTCCACGGTCGATCCACGTCCCAACCTGGGCGTAGGGAAGCTAAGCATGGTCGACACCCTGGAGGTGCGCTGGCCCGACGGGAAGGTCACCATTCTTCAGGATGTTTCCACCGACCAGATCCTTACCCTTCATCAGGAGGATGGGGTGGTTCCGGGATCACCCATGCCTGGATTCAAGAGTCCGGGAGAGCCCTGGTTTTGGGATGTGACTTCCCATCTTAAGGTGGACTTTATCCACAGGGAAAATGAATATGACGATTTCCGAAGGGAGAAGTTAATCTATCATATGATGTCTACAGAGGGTCCCGGACTCTGCAAAGGAGATGTAAACGGCGACGGACTGGAAGATGTATTTGTGGGGGGGGCCAAGGACCAGGCCGGAGCTCTGCTTATTCAGGATGCCAGTGGGTCATTCTCCCCCTCCAACCAGGCATTGCTTGAAAAAGACAGGAGCTCAGAAGACTGCGATGCTGCATTGTTTGATGCCGACGGAGATGGAGACCTGGACCTTTATGTGGCCAGTGGAGGCAATGAATTTCCTTCCAGCTCTTCGGCTCTGGCTGACAGGCTTTACCTGAACAATGGGAGGGGCAGGTTTAGCAAATCAAATCAGATTCTCCCGGTCGGCCGTTTTGAAAGCACCTCCTGTGTAAGGGCTGCAGACTTTGACGGGGATGGCCTGATGGAACTATTTGTGGGAATCCGTCTCAGACCCTTTTTATATGGAGTACCCGTAAATGGCTACCTGCTGGAGAATGACGGGATGGGAAACTTTAGCAATGTGTCGGACCAGATAGCTCCGGGCTTGAAAGAAGTGGGCTTGCTTCGCGACATGCAGTGGGCCGATGTGGATGGCGACGGCGATCTGGACATGATCCTGGCCGGCGAATGGATGGCCCTGAAAGTATTTCTGAACGAGGAGGGAAGTTTTACAGAAGATACTGAAGCCTTTGGATCTGAAAATACGGCCGGATGGTGGAACTGCATCACTGCTTTTGACGCGGACAGCGACGGGGATCTGGATTTTGTGGCCGGAAACCATGGCCTCAACTCCCGTTTTAAGGCCACTGTTGAGCGACCCGTAAGCATGTATGTGAATGATTTTGATCACAATGGATCGGCCGAACAGATTATCTGTGTGTACGAAGGAGACTCCTCCTACCCCCTGGCACTAAAACACGATCTGGTGAACCAGCTCCCGGTGCTTCAAACAAAATATCCCAAATACGAATTGTATAAAGGGCAGCAGATCACTGATATTTTTGCCCCCGAGCAGTTGAGAAATGCCCTGAAGCTGGATGTCTCTGTGCTGGAAAGCTCCATGTTTACCAACGACGGAAGCGGACATTTCACCCGAACGGCCCTTCCCATCGAAGCCCAGTTCTCAGAAATCATGGCGGTCACTTCTGGTGATTTCAACCAGGATGGGCACCCCGACCTTTTGCTGGGCGGGAACCTGCACCATGTAAAACCGGAAGTGGGGCGTTACGATGCCAGCTACGGACATCTCCTCACTGGTGATGGAAGTGGAAGGTGGCAGGTGGTTCCGGCCTCAACTTCCGGATTCAGGCTCGAAGGGGAAGTCAGGAAAATCCTCCCTCTCAGTACCCGGCAAGGCGAACTCCTTTTGGTAGCTCGAAGCAATGATCCCTTACAGATCTTTAGCATTCATAAAAAATAGGCTTATGAAAGGAAGTCCCCTCTTACTATTGCTCCTTATTCTGGCATTTTCCTGCAATCGGGCGCCCAAAGGGGATGGAGCCCTTTTTACACTGCTTGCCTCCACAACTACCGGAATCGATTTTGAGAACCGGCTTACCGAAACCGAGGAGTTCAATATCATAGAATACCTCTATTTTAACAACGGGGCCGGGGTGGCTGCAGGGGACATCAACAAGGACGGACTCACCGATCTTTATTTCAGTTCCAATCAGCAAGAAAACAAGCTGTATTTAAACAAGGGGGAACTGCAGTTCGAAGACATTACTGCAAAGGCAGGGGTTGCAGGCAAGGGTGATTGGAGCACGGGAGTGGTTATGGCCGATGTAAATGGCGACGGCCTGCTGGATATCCACGTTTGCAATGTGGGAGGCTACAAAGGACTGGAAGGCAGAAACCAGCTATTTATCAACCAGGGGGACCTTAGCTTTCGGGAAGAAGCAGAAGCCTGGGGACTAAACTTCCAGGGATTCTCCACTCAGGCAGCTTTCTTTGATTACGATCTGGACGGGGATCTGGACATGTACCTGCTCAACCATTCAGTGCATAGCTCCCGAAGTTACGGGATGTCCGATCTGCGCCTCCAGAAGGATGAACGGGCCGGAGACAGGCTCTACAGGAACGACTCAACCGAAGCAGGAAGAACCTTTCACGAAGTTACTGCTGAAGCAGGTATCTATAGAAGTCAGATTGGCTATGGACTGGGGGTGAACACCAGCGATATCAACAGCGATGGTTGGCCCGACATATATATTTCCAACGATTTCCATGAGAACGACTACCTCTATATAAATAATGGGGACGGTACATTCACAGAGAGGCTCACAGAGATGATCGGCCACACCAGCAGGTCCTCCATGGGTAACGATGTGGGCGATTTTAATAACGACGCCCTGCCCGACATCATGGTGCTGGATATGTTGCCCGACGATCAGAAGATCCGTAAACAATCGGGGGGTGAAGATGAGCGGGAACTTTTTAAAATGAAACTGGAGTACGGCTACTCCCACCAGTACGTATTTAATACCCTGCAGCTCAATCTGGGAGGCAATCAATTTAGCGAGATCGGCCGCCTGGCCGGAGTGCATTCCACCGACTGGAGCTGGTCGGCACTTTTTTGCGATGTGGACAACGATGGCTGGAAGGACCTCTTTGTGACCAGCGGAATCTACCGCAGGGCCAACGATCTGGATTATGTAAAATACCTGACCGGCGGAAATCGCTACTCCCCCACTCGCGACAACAGTGCAGTGGCCAACAGCACTCTTTATGAGAAAATGCCACTTCAGCCCGACATCAACCACCTCTTCAGGAACAACGGCAACCTCACCTTTACCAGCATGGGAGAGTCCTGGGGATTTGATACACCCGATTATTCTAACGGATCGACCTATGCCGACCTGGACAATGACGGGGACCTGGACCTGGTGGTAAATAACATCAACGGACCGGCATCCATCTACAGGAACCAGGCAGACCTGCGCCAGGGAAATCACTTTTTGAGAGTTCATTTGCAGGGAGGAGATCTGAATAGCATGGGTACGGGCGCCAGGGTTACAATATATACCCAAAGCGGCCTTCAGATGGCAGAACAATTTTCCACCCGCGGATTTATGTCAGCCACCTCCTGCGACCTGCACTTTGGATTGGGCAGCGATACCCTGGTGGATTCCCTCTCCATTGTCTGGCCTAGCCTGGCCCGGCAGACTCTATATGGAATAAGCGCCAACCAAATGCTGAATCTGGACATCAGGGAGGCAGCTCCCGGAACAGAATTAAGCAGCACCCATGGTGAAAGCACCTGGTTCAGTCCTCTATTGGTACCCGGTCTGGAGTTCAGGCATGCGGAAGACGATTTCCAGGACCTGGACCGGGAAACCCTGATCCCCGGCAACCTATCGGCGGAAGGTCCGGCATTGGATGTAGCCGATGTGAACGGAGACGGACTGGAAGATGTTTTTGTGGGTGGTGCCTCCAACCAATCTTCGAAGCTCTTTATCCAGGAGGCAGACGGATCGTTCTCCACAGCCCGGATTGCGGCACTCTTTGAAGATCGCTTTACTGAGGATGTGGATGCCGCCTTTTTTGATGCCGACCAGGATGGGGATCAGGACCTCTACATTGTCAGGGCCGGCAACGAGGAATTCCTGGGAAGTCCCATCTTAAACGACAGGCTATTGATTAATGATGGTCAGGGCCAATTTGAGAAAAGCAAGCCGGGAACTATCCCTTTGCTGATGCAGAATGGCTCTTGTGTAAGGCCCTCTGATTTTGATGGCGATGGCGATCTGGATCTCTTTTTGGGAAACAGATCAATTCCCGGTGCCTACGGTCTGCCCCCCGAGCAGTTCATCCTGGAGAATGACGGATCGGGCAGATTCACCCCTGTGGAGCAAAGCAGGATGGGAGGATTAAGGAAAGCAGGTATGGTGACCGATGCCCGCTGGATGGATCACGATGGGGATGGCGATCCCGACCTGGTGGTGGTGGGTGACTGGATGAAGGTCTCTATTTTTCTCAATGAGGGAGGAAGCTTCGCTGAAGCGGCTTCACTGGAAGGTCTGGATCAAAGCTCCGGATGGTGGAACTGTGTGGAGACTGCCGATCTGGACCTTGATGGCGACATGGACTTGGTGTGTGGAAACCTGGGCTTGAACAGCATGTTAAAAGCATCACCAGAGGAAGCGATGGAAATGTACCTGAACGATTTTGACAACAACGGCATCCCCGACCAGGTCATCACCACTTACCAAAACGGGGTAAGTTACCCCATTGCCTCCCTCGATGAATTGACCCGGCAAATTAGTGGATTGGAAAGCAAGTATCCCCTGTACTCAGACTTTGGAGGAGAAAGGGTTTTAGATGTTTTCGGGACCGAACTTCTAAGTAAGTCATTCATACAGAAGGTGGTACTATTAGAGAGCTGCATTTTCATAAACAATGGACAGGGAGGTTTTGAAATTAAGCCCCTTCCTGTGGAAGCACAATTCTCGCCCATTCGGGATGTGGCAGTGGATGATATCAACGGGGATGGGATTCCCGACCTAATTCTGGCAGGCAACAACTTTGGTGCCAGGCCTTCACTGGGAAGACAGGATGCATCCCACGGCTGGTTAATGTTTGGTAAACAGGACTTAAGCTACGAGGTATTGAAACCGGTAAAAAGTGGCTTCTCCTTAAATGGAGATATTAGGAAATTTCGATATCTCAACGTATCCGGAATCGAATCTTTGGTGGTAGTGTGTAATGATGGTGATACTCAAGTACTCAAACGTGGGAAGTCATATAAACACTAGCCTTTAGCTCTATTTTGAATCGTTCTAAATTGGCAATTTTAAGATACTTTAACTAAAAAATTTATATCATTGTGTTGCTATATGCGGCTCGTGCAGAGCAAAACTAACTAAAACTAAAATCGTAACTATAAATATTACACCAACTTGTATTCATTTTTAACCTTAAACTACTTCTATTATGCGTAGAACTACAATGTGGAAGAGTGGCGTTTTGTCGCTACTCCTCCTTGGCTTTGCGCTGAGTATGTCATTTGCTCAGCAAAGAACGGTTACGGGTACGGTAACTTCCGCGGATGAAGGAGCGCTTCCCGGAGTGAACATCGTGATCCAGGGAACCACACAAGGAGCAGTCACCGGTGCAGATGGTAATTTTACCATTAACGTATCCGGCGATGATGCCGTCCTGGTTTTCTCTTTTATCGGTTACACTACTCAGGCAGTGCCAGTGGGTTCTCAGACCACATTAAATGTGATGCTGACACCTGACGTAACTTCATTAGATGAAATCGTCGTAACGGCATATGCCACTCAAAAGAAGAAGGACCTGACAGGATCTGTGGGGATCGTTAGTGCCGAGGAACTGGTTCAGATGCCACAGGGCAACGTAACCCAGCAGATGCAGGGTCGCGTGGCGGGG
>Ga0316190_10003472_pt1 | contig 11440 bp, 9 predicted proteins | sample Eddworburrow2_MG_FD_204929 | JGI IMG/M metagenome (GOLD analysis project Ga0316190, IMG submission 204929) | Coastal sediment microbial communities from Maine, United States - Eddy worm burrow 2 | ecosystem: Environmental > Aquatic > Marine > Coastal > Sediment | place: USA: Maine | collected... | reverse complement strand
CAGATTGGCCATGTCAGAGTGTTAAAACAGAGAGCAACAACTAAGAGTGATGGAAATGTTGAAACAACGTGGCTTTTGGTTGGAATTTGTGTGTTTTATTACATCCTGCATGCTGTAAAATCTGTCGATTTACATAGCCTTGGAATTGAAGGTCTTCCAGAAAAATCTCTTTTCGAAATCTATTTTGCTCCTGAAGGACTCGTGTCCTTGCTCATGGGATCTAATTTTGCACCCTTTACATGGGGTGGGGAGTTCTGGCGTCTCATTCAGTACATGTTCCTTCATGGCGGATTGGTTCATATTGGTTTTAACCTTTATGCATTAGCTACCCTGGGACCGATGGTCAAGAACTCTTTCGGGATTCGACGTTTTTGGGTCATCGTTATTTTGACAGGAATTATCGGTGGCGTATCAAGTAACCTTGGTTTTCTAATCCACCTTAACAGAGGGCCAAGTGTTGGTGTTTCAGGAGCTCTATTTGGACTATTGGGTGCAATGTACGGATTTTTTCGCAGTTCAGGAAATTTTTCTGCGGCTCAACAGTTTAAAAAATTTATGATCAATGCCAACGTCTTTTGCTTTGTAATTTCAATTTTTATGCCCATTGATAATATGGCCCATCTAGGGGGTATGTTTACAGGAATCGGGTTGGGACTTCTCATGTATCGCTTAGCCTCATCCAAGCTCATGATCCAACTGGAATACCTGGCTTTGCTGGCTTGTTCAGCGCTATGGTTCTGGGGTATTTATCAGATGGCGATCAACCTGACACATATGGAAAAAGCTTTAATCCACTATTTACAGTAAGTGTAAAAAAAAGCCGACAAGAACAGAGAAGTGGACACATAAGCTTTTGTTTACAGAAGTAAAAAGATGAATTTTACATTCATTTATGATGGATCACTATAACGAAATTTTGTGTATTTATAGTGATCAATATAAAATTGAAACTCCATACCCCAAAAAAAGAGTGACAAGTTAAAGCACTTCATATAAGCTACCCAAAGTTTAACCTATAATTTACATATGTATTATAAGTGATTGTATGACCATGCAATAGGTCATAGTCGCCGTGCTTTAGGGATACCAATATGGAGAAACCATTATGTTAGTTAATTCAAATAGAACACTACCCGCTCTTTCAGAGAATTCCTTTTTGAGATATTTCACATTTGCAATCTTATATATTGCACAAGGGATTCCAGAGGGTTTACTTTGGTATGCCATACCAGCCTGGCTGGCTATGAATGGGAAAACACCTGCAGAAATAGGAACATATGTAGCAGTCATAGGGCTTCCCTGGAGTTTTAAAATAATTAATGCACCTTTGATGGACAGATTTACTTATCTTGCCATGGGAAGGAAGAGACCCTGGATTATATTTGGGCAGCTGGGATTAATCATCAGTTTTTTATCTATGTCTTTTATTACAGATCCCCTCAATAATCTTTCCATGTTAATGGCAATTGGATTTACGGTCAGTTTTTTTGGAGTTTCACAAGATATAGCCGTTGATGGAATGGCGATTGACATTTTACCAGTTGATCAACAGGCAAGAGCCAATGGCTTAATGTGGGGATCTAAAACGCTGGGTATTTCTGCATCATTGGCAGCTGGAAGCCGGATCATGAGTGAGTATGGATACTTCTATGCAATCGTTTTATCCTCCATATTTGTTTCAATGATTATCATTGTGCCTCTCATTTTCAGAGAAAGACCTGGAGAGAAATTACTACCCTGGACAAAAGGAGAAGCCTCTAAATCTGCAAAAGAAACTCAATTACACAGCTGGAAAATTATCGTCAAAAGTTTATTTAAAGTTTTTTTTCTACCCGTCAGCCTATTGATGGGAATGGCCGCCTTCTCCTTTTCGGTTGGAAGAGGATTAATGGATACCCTGCTGCCTGTTTTTACAGTTCAGGAACTGGGATGGACAGATACACATTATTCACAAATATTTGCTACAACATCAATGGTTGCTGGAATTCTAGGTATGTGTCTAGGTGGGTTTTTAGTGGATTATTTTGGTAAAACCAGGATGATGTCCATCTACTTATCAGTTCTCATTTTGGCAGCAAGTATCATGTCTTTTAATCATGTTTACTGGAAGAATGAATATTTTGTAATGGGCTTTATTCTTATTTTTTATGTACTGCTGACTTTCACGACCATTGCAATTTTTGCATCTGCTATGCAACTGTGCTGGAAGAGAGTAGCAGCGACGCAATTTACACTTTACATGGCTATATCAAACTTGGGTCTTTCCTTTGGAGCTTTCTTAATTGGACCTTTGAAAAGTATATTTGAATGGAAACATGTTATTCTTTCTTATGTTGTCTGTGCTTTTATTATGTTGGTTTTTTTGCGGTTTATTAATTTTGAAAAACATCAAAAGCAATTAGATGAACTGGAAGCTCAGTACGTCGATCAGAATTAAATTTAACAGATAGATTGGCCCAAAAAAAAGATACAAAGATAGGTAAAATCTCCATAGTTGGTCTGGTCTCAAATCAGGTTTGACCAGCGCGGGCAATGCCCGCAGCTGTTATTTAAAAATGACTTGAACCCATAGAAAATGTCGAAGAGATACTTGATAAATACAAATATATCCTTTGAAAAGCTTGACAACGTCTTTGGAGTCATAATGAACGGCCTACTAAGAAAAGGGGGTTGTTATGAAGTTAAGGAAGAAACTAGGTCTACCCCTGCAAACTCGTGGGTTACGGTGTTTCCACCGATACCACATACAGGAGGTAGACCATGAATGCACTGGTCTTCAATCATCTTCTCTCTTGAATTTTTAAAAAATATTGACATAGCCGTTCATACCAGTGCTGAGATTTATCTCAGCTTTAAATGGCAAGTAAATCATTAGATTGGGATTAATTAAAAGATCCAAATCGTGTTTTCAAAATGAATTGCTCTTTTGCCCGGAGGGCATAGATCCGATAGCACAGGGTTGACGAGGTGAATGAAGGGAACCTCGGCTGCCCTGTGTGGAAAATAATAGTGTCATACCCCGGTAGGGGTTAGATATTTAACACCACATGACAAGCCATATTCCGATATTTGTTATCTAACCCTTTCCAGGGTATATGGTTCTAATGATCTACCCAGGGTAGCTCTCCTCCGTAGACTCCGGAGGACAACCCTGGGCTATAATGTCCTTCCCCTCCGGGGAAAAGAGGGTGAGTATCAACATCCCACGGATTCTATGAATTCCAAACCAATATGGACCCAAGTACTAAATATGGTCGTCTATAATTGCCCAACAAAAACATGCAAGGTATTTTACCGTCCGTCTTCAACCGTGTTTTCAAAATGTGTCGTTTCATGATACATTTCCCGTCAAGAGATTTTATCTCCCGTGGTAAAACGAATCATAAAAATCGTTAGTGAGCAAAACAAACTATGAATGGAGAGAATGACTTAGAAAAACTAGTAGCATCTATGTCTCCAACACTAATGGATGGGGAGTATGTATTTTGCACGTTCCCAGATGCACAATATGGAGATCACTCGGATTTAGAACCAATAGCTGCCATCAGAGAATCAGAGGGGCTTACATTGATCATCCCCAAATCTAAAGCTGATCATGAAAGCTTTAGTTATCATTTAGTCTTCAAAGGAATCACATTGTGTATACACTCCAGCCTTGATGCAGTTGGGTTGACAGCGGCATTTTCAAGTAAACTTACCGAGCATGGAATTAGCGCAAATGTGATTGCAGGTTATTACCATGATCATATTTTTGTTCAAAGAGAACTTGCGGAAAAAGCCCTTGAAGCCCTCAATGCACTTGCTCGTTAACAAGTGCATACAGGTGGACAGCCAAACCGCTATACGTTTCCTCTGCTTCTGATGCGAGGCGTTGGTCTTTGTACGAGTCATAAGAAGAAGAGCCAAAAGGGATCACATATTAGAGCGTGGACCTAGGCGGCCCCGATGTAACCCCGGGAAAAGATTCTCCTTATTGTGTTACATTTACTCAATCCAAAAAAAAAAATAGTTCCCATGGCCAGCACCTTAACGCAATTATGCAGGCGTGTATCTCACTGAATCACTCACATTTATTGATAAAATAGTTCTCATGATCGCTCAAGTCAGGCAGTCTATGTTACGAAAAGTAAAATAGGGACACAATGTTCTGGTGCCTAGAATAAAGAGATACCTGGGCAACATGAGGTTGTTGTGCCTTACTCACAAATATAGAACTATCGATGATTCTCACAATATGGGGTATGCTAAGTGTGGCCTAACAATTTACTTTACCTGACCGCCAGTGGCGGAAGGTGAATTCAGACGATATAAAAAAGGAAAATACTTTGCCTCAAGACAATAAAATAGCACTGCTTATTGATTGTGATAATGTAAGTCACAAATCCATTGAGGGAGTCATTGATGAACTCTCTAAATATGGGAAAGTGAACATTCGTCACGCCTACGGAAATTGGAAAAGCGAAGGTATGAAAGGATGGGAGGAGAAACTCCATCCCCATGCTATTAAACCAATCCAACAGTTTGCTTATACAAAAGGCAAAAACGCGACAGACGCAGCGATGATAATCGATGCAATGGACATTTTATACACACAAAATCTTGATGCATTTGCGTTAATGACAAGTGATAGCGACTTCACACCTCTTGTTATGCGAATTCTTTCAAATGGAATAACCGTATATGGTTTTGGTGAGAAAAAAACACCACTTCCTTTTGTTAAAGCTTGCTCACAGTTTATATTTACTGAGAACCTTGAACAAGCAGATGAAGAAGATGAGGAACCAACGAATAAGGCAGATACCAAAAAGACAAGAAATGAACTGAGAAAGGATACTGCATTGGTGAAGTTATTAAGAACGGCAGTTGAACAATCAGCCGACGAAAATGGATGGTCTAACCTTGGTGTGGTCGGACAATATATAAGCAATAAAACCTCATTTTCGCCTGTTAATTATGGGTATAAAAAATTAAGTGACTTGATTAGAGTAAGCGATCTCTTTCAAATTGAGATGAGAAATGACAACACGGTCGTCTATATAAAGGACTCAAGAAAATAATTTCCTTCACCAATCTCAAACCAGGACTTACTGAATCTCGTCACCCAACTTAAAGTAAGAACAACGAAGGAGATAAGGTTGCCAGATTGTTGCGCATCTTCCGATTCTATAAACAAGCCACCAAAAAAACATATTTGCCCAATAAACCGAAATGCATATTCTGAAGTCTCAATTTCCACGATCATGTACCATTTGAATCAGCCCTGGAAATGGAACGATAAAAACCAAGGCTATTATTTTTGTGATGACCCAGACTGCGAAGTGGTTTACTTTGGCCAAGATGACTCAGTTATTAAAAAATCAGAACTTCGAACAACGGTAGGTGTAAAAGAAAAATCGCAAAATTCTCTTGTATGTTATTGTTTTGGCATATCCAAATATGAGGCAGCTACAAACAAAAAAGCCAAAGATTTTGTGAAAAAGCAAACAAGAAAGCAAACATGCGCCTGTGAGTCTCTTAACCCGTCAGGTAAATGCTGCTTAAAAGATTTCCCGAAAACTTAAGAAAGACTCTTACACGCGGCTCAGTTATCTGGAAACCTGGGAGTCTTTTTTCCGTGCTATAATAGATGCTGCCAAAGACAATTGTCTTTCTGCTTTCTCATTGGTTTTTGAGTAGTTTAGCTATAAAATGAGGCCAAGGAGAATTGGTTATTGTATGAAACGTGCAGACAAAATGGACACGATGTTCCAATGTTTTAAGGTGGTAATGAATGAGCAAGTGGGATACAGAAACTGCTGAGTGGTACGCAGAAAAATATGGTGAATACGCTACAAATAAACTCGGCATTGGAACATTGAAGTTAGAGGTTGACTCAACAGTTATCGATATCGGTTGTGGCACTGGATGTGCCTTGAGACATGCCTCTATGCAAGTTTCCAATGGAACTCTGATCGGTATAGATCCAATTCCTCGTATGATCGAGATCGCACGCAAACAAACCGCTAGGCATTCGGCAGGTGATCGCATCACTTATCTTGAAGGAAGTGCTGAAAATCTACCTGTTGAAAGTGCTTCTGCGGATATTGCCCTTGCCTTTGACTCTTATGATCACTGGCAGGATCAAGTAAAGGGCTTAAAAGAGGTCCGCAGAGTGCTCAAATCCAACGGACGATTTGTGGTTGTAAAAGATGGTGGACTGCCAAATGGAACTGATTCCCAAAAAGAATTTGTGGCTGCGCTGATCAACGCAGGTTTTAAAATAATAGAAGAAAAAAATATTGAGGAAAATGATGTTACCTTGACTCAGTGGGTGTGTGCTGTAAGGAGTACCTAAAAAAAGTGCTTCAAGGAAATGAAAGCATAGGTTTTTTCTGGATAAACGCTGCAGGGAATCCAAAACTCACTTTCAAAATCTTCACCTGGTATGACTTCCAATGAAAAATCATGTTGTCCCACAATATCATCACCATTTTTGAGAGTCAGATCAAATTGATAAGTTGCTTTTTCGGGGCCATTGAACTGACCTTGTACCAAAACTTTAACTGATGCATCAGAATGGCGAAGGACACTAACGGATTTAAAATCATTGAGAGCAACCCATCCTTCCACCTCAAAGGATAGAGGAAAAGAACCCTCAGATTCAAACTCACCTGCATTTTTCCGATTCGGTTTGTTATCCGTGCTTTCGGTTTTTGTCACCACTGACGGTTTGGTGGACTGAGTTGGTTTCTCACTTATAGAACCGCCCTCTTTTTGGGTATGCGAGGGATCCGTTTTCTCTACATGAGGAACATCAACTTCCTCCTTTTGAATGGTTTCAGATTTTTCTGTTTTTATCGGGTTGGGTATGGAGAGTGCCCTGGCTTTGGTTTCCGCCCAGTCTACTTTTTCCTGTCTAATTTTAAATTTAGTTGAGCCCTTCCAGGATTTCAACTTAAACCCTTCTTTTAATTGTACGATCACCCACTCATCATGAATGGTGTAATACTCGCACTCCAACTGGGTTCCACTTTTTAAAATTAACAGGGAATCTTGCCCCAAAAATAAAAATAACAAAAAAATGATCATAGAGATTTATCTTACCCTTTTTGATGAATTGGAACTAAGTTTAACAAAACTTTCAAAAACAGGGAAACTCGAATCACTTTTTTCCTTTTCCATTGGCACTCTTCTCAAACTTCAACTTCAAGAATCCCAATTCCCTTACTTAGCGGGTGTACATGAATATCCCAATATGAAATTCAGGTTCAGAAGTAGAGTGAAAGCAAAGTTATGAATAGCAGGTGGATCCGAGAACTCTCAAGCTTTATTTTCGTAATATTTCAGAGTGTCTAACAATAGAAAAGATCTCTGAATCGCCTGAGGTGAAAATTTGAAAATGCATTATATTTTCAGGTCAATTCAAGTTTTCGTATGCTCATTTTTGGTTTGTATGAATATCCATGCAGATGAAAACAAACAGGATCTGCGATTGTTGAAGATCCATTATTCCAACTCAATTGGCGAGAAAGGAGTAACCAATTTACATTATGATCCGAACGGTTTGATGAATAAAGCCCTTTGGCATCTTGTGGATGGCAAAAGAAATTCTCTTAATAATTATGAATATGACAAAAATGGTTTGTTAATAAAAAAATACAGAGAGTTTTCAGATAAGACCACATCCATCCAGACTTTTAAATATAGTTTAGATAACCAACTGGTTTTTGAAGACTTTAATCGTTCTGATGGTGTGAAGGGCGAGGTCGTCTATAAATATGATGCAACAGGTAAATTACTGAGGGCGGATTGCAGAGGACTGAACGGTTGGTTCCATGGTGTGATCAAGTACAAGTGTGGGCCGGAAGGATTAAAACGATCCGCTGTGATAGAACAGGAAGGGGAAAAAAGAGGAACTATTTCTTATTCCTATCACAAATCCGGATTACTTCAGAAAGAACATTGGATCTTTACAGGGAAATGGGATCAAACCTTTGTTTATGAATATGATGAAACAGGAGGAAGGAAGATCCTCCCCTTCACCTCATCAAATCCCTTCATCAATATCAATACGGGGTACAGGGTAAAGAGTGAGGGATATGATTACTCTGGAAAATCGGGAGGGCCGTCGGAATATGTCTACAACGGGCATAAACTCGTAAAAAAGATATTTACCAGGTCTGACGGGTTAAAGACCGAAACGTTCTATTTTTACAACTCCATGAACGAACTGACAAAGTCGTTGAGACGATATGCTGACGGGAGAAGCGCAGTGTTTACCTATTCACACAATGGCAGGAGGCAGTTGAGTTGGAGGACTGGACTAGGAACCGATGGTTTCAGATCGGAGGAAAAGTATACTTATGATGAACAGGGACAATTGGAAACGGCTTCCTGGAATAATTTTGATAATTGGCTGACCGGATCCATCAATTTTAAACATAATAAAAAGGGTCAATTGACCGAGGGGTATTTTACAGGTACTGGAAATAAAAAATTCAATGCTGTTATCGAGTTTAAGCATGACAACAATGATAATGTAGTTTCTATTGACTGGAAATTTTCCTTCGCAGGGACGCAGACATATACGTTCAGTTACATGAAGGATTGATCCTTTTTACTGATTATAAGGGTTCTTAAAATACCCAGTTTTTTTCACCAGACATGGTTAAAGCATAAGTAATTCGACCTGACTAAAGCCTTTATAATTTAAACTATGAAGCAACAAAGGTAACAATTTTTCCAGGATACCCCTATTTCAACCAGGGAGCAGGATTCCAATGGTACTCTAATAAAATGGTTTACCACATAAAGAGTCACCCTAGATGAATTTAGAGAAGGGAAGATTTTGTATTGGAAATTACTCATTCAATTTAATCGATGTTCAATCCATCTTTTGGTAAAGTGTTGGATATGAAAACGTTCAGGACTCTTTTACTTTTATTTCTATTTCTCGATCTGGGGCTGCCTTTTTCCGAAAAGGTTATCGACAAGGCTTCAAATTCTGCCGGCGTCGTCTGGATCCGAACCGAGAACTCTCTCATTCGAGTTGAAAACAATCAAAAAGAGACATTTTCCCTTCTGCAGGATATCCCCGTGACAAAATTTACTTCTATGGCGGTTAACTCAGAAGGAGGAGTGTGGGTGGGGTCTGAAGATGGTCTCGTATATTTTGATGGAAAACTCGCACGTAAATACACTTTTAAAGATGGACTCTTTAACAAGAACATTCAGAGTCTGTTTTATTCTGACAATGGACAGATTTGGGTTGCCACACCAGACGGCCCTTTTGTTTTTGTTGGCAATCATTTCTACATGTTTCAACCACTAAAAGATCAGAATGTTATAGATATTTCAGAAACCCTTGATCATTGGGTTTTTATTACGGATTCAGACATTCAATTCCAGCCCAAGGTTTATAAACTCACAAACAGCTCCTCATTCAAACGTTTTTCCATTTTAATTGGCATCATCCTCATTGGAGCGGCTCTGTTTCTGATCATAAAACAATTCAAAACGCGATTGCGCTGGAGGACCGATCTGATCCGGGTTGAACAGCAGGCTCTGCTGGCCCAGATGAACCCTCACTTCATTTTTAATTCCCTGAATTCAGTTCAAAGATACATTATGGACAATGACAAAGAGGCTGCCCATGAATACCTTCAGAAGTTCAGCAGCATGATGCGAAAGGTTCTTGAAAATTCCAGTAAACCCACCATCGTACTAGCAGAGGAAATCGCCACTTTAGAGTTGTATATGCAGATCGAATCTCAGCGATTTGACCATGGTTTTGATTTTCAGATTAAGGTTCAGGACGATGAGATCTGGCAGTTAGAGATACCAACTATGTTACTGCAGCCCTTTGTAGAGAATGCCATTTGGCATGGTCTCATGAATAATGAGAACCGGGGAAAAATCGATATTAGATTCTTCAGGTTAAATCAAAAAATGGTGTTATGTGAGATTGAGGACAATGGGATTGGCCGGGAGAGAGCAGAAACTTTAAAATCGAAAAGTGCTAAAAAACATCAATCCAAGGGTACCTCCATTATTAAGAGGCGAATTAAGTTATTGAATTTGAGATCAAAGGAAAAAATCACATGTGATACTATTGATCTCGAGCCTACTAAACATGGGAAAACGGGGACATTGATTCGAATGACCATACCGGTTGACTTGATATAAGATCTCAATTGAAAATAGACAAGGAAAGCAAACCCCCTAAAAGATGATTTAGGAGAACACGGTGAGTTCGGTGATAACATGCATCATTATTGACGATGAAAACAGCAGCCGGGCTACTTTGCGTGGTTTTTTGGAAAATTATTGCACTGAAGTGAGTGTTGTTGGAGAGGCCTCTTCCGCAGAAGAAGGCATAAGTCTCATTAAAGAAATGAACCCTCACCTCATTTTTTTAGATATCGAATTACCACTTGGGTCGGGTTTCGATTTGTTGGAAGCCTGTAAACTATCAAATTTCGAGGTTGTTTTTACGACAGCCCACGATCAATATGCCCTTCAAGCCATTAAGGTCTGTGCCTTGGATTACCTTTTAAAACCCATCAGTGTAGCGGACCTAAAAGCCGCTGTTGAAAAAGTAGCCCAGAAGAAAAAGCAGGCCTCTGAACCTGAAACTCCCTCCCCTCAGATCGGAGCATTTGTTGAGAATATCAGTAACTTCAATAAGCAGTTAAGCAAGATCGTCCTTCCTACACTCGACGGGTTTCTCGTGGTTCAGACCCGTGAGATTATTCGCTGTGAAGCCGAGAAGAACTATACCCATTTTATTTTGGAAGATAAGCGTCGAATCCTTGTGAGTAAAACCCTCAAAGAATTTGAGGAACAACTTCATGACATGGATTTCATCCGTGTGCATCAATCCCATTTAATTAATGCCTTTCATGTCCAGAAATACATCAAGGGCAGTGGTGGTTACGTGAAAATGTCTGATGATTCCATCATCGAAGTGTCCCGTCGTAAAAAAGAATTCCTAATGGATCGATTTTTATCCTGATCGACAGGACAGAACTAACATTTTCCACAGAATCCATCTTCCTTCTGGTAGCTGATCCCTCTTTATAGCATTAGACAGGAAACTCGGGTTTCTTCCATCAAATATGGGAAATACTGGGTTGCCGAATAATAACTGATTCAAACCGGAAACCGCCAGGAACCTACCAAGGGTTCATTACTGCTTGCTGGACTGAATCTTTTTATTTCATTATATCGTTGGCTATAGGTAGAACGGTGTCTAAACAACACGTCAAGGGAGTTGAAATGGAAATTGCAATCAAAGGTCTTTCAAAAACATATCCAAATGGTGTAAAGGCGCTCGATAATGTAAACCTCAATATTAAACAAGGCATGTTCGGTCTTCTTGGGGCTAACGGTGCAGGTAAATCTACATTGATGCGTACCATTGCTGCTCTGCAGGAGCCGGATACAGGCAGCATTCATTTGG
>Ga0316190_10003470_pt1 | contig 11443 bp, 12 predicted proteins | sample Eddworburrow2_MG_FD_204929 | JGI IMG/M metagenome (GOLD analysis project Ga0316190, IMG submission 204929) | Coastal sediment microbial communities from Maine, United States - Eddy worm burrow 2 | ecosystem: Environmental > Aquatic > Marine > Coastal > Sediment | place: USA: Maine | collected... | reverse complement strand
GGCGGTGATGGCAGGCAGATTGTGTTGTGCCACAAAGACATGGCGGGCTGCCTCATTCAGGCGTGTGCCCCTGCAGTTGGGGCAGGGCTGGGTGGAGATATAGCGGGCAAGCTCTTCACGTACCGCATTGGATTCGGTCTCCCGGTAGCGGCGCTCCATATTTCGAATAATGCCCTCAAAAGGATGCTCACGTGTGACGCTTCGTCCACGCTCATTGTGATAGCTGAATTTTATGCTTTCCGATCCGCTGCCGTAGAGGATGATCTGCCTGATCTTGTCCGGCAGTTCCTGCCAGGGTGATTCGACGTCAAAGGCATAGTGTTTACCCAGGGAGCGGATAAGCTGGAAATAGTAGGCGTTACGTCGATCCCATCCACGGACGGCGCCAGCCGCCAGGCTCAACTCCGGATGGGCGACTACCCGTTCCGGATCGAAAAATTGTTCTACCCCCAGGCCGTCACAGGAGGGGCAGGCGCCGACCGGGTTGTTGAATGAGAAGAGGCGTGGCTCCAACTCGGGGATGCTGTGGCCGCATTGGGGGCAGGCAAAGTTGGCTGAGAAAATCAGCTCCTCCTGCCCTGGGCTGTCCATCCAGGCGATGCGTGCCAGACCATTGGAGAGGCGCAGGGCGGTCTCAAAGGATTCGGCCAGGCGCAGTTGCATGTCCTTTCGTACCTTGAAGCGGTCCACCACGGCCTCAATGCTGTGCTTTTTATGCAGCTCCAGCTCAGGGGCGCTGTCGATTTCGTAGGTCTCGCCATCGATGCGGGCGCGAATGAATCCCTGGGCCTGCAGTTCTCTGAGTAGTTTATGGTGTTCACCCTTGCGCTCCATGACCACCGGGGCCAGCAGCAGCAGCTTGGTCTCCTCCGGTAGCGCAAGTACTTGATCCACCATCTGGCTGACAGTCTGAGCCTCCAGGGGATTGCCGTGGGTTGGACAGCAGGGTGTGCCGGCGCGGGCGAACAGCAGCCTTAGATAGTCATAGATCTCGGTAATGGTGCCCACGGTGGAGCGCGGGTTGTGGGAGGTGGTTTTCTGCTCGATGGAGATGGCCGGGGAGAGCCCCTCGATATGGTCGATATCCGGTTTCTCCATCATGGAGAGGAACTGGCGGGCATAGGCGGACAGGGATTCCACATAGCGGCGCTGACCCTCGGCGTAGATGGTGTCGAAGGCCAGGGAGGACTTGCCGGAGCCGGACAGGCCGGTGATCACGATCAGCTTATCCCTGGGCAGATCCAGGTCGATATTTTTCAGGTTGTGGGTACGGGCCCCGCGGAGGCGAATCTGTTGCATGTGCGTATCGATGAAAAAGGGAACCTGCTACTATACGCTGTCTTATGTTTTCCAGGCAAAAGTCATTATGCGGCATCTCGCTATGCCCGTTTTTGCCGGGTATATTCCAGCGTTTTTCATGATGAGGTTTAGGATTGGTGGCAACAGGCGGCGATAAGGCGTCAGGCATGACTGCGATTGAACGGCGGGCGGCATTTTCCCTGGCGGGGATATATGCCCTGCGCATGCTGGGACTGTTTTTGATCCTGCCGGTATTTGCCCTCTATGCGGATGAGCTGAGCGGTGTAACGCCCCTGCTGGTGGGTGTGGCCATCGGTGCCTATGGTCTGACCCAGGCGATATTACAGATCCCCTTCGGCATGCTTTCGGACCGGGTCGGGCGCAAGCCGGTCATCGTCGCGGGTCTGCTGATCTTTGCCCTGGGTAGTGTGGTGGCGGCACTCTCCGACAGTATCTACGGGGTGATTGCCGGGCGGGCCTTGCAGGGCAGCGGTGCCATCGCGGCGGCGGTGATGGCCCTGGCGGCGGACCTGACCCGGGAAGAGCACCGCACCAAGGCCATGGCGGTGATCGGCATGAGTATTGGCTCTGCCTTTATGCTGGCCCTGATCCTGGGGCCTGTCTTCAACGAATTGATTGGGGTGCCGGGCATCTTCTGGATGACGGCGGTATTGGCGATCCTGGGTGTTGGTGTGGCCCTGTTTCTGGTGCCCACTCCCCGAGGCTGCAGCGTGCATCGGGACGCGGAGCCGGTGCCGGAGCAGTTCGGTCGGGTGCTCCGTAACCTGGATCTGCTGCGGCTGGACTTCGGCATCCTGGTGCTGCACATGATCATCACCTCGGTCTTTCTGGCGGTGCCATTGGCGTTGCGGGACATGGCGGGCATGGCCAGTGCCGATCACTGGAAGTTCTATCTGCCGGTGATGCTGATCTCCGTTGCTGCCATGGTGCCCTTTGTCATTCAGGCCGAGAAGCATCGGCGCATGAAGCCGGTGTACCTGGGGGCCATTCTTGCACTTGCGCTGGCCCAGCTGATGGTTTATTTCCTGCATCACAGCCTGGCCGGGCTGGCGGTTGCCTTGGTGCTCTTCTTTACCGCCTTCAATCTGCTGGAGGCGGTACTGCCCTCCTTGGTCTCCAAGGTGGCACCGGCGGAGAGCAAGGGCACGGCTATGGGGGTCTATTCTTCCTCCCAGTTTGCCGGTGCCTTTATTGGCGGCGCCATCGGCGGATGGGTGCATGGCCAGTATGGGATGGGCGGGGTATTTCTGTTCGGTGCCGGTGGTGCCCTGCTCTGGTTGCTGCTGGCCTCTGGCATGACGCCTCCGCGCTATCTCAGCAATCAACTGCTGCATGTGGGGCCTGTTGATGGCGAGGCGGCGCGACAATTGACTGAGAGGCTGCTGGCCGTAGTTGGCGTTGCCGAGGCAGTGGTGGTGGCCGAGGAGGGAGTGGCCTATCTCAAGGTGGACACCAAGCGGCTGGATATGTCCGCCTTGGATGAATTTTCTGCCGCCGAGGCGTAGATTTCTTGGCGGGTTTAGGGTGTTATCATGGTTGAACAAACTGCAATCGAAATAAGGTGGGATTATGGCTACTAGAGGTGTTAACAAGGTTATCTTGATTGGCAATCTCGGGCAGGACCCGGATGTGCGCTATATGCCGAATGGTAATGCGGTGGCTAATGTCACCCTGGCCACATCGGAATCATGGAAGGACAAGAACACAGGTGAGACTCAAGAGAAAACCGAGTGGCACCGAGTAGTATTCTTCCGGCGCCTGGGTGAGATCGTAGGGGAGTATTGCAAGAAGGGCTCCAAGATCTACGTGGAGGGCCGGCTGCAGACCCGCAAGTGGCAGGACCAGGGTGGCCAGGACCGCTATACCACCGAGATCGTAGCCGACCAGATGCAGATGCTGGATAGCAAGGGTGGTGGCAGCGCCGCCTTTGAAAATGATCGCCCGAGGCAGCAGCAACAGAACCAGGCCGCACCTGCGGCAGCTCCTGCACCGGATACCGATTTCGACGACGATATTCCGTTCTAGAGTTATGAAGACCCTTTTGGTTACCGGGGGCGCCGGTTTTATTGGCGGCAACTTCATACGCATGCTGGTGATGCAGGAAGAGGTCCGGGTCATCAACCTGGACCTTCTTACCTATGCCGGAAATCTGGATACCCTGGCGGACATCGCGGACAGTGACCGCTATCGCTTTGTGCAAGGGGATATCGGTGACCTGGAGCTGGTGAAGGGCCTGCTGAGACAATGCCAGCCGGATGCCATTGTGAATTTTGCGGCAGAGAGCCATGTGGATCGCTCCATTGACGGCCCGGCGGCCTTTATCCAGACCAATGTGACCGGCACCTTCAATCTGTTGGAGTCTGCCCGGGAATACTGGGCCGGGCTGCCGGATGATGGCCAGGCAGCATTCCGCTTCCTGCACGTCTCCACCGATGAGGTCTATGGCTCCCTGGGCGATGAGGGTCTGTTCACCGAGCAGACCCCCTATGCGCCCAACTCCCCCTATTCCGCCTCCAAGGCCGCCTCGGACCATCTGGTGCGGGCCTGGCACCACACCTATGGCCTGCCCGTATTGACCACCAACTGCTCCAACAACTATGGCCCCTATCAGTTTCCGGAGAAGCTGATTCCCCTCATGGTCCTCAATGCCATGGCCGGCAAACCGTTGCCGATCTATGGCGATGGCGGCAATGTTCGCGACTGGCTCTATGTGGAGGATCACTGCCGTGCCATCTGGCAGGTGTTGCAGAAGGGTGAGCTAGGGGAGGTCTATAATGTGGGCGGTAACTCCGAGCGGACCAATCTGGAGGTGGTGGATACCCTGTGCGCCCTGCTGGATGAACTGCTGCCTGAGTCACCCCACTGCCCCCATGCCCAGCTGAAAACCTATGTCACGGATCGGCCGGGACATGACAGGCGTTATGCCATCGATGCGAGCAAGATCAAGCGGGAGCTTGGCTGGGAACCCCAGGAGAGCTTTGAAAGTGGACTGCGTTCCACCCTGAACTGGTATCTGCAAAACCCGGAATGGTGTGAGCGTGTGACGGATGGCAGTTACCGGGGTGAGCGCCTGGGACAGCTTGGAGAGGAGTAAGGAATCATGAAGGGCATCATTTTGGCCGGCGGCTCCGGCACCCGGCTCTATCCCTTGACCCGCTCGATCAGCAAGCAGCTGCTGCCGGTCTATGACAAACCCATGATCTACTATCCTCTGGCGATCCTGATGATGGCGGGTATCCGGGAGGTGCTGATTATCACCACACCCAGGGATGAGGCTGCCTACAGAGCGCTGTTGGGCGATGGCTCCCAGTGGGGCATCCAGTTGCGTTATGCGGTACAGCCCGAGCCAGGGGGGTTGGCGCAGGCCTTCCTCATAGGCAGAGAATTTATTGCCGGCCAACCCTGTTGCCTGATTTTGGGGGACAATATTTTTTATGGCCATGGCCTGGTGGAACTGCTGCAGCAAGCGGCTGGGCATAAGCAGGGCGCCACGGTCTTCGGTTATTGGGTAAAGGACCCCCAGCGCTATGGCGTGGCGGGTTTTGATGCGGATGGGCGGGTGACCAGTCTGGAGGAGAAGCCGGATGAGCCAAAATCCAACTATGCCATCACCGGCCTCTATTTCTATGATGCCCAGGTGACTGAGTTGGCGGAGTCCCTAAAGCCCTCCCCTCGGGGTGAGTTGGAGATCACGGATCTCAATCGCCTCTATCTGGAGCAGGGGGCACTGCGCCTGGAAAAGCTGGGGCGCGGCGTGGCCTGGTTGGATACGGGTACCCATGAATCCCTGATGCAGGCCAGCAACTTTATCGAGACCATCGAGAATCGTCAGGGCCTTAAGGTCTGCTGTCTTGAGGAGGTGGCCTATCGCCAAGGCTGGATCGATTGTGAACAGCTGAAGGAGCTGGCCCTAGCCCTGGATAAGAATGAATATGGCCAGTACCTCCTGGGCCTCTGCAAGCAGAGCTTCTGATTATGAAGGTGATAGAGACGAAGATACCGGGGGTGTTATTGTTGGAGCCCCGCGTGTTTGGTGATGAGCGTGGCTGGTTTATAGAGACCTGGCAGCGGGAGCGTTATGCCGAGCATGGCATCCCCGCCTCCTTTGTTCAGGATAACCAGGCCTATTCCCGCCGCGGGGTACTGCGTGGGCTGCATGTTCAATATCCCCATAGCCAGGGCAAGCTGGTGCAGGTGACGCATGGTGAGGTCTTTGATGTGGCCGTGGATATCCGCCGTGGTTCCCCCCACTTTGGCCGCTGGGTTGGGGCCACGCTCTCGGGGGAAAATAAGCGTCAGTTCTATGTGCCTGAGGGCTTTGCCCATGGCTACTGCGTGCTGAGCGATGAGGCGCTATTCAGTTACAAGTGCACGGACCTCTACCATCCGGAGACCCAGTTTTCTGTCCGTTGGGATGATCCGGCGCTGGGTATTGAGTGGCCGCTGGATGGAGAGCCGATCCTGGCGGATAAGGACCGGGATGCGCCTTTATTAAGCGAGATACCGGAGAACCAGCTGCCTCCCTATGAAGGGGCATAGCCTAGTGGCCAAGACTCGCCCTCGCATCCTGTTGCTCGGCAGTACCGGTCAAGTGGGCTGGGAGCTGCAGCGCACCTTGTCTCCTCTTGGCGAGGTCATTGCTGCTTCCCGGGATGGCAATTCAGGCCCCGTGGTGGATCTTTCCGTTCCGGATTCCCTGGTTCAGCTGTTTGATGAGGTGCGCCCCAATTGGGTGGTGAACGCCGCTGCCTATACCGCAGTGGATAAGGCCGAGCAGGAGTCTGATCTTGCTGCCGCGGTAAATGCGGATGCCCCCGCTATTATCGGCGAACTGGCGTCCCTCCTGGGTGCGACGGTGGTGCATTTTTCTACCGACTATGTCTTTGATGGCAAGGCGCAGAAGCCCTATCGGGAGGGAGATACAACCGCCCCCTTGGGTGTCTATGGTCAAACCAAACTCCTGGGTGAACAGGCGCTGCTCGATTCCGGTGCGGATGCCCTGGTATTGCGTACCAGTTGGGTCTACGGTCGACATGGCCATAATTTCCTCAAAACCATGCTGCGCCTGTTTCAGGAGCGTGAGGAACTGAGTGTGGTGGATGACCAGATTGGCAGCCCCACCTGGAGCCGCATGATCGCCGAGGCCACTGCCCAGATCCTGGCCCAGTTGCGACTGGGGCAGCTGGGTGAGCGGCGTGGCATCTACCACCTGACAGCGGCAGGTCAGACCAGCTGGTACGGTTTTGCCAAGACCATCCTGGAGACCTCGGGGGAAAGCTGCCACCTGTCACCCATCACCACCGCAGACTACCCAACCCCTGCGGTCCGACCCCATTGGTCGGTGCTGGATAACAGCAAGTTGCAGGAGACCTTTGGCCTCACCCTGCCTGACTGGTCTGTCTCACTCAACCACTGTCTGGTCGATTAGGGACTAGCCTGGCATGCCATCGCTGCGTGGCTTGATCAGGATCGGGATGTAGACGGCACAGAAGAGCAGGAAGCAGAGGGCCCAGATGCCTCCCGAAAGATGGATCCAGGTCAGATACATCTGGGGGGCCGCGATGGGCGCCAGCACCCGGATCGCCGCAGCCAGGTTCAACAGGATAAAGGCGACGTTTATGATGGGGGCGGTCTGGAGTGGGCGTCCAGAGTGGCCCAGTGCCACCCGTGCCATCATGCCCAGGGTCAGTACCCCGATACCCCCCACCGTGATGGCGTGCAGTGCCAGATTAGGTGCGGTCAAACCAAAGGCGCTAAGGGCCAACAGGCCGTAGCCCAGGATCAGCCAGAAATAGCCGGTATAGAGCACCCAAAGGATGGGTAGGCCCCAGATGCGCTTGTCATACCAGCCTGCCATGCGAGCCATCTGAATCAGGGTGAAGGCGGTGGCCAGCAGGCCAACGGCCCAGCTGCCGGGGAGGAGCAGTTCCACCACGGCCAGGGCCAGCAGGCTACCAAAGGAGAGTCTTTCCACCATCTCACGATTTTTTGGCGTAGAGCCCATGATGGCGCGCTCGGTGAAGAAGGGCATGATGCGGCCGGTAACCAGCAGGATGATGAGCAGCACCAGATTACGCATCAGGGCGACGCCACTGCTGGCGGTGGTTTCGGTGATTCCCAGGGCCTGCAGGTGCAGGAGCAGATTGGCGATGGCCATGCTGCCAAGCAGGGGGATGAAAAAACGATTCACCTTGTTGGATCCCTGCCACAGGGGTTTGCTCAGGGCCAGCACCAGCAGGGGCACGAAGGCGAGATCCACCAGGGCGATCAGGGCTCCGGGTACAGGCAGGAAGGGCATGATGCGACCGGCCAGCCAGACCCCGGCCAGCGCGGCCAGGGGTTTGCCGGTAATGGTGTCGATGCCGGTCCAGTTGCGTACGGCGGTGAGCAGGAAGCCTGCGAGTACGGCAGTGGAATAGCCGAACAGCATCTCATGACTATGCCAACCGATGCCTCCGTAATAGGGCGTGGGCTGCAGTGCGCCACTCCAGAAGGCAAGCCAGAGAGGCAGCAGCAAGGTGCCTGCAGCGCCGGCGCAAAGAAAGAAGGGGCGAAAGCCCAGGGCAAAGGGGACTAAACCAGGGGTCATAGGTTGGAAAGCTCTAGAATCACAGATTACAGCCACGGTGGGCCGCTGGAATAACAATAATCACACTATATTACTGAAATCTATAGGATCGGCCCAGATATGAAATTGCCCAAGATCAAATACGGGCACTGGACGATAAGACTGAAGGCAAAAAAAACCCCGCCGAAGCGGGGATATGTTTTTAAGAGGGCTAACAAAAGACTAGACCGATTTTCGCATTTGGCAAGGATAAATATTATATCTATATAACTATTCGCGATAAGGGCTCCCCGTTTTGTAACCACTACGGGGCTTGCGGCTGGGAGTGCCGGATAATGGGGATTAGGGCTTAACGGTATTGGCCAGAGCGGCAAATTGCTCCAACCCCAGCCGCTCTGCCCGCAGGCCTGGGTCGATGCCCAACTCCTTCATGGTCTTGTCGCTGACCAGGTCACGCAGGTTGTTGCGCAGGGTCTTGCGGCGTTGAGAGAAGGCCTGGGTGACCAGCTGGGCAAAGGTTGCCCGGTCATCTATCTGCACCAGGGGTTGCCGGTAGGGTTGCAGGCGCACAAAGGCGGAATCCACCTTGGGGGCGGGCTTGAAGGCGCCGGGGCCGATGTCGAACAGGGGGATGATTTCGCAAGCGACCTGGAGCATGACCGACAGCCGGCCATAGGCCTTGCAACCCGGCTCGGCGGCCATGCGCTCCACCACCTCCTTCTGCAGCATGAAGTGCATATCCTCGATGCAGGCTGACTGTTCCAGCAGATGGAACAACAGGGGGGTGGAGATGTTATAGGGCAGGTTGCCAACTACCCGCAGGCGCTGATCTGGTGCAACCAGCTGGCAGAAGTCGAACTTGAGGGCATCGGCACTGTGGATGTGCAGTTCCCCGAGAGCCCCGCAGGCCCGGGCCAGGGGCTCCAGCAAGTCCCGGTCCAGCTCTACCGCATCCAGTTCTCCCGTGATCTGCAGCAGTTGCTTGGTGATGGCCCCCTGGCCGGGGCCGATCTCCACGATCCGCTGCCCAGGTTGGGGGGCGATACTCTGGATGATATGGCGGATGACGCCGGGATCGTGTAGGAAGTTCTGGCCGAACCTTTTCCTAGCCTTGTGTGTCAATGGGTCACCCTGTTATTAATCAAATATTTCAATGGCTTATATCTCATGATGTGGGAGTTGTCCACGTAATTCACGCAGTTAAGTGCTAATAGGGTGCGATTACAAGTCGCAGCGATAATCGCATCGGAAATGATATGGGTGAATGATATCACCTGGTGCGTACTGGATTGGTAAGTGCTGCTCAAACCTCAAGCAATATAAAAAATGCAACAGCGTATAAAGCCTTTCTAGGCAAGACGCCTGGTGAACGTGAAAATCTTATAGAATCTTGGCAGTGTTTTGCTCATAGGCCTTTTTCAGCGGGTTTTGAGGCGTAAACCCCCACAGCAATAAATACTTTCCTGCTGTCCGTATGGCCGACTGTACTCCGGTCTGCTGTTCGGTAGCTTCTCGTTTAGCTTTTCGAGTCCAGAGGTGTCATGTTCCTCACCCGCTTTGCACTAATTGCTGATGTGCTAATTAGTGTTAGCAGGCCCTAATATGATTGTTCGAATAAATCGAACTAATAGTAACTAATACTCGAATATTAATTGCCTTGGTTTCGATTGAAAATAACCAGTTATTTGCCACCAGGCTATGTTGTCAATTCCTGGGTAGTTAACATCGAATAGGAGTATCCCGTGGCCCTTTCTGCTTTCTTTCCGAATTAAACACACTGGACCATCGAGATGAAATCTTACGGCTTTGTCGCACTACTGCTTCTGTTCTGGATCTTGTTGTCGGGACATTTGGAGCCCCTGCTGTTGGGATTCGGTATGGCATCTGTCGCGCTTACGGTCTTTCTTTCGCGGCGGATGAATGTCATCGATCATGAAAGCTATCCACTGCATCTTTCATCAAAGCTCCCCGGCTTTTATGTCTATATATTCAGAGAGATTGTTAAATCAAATATCGATGTTGTCAAAAGAGTCGTAGGCTGGCGGGGGGCATCGATCAGCCCGCAATTGGTCGAAATCCCGCAGTCGCAAAAAACCGATCTCGGGGCGGTGATTTATGCCAATTCCATCACCCTGACCCCTGGCACGGTCACCATTAAGCTATCTAAAGACAATCTTACCGTTCATGCGCTCAGCAAGGAGGCAGCCGATGAGCTTGCTGCAGGCGTCATGTCAAAAGAGATCAATAACCGGGTTTTCAAACAATAATGTTTATTGCAGCTTCACTGGCAATCCTTGTCACGATGGGATTGGCGCTTGTGCGCGCTCTTGCCGGGCCGACGACCTATGATCGTATTGCGGCGGTCAATATGTTTGGTACCAAGACCGTTCTGCTGATAGCTGTTTTGGCGTTTTTATCGGGCAGAACCGATCTGCTGGATATTGCGTTGGCATATGCATTGATCAATTTCATCGGTGTCGTCGCAGCGCTAAAATTGGTCACTCAAGGCGATTTTCACTCCTCCAACTACAAAGAGAGTGAAGCTGAAAGGGGAGAGCAGGAGTGATTCTCGATATCCTCAGTTGGATTCTCCTACTGGCCGGCGGAGCACTGGGCATCGTTGGTGGTATCGGTATCTACCGCTTTCCCGACTTTTATAGCCGACTGCACGCTGCCGGCATAACCGATACCCTCTGCGCCATGTTGATCCTATTGGGCCTTGGGTTACAGGCCGGCTGGAGTATCGCCGCCTTTAAGTTGGCCTTGATTTTCGCTTTCCTCTTTTTTACCAGCCCAACTGCTTCCCATGCGTTGGCAAATGCGGCACTGCACAGTGGTCTGAATCCTAAGATGGATAGGGATGAGGCTGAGGCAAAATCATGATTGATATTGTTATCAATGTCACCCTGCTGGCCTTTTTGGCGATCACCGCGGTGGCTATTGTGCGCATGACGAACCTGTTTGCCATTGTCATGCTGTATGGGATCTTTAGTCTGCTGTCAGCCGGTCTTTTTGTGGTTATGGATGCCCCGGATGTGGCCTTTACCGAGGCGGCAGTGGGTGCAGGAATCTCTACGGTATTGATGTTGGCCACCCTGGCATTGGTCAAAAGGCCACAAAAACCCTACTACGCAGAGGCACCACAGGCACACCGTCCATGGTTGCCGCTGATCGTTGTGGCCATCACCGGTTCGGCGCTGGTTTATGGTACCTGGGATATCCCGGGGTTTGGTGCGCCCGATGCGCCCGCACAAACACATGTTGCACGCTACTACATCGAAAATGCCCTTCAGGAGACCGGTGTGCCGAATGTTGTCACCGCTGTGCTGGCGAGTTATCGCGGCTTCGATACGCTGGGTGAGGTCACGGTTGTCTATACTGCAGCGGTGGCCGTGCTGTTGCTGATCGGTGGTAGGCGCTCAAAATCAGCGGTCAAGCCACAGGATGAGGGGGAGCAAGATGAGGCCTAATCTTATCCTGCGTGTTATTGCAAAGTTCGTTATCCCACTGATTATTCTGTTTGCACTCTACGTTCAGTTTCATGGTGATTTTGGG
>Ga0316190_10003469_pt1 | contig 11444 bp, 10 predicted proteins | sample Eddworburrow2_MG_FD_204929 | JGI IMG/M metagenome (GOLD analysis project Ga0316190, IMG submission 204929) | Coastal sediment microbial communities from Maine, United States - Eddy worm burrow 2 | ecosystem: Environmental > Aquatic > Marine > Coastal > Sediment | place: USA: Maine | collected... | reverse complement strand
CGGTTGAAGAGTTCACCGCGCCGCTGAATGACGGTAACAGCCCGGTCTACAAGGCAGGGCTGAGACTGGAACATGTCGAGACCCGTGTGGTTCGCTGTCCATTTGAGCAGGACTTTACCGAAAACCACAAGGATGCAACCCGGTTTGCAACGGAGTATCTGCCAACGCTCAGATCATGGTCGGAAGCCACGTTCCTGGGCGGGCTCGACGCAAGCCGCGGGGAGGCCGAACGCGAAGCCATCATGGATGAATTCTACGGGCGCTATCAGGCAAGTGTTGCAGCGGCACCCGAAGGTCATGCGATGGACTATGTGCACGCCTATCTGATTTGCCGCAAGGAAGCTTAACCAGTGAAAAAGACCACAACTACTCTGGAGATCGAAAAAGCCCGCAGACTGGCACTTCGGGCACTGACCAAATCCGGTGCCGCGCGCGCCAATGTCCGATATCTTGCCGACGCTGTCATTGATAGTGAACTTGTCGGCATGCCGAGCCATGGATTTTTCTGGTTGCCGGTTTACTGCTCGCATCTCAGATGCGGCAAGGTTGACGGCGTGATCAAACCGGTCATCACCCGGTTGTCTGCAGTGGCCTATCGCGCTGATGCCGGTTCCGGATTTGCCCATCCGGCAATTGAAAAAGGGTTTGTAAAAATCATTTCGGCGGCGAAAAAATACGGTATTGCCGGACTTTCAGTAACCAATTCCTACAATTGCGGCAGATTGGGCGGTCACACCGAACGCCTGGCGCGCGAAGGTCTACTGGCAATGGGGTTCACCAATGCCCCTGCGTCGATTGCGCCGCCGGGCGGCATCAAGGCGGTTATCGGCACAAACCCGGTTTCCATGGCAGCGCCTGACGGCCAGGGCGGGGTTGGCTACGTTATAGATCAGTCGTCGTCAGTTGTGGCAAAGTCGGAGGTAATGCGTCATGCCGCGCGCGGCGATGAAATTCCACTGGGATGGGCGCTGGATGCCGACGGCAATCCGACCACGGATCCAGATCAGGCTGTAACCATGGCACCATCGGGTGGCTACAAGGGGTTCGGGCAGGGACTGATGGTGGAAACCATGTCTTCACTGATGAGCGGCGCGCAACTGGGCAGCACCATGTCACCATTTGCGACAGATGCCGGCGGGCCGTGCAATTCGGGGCAGTTCTTTCTGGCTATAGATCCTGAAGGGTTTTCGGCAGGCTTGTTTGCGGATCGATTTGCAACCCTGGCCGGCTCAATCACCGCCCAGGAGGGCACCCGCCTGCCGGGCCTGAGCCGTCTGGCAACGCGGCAGGAAAGCCTTGCACGCGGGACTATTGAAGTGGACCGTGAACTGCTCAAGCGTGTGCGCGATTGCACACGATAACCTGTGTCTGGACCCTAACAAGACGTTGGTCTGATGGCTGTTGACTACGAGATTGACTGTGTTGTGGCAGGTGCCGGCGCGATCGGTCTGGCGGTTGCCCTTGAACTTGCACAGTCAGGCCGTGAAGTCCTGATCGTGGAGGCTGATGAAGCGTTTGGCCGTGGTGTGTCATCCCGGTCAAGCGAAGTCATTCATGCGGGCATGTACTACACGCCTGGGTCCTTGCGCGCGCAGTTGTGCGTTGAAGGCAAATGGCTGTTGTACGACTTCATGAAGAAGCACAATGTCTCCCACAGCAATTGCGGCAAATTGATTGTCGCGTGTGAACCGGACGAGGTGGCTACGCTTGAGGCCATCATCTCAAAAGGTGCAGCCAATGGCGTTGATGACCTTGAACTGCTTGATGAAAGCCAGGCCAGGGCGCTGGAGCCTGAACTGAAGTGTGTAGCCGCTATTCTGTCGCCTTCAACCGGCATGATGGATTCTGCCGGCGTAATGCTGGCCTTGCTGGGGGAGGCTGAAAACGCCGGCGCCACGCTGGCCACCCGATCTCCGGTTTCAGGTGGTCGCGTGGGTGGCAGACAAATCGAGATTGATATCGGCGGCGCAGAACCGATGACGGTCGGCTGCAATCTTTTTGTCAACTCCACCAGTCTCAACGCGCCTCGGGTTGCATCAAGTCTTGAGGGCCTGGAGGGCGTTCATGTGCCGACTGCTTATTACGGCAAGGGCAGCTATTTCTCGATCGCCGGCAAGGTGCCGTTTACGCGGTTGATCTATCCATGTCCGGTCGTCGGCGGGTTGGGCGTTCATCTTACAATCGACGTCGGTGGCCAGGCCCGGTTTGGCCCGGATGTGGAATGGGTCGATGAGCCGAACTACGACGTGGACCCGGCGCGTGGCGATGAATTCTACGCAATGGTCAGGCGGTACTGGCCGGCATTGCCGGACGGTGCCCTGCAGCCGTCCTATGCCGGGGTCAGACCCAAGATCGTTCCGCCGGGCAATCAAATCCAGGACTTCCGCATTGATGGTCCTGAAGCGCATGGCGTGCCGGGTCTGATCAACCTGTTCGGGATGGAAAGCCCTGGATTGACATCCAGCCTGGCAATTGGACGATATGTCGTGAAATTGGCCAATTGCCTTTAAAAAATGCCCATTGTCTGAGCATGGAACCAAAGCGCCATATTTTTAGGACCAACGCGGCATGTGCCATTGCGCCGCATGCCTTGGACGTTTCATAATAGGGACACCGAAAGCACGCTTTTCAACCTATTCACTATTCACGTTTTCGGACGCTATTCAGCGGAGGGAGTACTCTATGAAGAAATTACTGACAGCAACTCTTGCAGCAGCAGCTTTGGCCTCGATCAGCTTTACTGCAGCTCAGGCGCAGACAAAGGAATTGGTTGTTGCCTTTTTCCCGGAATGGCCAATGCCGTTCCAGTATGCGCAAGCCCAGAAAATCTACGACAAGGAATTGGGCGTCACGGTCAAATGGGTGTCTTTTGATGCCGGTACCGCGATGTCTGCCGCCATGGCTTCCGGTGATGTTCACATTGCCGTTTCCCAAGGTGTCACACCGTTCCTGACTGCCGTTTCTGCCGGTCAGGACCTGCAGGCAATTGATGTTGCCCTGACCTATTCGGACAACGACAACTGCGTGGTTCGCAAGAGCCTCGAAATCACCAAGGACAATGCCAAGGAACTCGAAGGCAAGACCGTTGGTGTGCCGCTGTCCACGGCTGCTCATACGGGCTTCCTGGCCCAGATGGCACACTTTGGTGTTGACACATCAAAGATGAAAATCGTGGACATGGCTCCGGTTGACTCAGCCGCAGCATTTGCCAACGGCAACATGGACATGGTTTGCGGTTGGGGTGGTCCTCTGCGTCGCATGAAAGAGTTCGGCAACGTTCTCATCGAAGGCGACGAAAAGGAAAAGATCGTCGGCAAGGTCTATGACGTGATTTCCACGACCGGCTCATGGGCCAAGGAAAACGCTGACCTTGTTGCGAAGTTCCTGAAAGTCACCAACGACATGAACACCAAGTTCAACAGCGGTGGCGGCGATGAAATGATGCCTGAGATTGCCAAGATGGCTGGCCAGGATGAAGCCACTGCAAAGGCGATCATGACCACGGGCATGAAGTTCATTTCTTCCGACCAGGCACTCAGCGATGAATGGATGGGCGACTTCCTTGTGAAGAACTTCAATGAAGCCGGTGCCAAACTGGCTGAAGGTGGCACCGTCAAGGCGCTGCCGTCCTATGAAGGTGCTGTTAACTCCAGCTACCTGAAGGCTGCAGCCGGAATGTAGCATCCGATGCTCAGACCACCCGTTGATGCGGGTGGCCTGTTTTTGCGGCGAGCAAGAAGCAGACCGGTCAAGGTCTCGTCCGCAAACCCAACATGTAAGGGCTCTAAGGGAGGGGAACATGTCCAACCTCATAATCGACGATATATCAATGCGATTTGAGTTGCCGAATGGCGGCGCAGTTCAGGCATTGCAGAATGTTTCGCTCAATCTGAAGTCGGGAGAACTGATGTCTGTGCTGGGCCCGTCAGGGTGTGGCAAGACAACGCTTTTGAACATTGTTGCCGGGTTCCTTGCTCCAACTGAAGGTAAAGTCATCCTCAACGATCATGTTGTAACCGGTCCTGCCGCAGAACGCGGCATGGTGTTTCAGCAAGGCGCGCTGTTCGAGTGGATGAATGTGCGCAAGAACATCGCATTTGGTCCTGATATGGCCGGCAAGCCTGCCGCCGAGACTCAGGAAAAGGTTGAGAGCCTTTTGCAGATCGTCGGTCTGAAGGATTTTGCAGACAAGATGATTTATGAATTGTCAGGTGGTATGCAGCAGCGCGTAGCGCTCGCGCGGTGCCTGGCAAACGATCCCGATGTGATCTTGATGGATGAACCGCTTGGTGCGCTTGACGCCCTGACGCGCGAAAAGATGCAGGGTCTGGTCCTCAAGCTCTGGAAGGAAACCGGCAAGACAATCATCCTGATTACCCACTCGGTGGAAGAAGCCTTGTTGCTGGGCGAACGACTGGTCGTCATGGCACCTCGTCCTGGCCGCATCCACAAGGAGTACAACTTGCCGTTTGCGGAAATGGGAGTTGGCAAGGATCTCAGGCTGGTCAAGAAAGAAAAGAGATTCGGTGAAGTCCGTGAAGAGATTCTGACCATGATCTGGGATATGGAAGAAGAGATCATGGGTCGTCAGGAGGACGTGGCATGATTATTCTTTTCATCTACATCGCGATATTTGTCGCAGCCATGATCGGCTATAAATTGATCAGCGGTTTTCTGACCAAGAAGGATGACTTTACCAGCCTCAAGACCGTGACGTTCGGTGATGAGAGTGCAGTAATATCCAATCGGGCAGCGTCCATAATTTCAATTGTTGCGATCTTCCTGATCTGGGGATCGTTCACGGGCTCCAAGATCGTGCCGTCTTTCCTGCATGTGTCAGGACCGTATGTTGGCGAAACAAGCTTTACCTATGAAGCCAAGGATGCATCCGGCGCCACTGACACAGGTACGATCAAGGCGGTGGTTCATCCGGTTTCCGAACCGGCGGAAAAACCGGTAGTTGATGAAGCCGCAAATACGGGTTTTGCAAAGGATGCTGCTGAAAAAGTCATAACCTACCGTTCAATTCTGGTGTCCAAGAGTGACCTGCTGGAAAATCCGAGTGAACAGGAGATTGTGTCGGTCGACGGCAAGGCCATTGCGCCAAACGGCTCGGTGCAGATCGATACCGGCGAAGTCCGCATGACGGCCAAGGGCAGCCTGGCTTACGAACCCACCAAGGGCTTGCAGATGGAGTCGATCTGGCTTCCTGCTCCTGAGGCCGTGGTGACGCGCCTGATTGAAATTTCGAGTGAAGGCTATCAGAATGTCACTTTGGGGGAGAACCTCGGTTGGTCCATTTACCGCGTAATTGTCGGTTTTACTCTTGGCAGTATCGTTGGTATTCCACTGGGCTACGCAATGGGTCTGAATGGCTGGTTCCGCGGCTGGTTTGACCCGATCGTCGAATTCATGCGGCCGGTCCCGCCGCTTGCCCTGATCCCGCTTATCATCATCTGGTTTGGTATCTGGGAAACCGGCAAGATCTCATTGCTGTTCCTGGCTGCCCTGTGGATCATGGTCATCGCTGCACGCTCTGGCGTGTCGGGTGTGAGTATTTCCAAGGTGCACGCGGCGTACTCGCTTGGAGCCTCGAAGAGCCAGCTTTTGTGGAAGGTGATTGTGCCGAACTCGCTGCCGGAAATCTTTACCGGTGCACGAGTGGCCATGGGCGTGTGCTGGGGCACGGTGGTTGCTGCTGAACTGGTGGCAGCTGAAAAGGGTGCCGGCAAGATGATAATCGCCGCATCCAAGTTCCAGAACACCGACATCGTGCTTATGGGTATCATCCTGATCGGCATTATCGGTTATGGCATCGACATCATGATGCGTATGGCTGAAAACTACCTGGTGCCGTGGAAGGGCAAGGGCTGATTTACCCACAATCCATGCTGTAAAATGAATTTCGGGAGCTTTCGGGCTCCCGTTTTTGTTTCAGCCTCTATCTGGCAGGTGCGCCCGACCTCATGCCGAGCTCGCGCATCACCTTTTCAACTGCCCGCACAAACTGGTCGGTCACCGCTTCATCGATGGCGCCGACGGTCGCAACCCTGAACCCGCCCTCAGCGCCCGGACAGCCATCACCATCCATGATGACAAAACCCATCTGGCGCAGACGCTGGATAAAAGCCGTTGGTGAATAACGCCTGTCGGCGGGAGCCTTGAACAATGTCAGGTACCCGCATGTTGCCGTGCCATCGGCCAGGGTTGGGGCGAACCCCAGTTGTGCCATGCCTGACAGCAATCTCAAATGATGCTCCTGATATCGCTTGCGCCGCATTTCCGGCCCACCCTCAAGATAGAGCCGCCGCAATGCGACGCCGCAGGCAGCAATTGCATGTGCTGGCGGCGTACCGGGAAACCAGCCAGTGCGGTGGATGCTCTTCCACAGCTCAATCAGATCCAGTGAGGCTGATGGTGATTGGAACAGTGTCTCCGTCAGCAAGCTGCGGCGCACCATGACGAACGAAAATCCCGGAACGCTTTCAAGACATGCCCATGGCACGGCGATCACAGCATCCACCGTGCCGGCGGCGAGGCTGAATGGAATTGCGCCAATGCTGGCGCGGGTATCGACAATCACCTTGCGTCCGGCCTCATGTGCAATGGCCGCCAGCTTGGTGACGGGATTGCTCAGTCCGGTCGAAATATCAACTTCCGCAAGGTAGACGGTATGTATGTCGGGATCGGCCTCCAGCACTTTCGCCAGTCGGTTGGTAGTGATCGGTCTGAGGGCGGAGCCGGTAATGTTTTCGACCGGGCGTTTAAGGTGGGTCAGTATGTTGGTGGCCTGTTCGGCATATGGTCCGTGAGCAGCAATCAGCGTTTTGCGCTTGCGTCCGGTAGGAGACAGCGCACCCAGCACACTCTCCAGCATCGCATCACCCGACAGATGCAACGGGATACAGTCATATTCACTGGTTCCGTCGACCAGTTCGAGCAACTGCTCGGTAACTTCGAGAGCAAGCGAAACAAATTCGGTATCCCGCATGCTCCAGTCAGCCAGCATGGCGAGTTTAACATCGCGTGACGTCGTCACAGGTCCCATGGTCAGGAGCCAGGGCATGTCTTCCTGGCCTTCAGGGCCATTGAAGGAAGGGGCGTATGTGTGTTCTTCGGCAAGAGCCATGGGATCGGTGTGCCTTAATCTGCTGTACCAGTTCATGATGCGCCGTCATCACTTAAAGTTTTTCCGGTTCAAACGGTTCCATTTAGACCGGAAAGAGTCCAGGTCATGACTGTGGGACAGCCTTGACCTGTGTACACTCTACAGTCGCCAGTCGATTGGTGGAAGGCCACGCAATAAAAGCCATTCCTGCGCCTGCGCAAATGGTCGGGCGGTCACAAACCTGTGCTGCGGACCGGGGCCATGGGCCAGCGGTGAGGGGTGCGCGGTTTCAAGGACGCAGTGCCGCGATCTGTCAACACCTGCGCCGGCATGCTGGGCAAATTTGCCCCACAGCATGAACACGACCGGTGTGGCGCTTTCATTCAGGTGTTGAATGATGTCTGCCGCCAGTGCTGCCCAGCCGAAGTCCTTGTGGCTGTTTGCCTTGCCGGCCTCGACGCTCAGCGTCACATTGAGCAGCAGTATGCCGGAACGCGCCCATTGGCTCAGGTTGCCATGGGCTGGCGGCGTAATGCCCAGGTCTGTCTCAAGGCTGGTGAATATCGTTCGCAGAGACGCCGGCAGCCGCCGTTCCGGGTTTGCCACTGAAAATGCCAGTCCATGCGCATCGCCTGGTGTCGGGTAAGGATCCTGACCCAGAATAACAGCCCTTACCTGATCCGGCTGTGTCAGTTCGAGCGCTTTGAAAACGTCTCTGGCTGCCGGTAGTACCTGGGCTCCCGCTGCCACGCGCGCATCAACCCGTGCCGCCGTCTTGCTGCCGGCACCGGATGTAAAGAATTCGAGATTTGCCCACCCGGTGGTTTTGACAGCGCCAATGGCACTGGAGTAGGTGATCGACGCGGGGGCCGGTTTTTCAGGAATCGTGGTCAATTACTGGTCTCAAGGTGCGTTACTAGCAGTGGCATCGGCGTGCAAGACATGGTATTCGATTTTTGAGGCCCGCCCCAGGGGGGTGTTCTAGCGGTATGGTATAAAGGGAAAGAGATAGATGAAACCAGTAGTCATCATGGTTGGGGCCGACAAGGGCGGCGTTGGCAAGACAACAATTTCACGCGCGTTGCTGGACTATTTCCATCGCAACAATGTTCTGGCCCGTGCTTTTGACACGGAAAACCCTCGCGGAACGCTTCATAGATTTTACCCGACCATCACCGAGATCATTGATCTGCACAATGTAGCAGACCAGATGAAGGTGCTCGACACGCTGGAAACGGCGAAAGTACCGGTGACAGTTGTGGACCTCAAGGCAGGCAACCTGTCCTACGCTCTGGAGACATTCGAAAAGATCGGCGTGCTGCAGGCCGCCCGGGACGGAGTGTTTGAAATGGGCCTGATCCACGTGGTGGGTCCGGCAATCGCGTCGCTGGACGAACTTCAGGAAGTCACACCATTCGTGGAGGGCCTTGATTACACTGTCGCCCGCAACTTCATTAATGAAACCAATTTCTTCGAATGGGACGAGAAGACCTATAAGCGCTACTTCTCCAATGTGAATGAAGCCCGAGAAATCGTTATTCCGAAGCTTAATGAAATGGCTGCTGAACAGGTCGACCTCGCCGATGTGACCTATAAGAATTTCATCGACAACAAAGACAGTCAGGGCAAGGCCGCCGACTTCTCGTTCGTGCTGCGTGGCTACGTGAAGAAGTGGTGTTCTGAGATCGACGACGAGTTCGACCAGCTTCGCCTGATCCAGATGCTCACGTCGGGCGGTTCCGGTGACTCCGGAAAACCCAAGAGCTGATTATATTTGAGCCGGCAGGGTTTCGACACTACATGCTGTAAATGGTTCTGGTCGCCCGGTGGCTCGTCTGCTACCGGGCGTCTGGCTTGCTAAACCAAACGCATCTGAACATTCCCGACCGGATGGGCCGGGTGCAGTGGCGCAATTGTGTTAAACTGAGTTTGTGGCAGACAGCTATTGCATTCGATTCGCGTCGCGTAATCGGCTGTCCAGTCATTCCGGGGTATCAACAGGACGACTTAATTGAGTGAACCGGCGGGAAATCGGATGATTGTCGTGTGTTCCGATGAGGCGCGCAACGGCAAGACTTTAACCGCACGCCTGTTGATGGATCATCTTCTGATGACCGGTCACAACCCTCACGTGTTTGACTGCGATGACCCCCGCGGCCGAATAAATCGCTTCTATCCTGATCGTTCAACGCTTATTGGCGTTGAAAAAACCAGTGGCCAGATCAGGCTTTTCGACAAGATTCTTGCAGAACCGGATCGCGATTACGTCATTGATCTGCCGTCGCACGAACTGGATGCATTTTTCACTGTAATCGATGATCTCGACTTCATCAACGCGGCCCACAATGCCCGTATTGAAATGGTCATTGCTTACGTGCTGGACCAGAGTGCCACGTCTGTCATGACCGCGCGGGACCTTCGGGGTGCCTATGCGAGCGAAACGTTTTATCTGATCCGCAATGCCCGCAACGGAAATCCGCTTGTTACGCGTCAGGCGCGCGAAGTTTATGAGGAAATTGAGCCGGATGCCGTGTTCAGCCTGCCCTTGCTTGATCGCGAAGCAATGGCAGCCGCTGAAGAACCTCCGTTTTCGTTCATCGAGTTTCAGGAGGGCCTCTACACAACACTGCCGCCATCGCTGCGGCTGCGTCTCAGATCGTTTCTGTCGGAAGTGTTCGGCCAGTTTCAGCGCCGTGAGCTGTCACTGGACCTGGGCTCACTCAAGAAAATGGGTCTGATCTGAAAATACAGTCTATCTAAATGAGATGAGCATGCCGCCGGCATCCAGGGATGCATCAAGGCCACGCTGTTCGCCCCACAACACCAGTCGCACATTGTGCTCGTTGATGAGCACAAGGTTCTGGCCGCCACCGCTGATGGCTACGGCAGACGCCTGAGCGGTAACGTAGGTGCCGGCGATATCTTCCAGACGGGTGAGATTGTAGACTTCTCCGCGCATATTGGCGAACGACGCACCGATGGTCAGTCCGACCCGCAAACCGTTTATGTCAAGTTCAGCCTGTCTGCCATTGTAAAATACCCTGCCGTCGCCTCGCGACACTCCAACCAGAAAACCGATTTTTCCAATTGTCATCTCGATGGTGGCATTGCTGCCGGCTTTGGCAGGGGCAAGCGTTGCAATGACAGCCTGCGCGGACACGGCGCCCGCCAGGGCAAGTGATAAACAGAACTTGCGGATCATGAGTGTGAAACCCTTCATCGGTATAGTTGTCTATATCTACAATGAGTTAGACCTCAATTGCGGCCAAGTGTGGACATAGCTGCCGGCAAACGGGTTTTACTGAAAGTTCATATAAATCAGACTGGTTGGGGGCTGGCGTATTGTTGGATCGGTAAATGTCACTGAATTCTCTTGCAGAATTGGACATGCCGGTGGTGTTTCGCTGTTCTGGCGCAGCTGGTTATGTCATTGGTAAGGTGCGGGCGATTGATGGAGGATACACAGCGAAATGAAGGCACTGGTTTACACTGGCGGCAAGACAATGGAATTCAAGACTGTGGACGACCCCACGCCTGCGGCGGGTGAAGCGTTGATCAGGGTGAGGGCGTCCGGCATCTGCGGCTCGGACATGCATGCATGGGCAGGCCACGATGAGCGCAGGCCCGCGCCCCTGGTCCTCGGGCATGAGGCGGCCGGAGAGGTCGTCGGCTTTGGCGGTGCGGTGCGCCGCGTCACCGTCAACCCTTTGGTGACGTGCGGTAAATGTGAGGCCTGCACGGCGGGCAGGGACAATCTGTGCTCCAGCCGGCAAATCATATCCATGCCACCGCGTGAAGGAGCATTTGCGGAGCTTCTGGCCATGCCCGAAGGCAATCTGGTGACAGTTCCCGATCATGTGGCGCTGGAAAGCGCTGCTCTGTGCGAACCGCTCGCCTGTGGGTGGCATGCAGTCAGGCTGGCGAAGACGATCCTTGGCGGAGAACTGACCGAGGTGCGCTGTCTGGTTCTGGGCGGTGGCGCCATAGGACTGGGAGCGGCACTTGCATTCAGAGCGCAGGGCGGCAGCCGAGTGAAGATCGTGGAGCCCAATACATCACGGCGCAACCGGATCATTGAGACTGAGGATATCAAGTGTCTCTCTGCCGCAGCCGATGATGACGCGCCGGACCTGGTAATCGATGCAGTGGGTATTGCAGCGACCCGTGCATCTGCGAGCAAACTGGTACAGCCGGGCGGGCTGATCATGCATATTGGTCTGGGCTCAGCCGAGCGCGGGTTGGACGTGCGCCGCATGACGCTTCAGGAGATTACGTTTATCGGGACCTACACTTATACGATGGCCGATTTCCGGGCGACTGCGGACGCCATCTTCGC
>Ga0316190_10003467_pt1 | contig 11448 bp, 11 predicted proteins | sample Eddworburrow2_MG_FD_204929 | JGI IMG/M metagenome (GOLD analysis project Ga0316190, IMG submission 204929) | Coastal sediment microbial communities from Maine, United States - Eddy worm burrow 2 | ecosystem: Environmental > Aquatic > Marine > Coastal > Sediment | place: USA: Maine | collected... | reverse complement strand
TAGTCGCCAAAATCGTGGCCTATGACCAGATGCTCAAATGGGCTCCGCCCCGGCGTGACTCGACCAGTCACCTACCGAAACTGGAGTGGCGGCGAAGCTACGTGGAATTCCCCGGGGTTGTGTTCGTCTTCGCTGGTCTGTCACCGGGCAAGGCCCGGCAACGCACCACACATCTCGCCGGGTTCTTGTCATCAGACCCTCGCCTCGCCACCTCCAAGGTCGAGGTGATGGCCACAACCGTCGAGGCCCTGACCGCTCACGGGCCATTCCAACCGGTCTGCTACGACGTCCCATCCCTTGAAGCGGTGCCGCTCTTCGGGCCCAGAGACCGATGAACGCCCCCCGCCTGCCGGCCGACGCTGTCTACCACCTCGTCGACCGACACGAGAACCTCAAGACCCGCCGGTTCGAGCTGCTACCCCTCAGAGGTGACGGCGCCGCCTTCACCGACGTCCAGGGCAGGGGATGGGGGAGCGATCCGACCACCTCCCCCGCCGAACTCGCTGACCTGATCTCCTCCATCGGAGCGGTCGGGCAGCTCCAACCGATCCTCGTTGAGGAGCTCCCCGACGCCGGCGGCCGCCGAGTCGTGTCGGGCGAGCGCCGCCTCCTGGCGCTGAGATGGGGCTCGATCAACCAAACCCGAAAACCCGCACTTCGATTCTGTCGCCGCGGTTTTGGTCGACGGGCCACTCACCGAGGAAGGAAGGCGGTGCTGCCAACTCGTCGAGAACCGAGCTCAAACCCGGCGAGTTGGCCGCGGCACTGATGTACGGACGCTGCGCCGTGCTGGCCTCTCGTCGTCGGCGGCGTCGACGTAGCGACCTCCGCGATGGCCCACGATGCCCCCATCGAACGATTCTCGGCGCTCGATCGAGTACGGAGAGAGGCCGGTCAACACAGCCTTGGCGCCACGGGACGCGAGGTCATCCAACTATCTGAACACAACGCCCAGGAACTGGTTCGTGCCTTCCGAGCACTTCCCGGCGATCTCTCCGCCGACATGGACGCCGAAAGAAGTCTCACTGGTGTCACGCCTCGAATTCGCCAAGCTCCATCGAGGCCGAGCCGATGTCACCGATGAGATCTGGGCCGCGCTCAAAGACCGGGAGCGACCAGAGTTGTTGACCCGGGCCGTCGCCGAAGCCCTCGATCACCCCGGGGCCGGCCCGGCCGACATCGTCGATGCAGCCGAGCCCTTCCACGAAGCCTCGGCCGATTCCCGAACCGAGTCTCTCCGTGCCCTTAGGGGAGGCGAGACGACCATCGGGGGTGATCCTGCCCCCCCGATCGTCGTGGACCTGTCAGATGAGATCACCACGCAGTTCCGCACCGTCGCCCAATCCCTGCTCGCTGCCCTCCGAGCTGGCGCCACCCCAAGCCGCTAACACCGAGGCTCCCTCCACTTCGTTGCAGCCGAGCTCCTAGCGCTACTCGCAGGTGACGAGCTCGAGGAGAACGAGGAGAACGAGGAGAACGAGGAGAACGAGGAGAACGAGGACGGGATCGAACACGCGGCGTGAAAGTGAACACTGCAGCAATCGACGTCGGCTTCTGCAGTGTGTTCGATCTCGGACGTCATCTGGTCGGTCACTCAGCATTGGCGCGATGTGTCCCTTCGTTATGGCTGGCGCGGTATGGGGTCAGGTGGTTCACCCAGCGTTGTCTCGCTTGACCGGCTGAGGCTGTGACCGGGGAGAACGCCACCTCTCCTTGATCGGACCGAGATCAAATCACTGTCATCGGTCGACCACTGAGCACCAACAGGCTCCGTCCGGCCGATATCGAAGACACCATCACCAACACTGCAGGCGCATCTTGTAACCCCAGAAACCCCGCAACGAGGCTCCGTCATGCCTCCACTCTCACCGGCCACCTCCTGGTGGGTGCTTGTTGAACGAATTGTTCACCGTCGCTCGGGTCTGATCGCCGCTTTAGTTGAAGATGGCCATGGAACACCAGTGCTCGAAAGGGCCCCGCTGGGCTGTTGCGGTACCAAGTTTGTTGTCTGTTGTGTCTCGCTCACTACAACGTGAATCCCTCGATGGAGCAGAATACCGAATCGTCCGGCTCGAATTATTCAGTACGTACCCTTTGATCAGCGTCGAAATAGTTCCCAAGTTAGCTTAGGTTTAACTTTCGACAAACACTGAGGTAGCAGGCCTCTGACCTGCGAGTACGCACCGTGTGGTGTGTGTTGTCGGTCTATCTGTTGATGGTTGTTCATATCCAATTCTTGGCAGCATCATCCTGTTGGTTGTCTTGGACGGCTAGGTTCACTGGTGGCTTGGGTTGAATAGGGAGGATCTTCCTTGTATTCCAAGAGTGTCGCGCCTGTTTCGAGGTCTCTTCGCGCTCTGGTCGCGTTAATTGGTGCCTTATTGGTGCCTTATTGGTGTCTACCGCTGTCCAGTCAGTTGGTATGGATCCTGCCTATGCTGAGGGTCTGGAGGTTCCAGGCGTCCCTGTGATTACGACTGTTGCGCCTGACGGCACCGTGGATCCCTTGGGTGATTTGCAAGTCAAAGTCGACGTCGAGCAGCGAACGGACCGGAAGATTCAGCTGGTAGCCGAACGCTCACCGGAGGGTCTGGATGATTGGTCGCATTCGTCGAACCTGTTCCCGTACTACTCAGCTATCCCGGAACTCGATAATTCGGTGGGTCCGACGATCACGTTCGAGGTGCCGAAACGGACGTTGCAGGCAGGATATGACTACCGGTTCCGGGCCCGGCAGTGGATCAACGGGCAGGGCGGGGACCCAACGGAGTGGACTGACTGGGTCCTGGTGACCACGGCCCGGTCGACCAACAACCCGATCGCGCCGTACCCGCTCGGCCCGAAGGGGCCGGTGCCTCCAGCAGGTCATGTCCTTCGAGCTGACGACTCAGCGCTTGAGAGCTGGGATGGCAGCGACATCACAGACCTCGATTTCGAGATCCGCACCCTGCACAAGCCGTTCGTTGCTGATCTGGACACTGTAGCGGTTTGGTCCAAGACGGTTCCCTACGCTACTGCTGGGCAAGAAACCGAAGCCACAGTGGACTCGTGCCAGCAGATCCCAGGATGTCGTGGCGTGGGCGAGGACACTTCCTTGACCGTGGCGGGCAATGTGAAACTACGGTGGAGGGTCCGAGCAAACGACACCGCTGGCCGTACCAGCGACTGGTCTCGTTGGCGTTATGTCGACACCGCTGACACCACTGAGGATTTCTGGTACGTCCCGCATCGCGCAGGGTCCTACGTGGCCGGCTCCGCCGGGGGTGACGAGGCATCAGGTCTGACCGCCTCACCCACCTATCCGGGCGTGTACTGGTTCATCCGCGACAACGGCGGGAACGAAGACCGCCGAAAGTTGTATGCCATCAAGATCGACCCGAACACCAGACGTTTGGACAACATTTCCGGCTACCCCACCCGTGCGATCACCGTCGTCGGAGCCGACAACGTCGACTGGGAAACCGTTGAGGCCGACGGTAAGGGGAACCTCTGGATCGGCGACGTTGGGGACTACTACCGCAAAGACGACCCCGGCCTCCCAGCAGCTGAAGCCGCGGGCCAAGCCCGAGACCGGAACAACTCCGCTGAGCCCGATCTTCAGATGATCAGGATTCCCGAACCGAACCCCTACACCGACACGACAGTAGCCGTGTCCAAAGTCGCCCCCTTCGCCTACCCCGACAGCCAGAGCTACAACAGCGAAGCGATGTTCTGGGTCGATAACTACCTGTTCGTTGTCACCAAATCACAGCCCCAGAAGATCTACGGGTTCAACTCGTGGATCTCGTCCAAGCAGGAAAACAACGTCCTGCGCCTCGTCGGTGAACTTCCCCCCGGTCTCGACCCGCTCACCGACGCTGCCATCACACCAGACAAGAAACGCTTGGCGTTGACCACCGCGTCCAAGCGGGTCGTCGTGTTCGACGGCCCCGGCGGCGACACCCCCCAAACCCGCAACGAAGCCGACGCCTTGGTGAAGGCCCTGCTGATCGACCAGGACCCCCGCTGGCACTACTACTACCGCAGCGCCGGAGCACTCGAAGCTGATGGAACGCTGGCCGTCGACCGCCCCGAAGCCGGCCAAACCCGTCAAACCACGATGCAGGTCGAGGGAGTGGCGTTCAGTTCCGAACTCGACCTGGCCATGATCTCTGAGTTCGGTAAGCACATCATGTACGTACCAGCCGACGACAGTGACGACACCGATGAGTATTGGTGGACTAAGCGCCCTGGGAACGGGACCGATGTAGCCGTTGGTGCAACTCCGAGCGAAGCTGAACGCGCTGACGGAGTGTTCATCGCCCCCGGATCGCAATGGGCCTACCTTGATACTGGCCGCCGCCCCGCCGGCTTCTACGACCCCGACTACCAGCTCACCGCCGACTGGAAGACCGGCTCAGCTCCTCTCGGAGCCGGTGACCCAGCGCAGACGAGCATCAACCGCGACTCGCCGTGGCACACCACTGACTATTTCCGACGTGACTTCGAGATCACCGGAGATATCCCCACCACCCTAGAACTCACCCTTAAAGTTGACGATGGTGCCGTGATTTTCATCAACGGGAAATCAGTGGTCCGCAACAACGTACCGCACCTCCCGATCCTTCTCGGCGAAGTTGACACTGCTACGAGAACAATCACCGGCAATGATGAAGGCAAGGAACCTCGGCCCTACAAGATTTCGAACCCGCCCGTACACGTCGGGATGAACTCGATAGCGGTCGAGGTGCACCAAGCAGATAGCGGATCCTCCGACACCATGTTCGACCTCGGCCTACGCCGAGGAGCCACCCTCGCCCCAGGGAACTTTGAGGTACAGGGCACCATCGACCGTGAGGGCCTCGATCTTGCCTTCACCTGGGACGCCCAAGAAGAAGGCACCGTTTACCACCTCGAACGACGAGATCTCCTCACCGAGAACCCAACCTGGGAAGAGGTCTACCTCAGCACTCTCCCTAACGTCGAATTCGACCAGTACAACCACCGGATCGATGTGTCCGACTGGCGACTACGAGCCGTAACTCCGGCAGGAGAGACAGCCACCACCCAAGCCCGGCGGCTCGTGTTCATCCAAGACGAAGAACAACTCATCTCCAACGATGGCAACGTTCTCGTCTCATCACTGATCGACTCGGCATTCATCGGGACGCCACCTCAAACTGGTATAACCCCCTTCGAGCTAGCAGGTGAAGGCGCCACCCTGATTGCCGAGTCCGAGGTTCCTGGATTGGTCAGAGAGGCCTGGAAAGCCGGCGGGAAAGAAGTAGGTACAGGCACAACACTCATCGCCTTAGGTGGGTTCGGAGCCGGTTTCCTGATCGCGTCAACCTACCTCTACATAACCGCTGATGAAGAGATCACCCTCGACGGAGTGGTCATGAAACCCGTGGATGTTGAAGTCACCCCAGCCCTAGCTGCACGCCAAAGCGCAATTCAAGCCATCACCACAGAACTCAACACCATCAGCACCCTGAACGACAAGACCGACCAGTACAAAAAGACCATGGCCAAACGCTGCCTGAATCAATACGACAAAGCCCGCGAAACCGAAGTCGACCCCAACAACAACCCCGGCGTCACATGGACCCTCCCAGACACTGACGTTGACGGCCTCATCGACGTTACCCAAGCAGACGGAACCACCAAAAAAGTACACCCCTGCGAAGCCCTACCCGTCTGGTTCCCCAGCGGCGGAGACCAACGCCACCCCAACGCCGCCAACTTCCGAGGCGATGCTATCAAGGTCTATCCACCCTGGATCCACCAGAAACGCCGTGCCGAAGGGGCCAACCGCGGGTGGCTCGATGATCAGGATTGGGATGATGGCAAGAAATTGGGAGGAAACGAAGGCATTGAGGCAGCCAAAGGCTGCCTCGTATCGGCCAGACCCGCGACAGGCAGCCCGCAGTGTGACGAGTTCCCCGAAGCAACAACCATGGCTGGCGGCAGTCAAGCTGTCCCTCAACCGGCGTTGCGGTGGATAACGAACGGAGAGAACGGTTCGATCGGGTCGGTCCTACGTTGGCAGCTGTACACCAAGTGCAACGTCACCGAGGACAACGTCCCGTTCCTGGTGGTGCCCCTCACCGAGCGGATCATCACCGTCCCGCCCCCGGTGAGCGTCGGTGTCTGCCCTACAACCTGACAACCGTGATCCCAACAGCAGGGAAGTGCTGAACCATGGCCTTGGCTCAACAGATCGAACGACTCCCCCAGACCTCGGGGAATGAGCGGCCAGCCACAATCGAGTGTTGTCGTCCCGAGCCAACCGAGGACGATATTCGCGACCTGATCGATCAGCACTTCCCCGTCCTAGGCCACGACCTACCCGAAGACTTCGCCACCTGGTGGAGCTACCAAATCGGCACCGTTGTCGCCACACCGAGCCGGATCCCCTCTCTGCGGTTTCCGCAATGATTGTTGGCTCAGAGGATCTTCGACAGGTACTCACTGGAACCGCGCTGGAGGGCAAGCCGGTTTGGGACGTGCCGATGTGTGATGGTGAGCCTCCGGCACTGGAATTGAGGGGCATTGCTGTCGATGAGGCCAAGGCTTCGCTGGAGATCGGGCGCCGCTTCGTCAACGAGACTGGCCGTTGGCCGGTTTTGTCTGCTGACTTCATGGGGCCGACAGAGCAGCAGTGGCGTTTCCCGGGGGAGTTCACCAGCTACGTAAAAGAAGGTGAGGAGGTCACTCCGGCGGCGATCACCGCTCGGGCGCTAGCGCTCGATCTTGACAAGGCTTTGGCCGAACGCTCCAACAGGCACCGTGCGGATCTAAACGACCTGGCGGCCTGGACAGCGCGTGATCCGGCTCGTCGGTTGGCCGCAGACCAGCTTCGTTCTGCTGCAGGTGCCGGTGAGGTAACGACATTTGGTGACGGGGAGCGCTGGCTACTCGACTGGGAGGTCACTCACACCAGACCGACGAACGACGAGATTCAACAGATACGACAGGGCTCTCTAGACTACTGGCACCGCGAGTTGAGTTTCCGTCTTCTTCTGCTGCCAACCGCTGAGCCGTGGCGCACAACCTCCTACCTCGACTTGTTCGGATCGGGTGGGGAATTCGCTACCGCGTTGCTGAAGCGGTGGTACGAACGGTGGGGAGCGGTAGCCGTCACCCACCACGGGACCATGATGAACTTCGAGGTCGTCGACCCGCCTACCGGCATCGCCGATGCTGTCGAACTAGCCTGGGAGCACTATCAACTCGCCTCAGACACAATCCGAAAACCCCAGCTCAAACTCTCCTCGTATGCGCAGGCACTCATCGGTCACCCTCGATGGTCGCTGATGCAACTACCCTGACTCATCCCCTCCGTCAGGTTCGGCGCTGACTTCGGGCCTTAGGTCTGAGCTACGCCGGTAGCCTGCGAGAGCCCCTCTTTAGGCCCCGGTATTTCCGAATACCCAGTTCGTGGCCGAAGACGGGGAACCTGTCGCTGTCCGGGGCGCCAGGCCACACCAATCCGGACGAGGCAACGTCAGGCTAAATATGACGTTGGTCCGTGCCCCGTTCGCCACCAGACATCCGGCTCGTGGCCGGTTCCTGGTGTCGACTCTTGTTGATCGTTGATAAGAGGGTCTGACTGTCGAGCGCTCGGCTGGCAACGTTCTCGCCGCCGCGAGCGGTGAGACTCTTCCGGCAGAACCCTGAGCCATGGCCACTCCAGCTCAGGTCTGTGACCAGGGGAACACACCGAGCCGCCCGATTCTGGTCATTTGATATGGCATACCCCAACTTCAGCTGAATGAGGACTGGGGCTGACCCCTGATTCCGGAGTGTGGTTTGGTGTTGGTCAGGTTGCCCGACGGTTGATGTAGTCGGTGTACGCCTGATGTGGTGTCCGCATTCCTATAGTGGTGTGCAGTCTTTTGCGATTATACCAGGTTTCGATCCACTGGAAAATGTCGATACGAAGACATTCTGGATCGTCCCAATGGTATCGGTCAATTAGCTCCCGCTTAAAGGTAGAGAAGAACGATTCCGCCGCCGCGTTATCGAAGCAAACACCGGTCCGTCCCATCGACTGGCGGATCTTCAAAGACACACAGAGAGCAGTGAACTCTTTCGAGGTGTACTGCTTAGATTCAACTGGTGGTGGCAACACCTTGACTGTGGAGGTGTTTATGGGTCGGCCAGCTGGGTGGATGCAGGAGTTGACGGGGCGGTCGGCGATGAAGTCGCCGGGAGCGCCGGCTCATCGGCGGGAGGTGGAACGCGAGTTCTGGCGTGTCATCGCGACTGGGGTGACGACTGAGGAAGCAGCAGGAACTGTTGGCGTGGCGCCCGCTGTCGGGGCCCGCTGGTTCCGGCATGGTGGTGGGATGCCTCCCATGGATCTTGCTGCGACCTCTGGCCGTTATCTGTCGTTCGCCGAGCGTGAGGAGATAGCGATCCTCCGAACGCAGGGGCGTGGTGTGCGTGAGATCGCTCGTGAGGTTGGCCGTGCCCCTTCGACGATCTCGCGAGAGCTACGCCGCAACGCTGCCACCCGGGCTGGCAGGCTCGACTACCGGGCCTCGGTAGCCCAGTGGAAAGCCGATCTGGTTGCCAAGCGACCCAAAGAAGCCAAGCTCGTGGTGAATGAGCAGCTGCGGGACTATGTCCAGGAGCGCCTGTCGGGCGAGGTGGATGACGACAGCGGGGAACCGTTGGGGCCCGAAGGCCCGGCGTGGACAGGACGGAACAAGCCCCGCCGTGGTGATCGTCGGTGGGTGACGGGCTGGAGCCCGGAGCAGATCTCGCACCGTTTGAAGATCGACTTCCCTGACGATGAGTCGATGCGGATCAGTCACGAAGCGATCTACCAGGCCCTTTACGTTGCTGGTCGGGGTGGACTCGAACGAGAGCTGGTGGGCTGTCTGCGGACAGGGCGAGCGTTACGAGCCCCACGCAAGCGGTCCAGGCGGAGGCCGTGGGCTCACGTGGGCAAAGCGGACACCATCGACAAACGACCAGCCGAGGTCGAGGAACGCTCAACGATCGGGCATTGGGAAGGCGACTTGATCATCGGCCTGAAAAGCTCAGCGATCGGCACGCTCGTTGAACGCAAAACGGGTTTCACGATGCTGGTTCATCTCCCACGCGAGGAAGGCTACGGCATCGTCGCCCCCACCAAGAACGGGCCGGCTCTGGGCGGCTACGGCGCAGTCTCAACGAAGAACGCGTTGACCGCGTTGATGGCTCCGCTGCCAGCGGCCCTGCGCGGGACACTGACCTGGGACCGGGGAAAGGAACTCTCACAACACAAAGCGTTCAGCACCGAGACCGGGATCCCGGTGTTCTTCGCCGACCCGAAGAGCCCATGGCAACGCGGCACCAACGAAAACACCAACGGCCTCCTCCGCCAATACTTCCCCAAAGGCACCGACCTGTCCCGCTGGGACAGTCACGAACTGCAAGCCGTGGCCAACATTCTGAATCAACGACCACGCAAACGCCTCGACTGGAAGACCCCCACCGAAGCCCTCAACGACCACCTACACTCACACCAACCAACCGGTGTTGCGACCACCCCTTGAATCCAAGCTGCGCTCCACGATCGGTGTGGAAGATCACACCGGCCACGTTCGAACCGCGGCGGGCCACTGCTGCTTTCAAAGCGTCGGCGACCAGGCTGGTTTCCATGTGATCAGCGAACCTCCAGCCGATCACTTCCTTGGTCGCTGCGTCGATAACGGTTGCCAGGTACCAGAACCGGTTATCGACCCAAATGTAGGTGATGTCGCCATACCACAACGTGTCCGGTATCAGCGGGTGGAACTGGCGGTTCACCAGGTCGGGGAACGGGGCCGCCATCCGATCCCGGCGGGTGGTGCCGGTGGAGTGCTCACGGCCTGACAGGCCAACGATCCCGCTGGCGGCCATCAGTTTCGCGACCCGGCGTTTGGAGATCACCACGCCGCCGTCTCGGAGCTCTCGACAGACCCGTGGTGCCCCGTAGGTACTGTCAGAATCGGCATGGACCCGGCGGATCTCCTCGGTCACCGCCGCGGACTGCGCAGCCCGTTTCTCGTGGCAGGCACGGCCCGTGCTGTTCCAGTCGTAATACGACGATTCCGGCACTTCCAACACCTTACACAGCAGCCAGATCGGATACCCGACGCTTTCACCGGCGGGGGGTTGATTGGCCTTCTCGGTGTCGATGAACTGGTACTGTTTCACCCGTTCAACTCCTTCACCCAGAAGGCTGCCGATTTTTTTAGGATCTCGCGTTCCATCACCCAGATCCGTTTCTCGTCCTGAAGCTGCTCATAGTGCTCGCGTTCAGAAACACTCAACGGCTGTCCATCATCGTCACTGCCAGTTTGTTTCGCCACCCACTTCGCAAGCGTAGTGTCCGAAACCCCTAAATCGGCTGCCACCTGATACCTCGGGCGGCCCGCCACTCGGGCCAGTTCAACAGCCTGAGCACGAAACTCCAAATCAAACTTCGGTCGTCTTCCCATAACAGAATCCTCTCTTTCAGGACTCCGGAAACAGGGGTCAGGTTCAGACCTTGTGCCACAAACCGGGTTTGTGATGTCCAGTCGAGCCACTTGGGCCGCCCTTCTTTCCTGTAACTGCCATTGACGAAGGAGGCCATCCGAATGGTCAGGCTGCCTCGAGGGGCTACAGATCTCGTGAGCTTCTGTGCGGTCGGGCATCGTCTCTCCGCGATCAGCATCGAGGTGGCCATCACCACTCTCGACGCGCAGCGCACCCACGGCCCTTTCGCTGCGGTCTGCGAACGGGTACCGAAGGAAGAGAACCTCCGGATGTTTCGGCGCTGATGACTGAGCGGCTCACTCCCGATGCGGTCTACCGGCTCGCCGATCGACATCAGCGTCTGCGAAGCCGCCGGTACGAGCTTTTGCCGTTGACTGGTGACGGTGCTGCGTTCACCGAGGTGCAAGGGCGAGGGTGGGGCAAAGGCGCCACCACATCGCCGTCTGAACTCGCCGATCTGGTGTCGTCGATCGCCGTGGTCGGGCAGCTCCAACCGATCCTCGTCGAGGAACTCCCGGATGGTGAGCGCCGTGTCGTGTCGGGTGAACGTCGACTCCGGGCGATGAGGTGGGGGTCGATTCACCACCCTGACAACGAGCATTTCGCCGAGGTTGCTGCTGTACTCGTCGATGGGCCCCTGTCTGACGAGGAGCGTCGCAGCTGGCAGTTGATCGAGAACCTGGCCCGCACCGACCTGCAACCCGGCGAACTCGCTGCAGCCCTGGTCTATGAACGCTGCGCCATGTTGGTGTCGAGACTCCTAGCCAACGGTGCCGTAGTTGCCGAATCGGTCGCCAGTCTCGATGACCCGCTGGCCCGGTTCGAGGCCCTCAACCAGATTCGCCAAGACGAAGGGCTTAACAACGTCGGTGCTCCATGGCGAGAAGTGATCGAACGCATCGGCATCCAGCTTTCCGAGGACAAAGCCAAGAAGCTCGTGCAGGCCTTCCGCGC
>Ga0316190_10003466_pt1 | contig 11450 bp, 11 predicted proteins | sample Eddworburrow2_MG_FD_204929 | JGI IMG/M metagenome (GOLD analysis project Ga0316190, IMG submission 204929) | Coastal sediment microbial communities from Maine, United States - Eddy worm burrow 2 | ecosystem: Environmental > Aquatic > Marine > Coastal > Sediment | place: USA: Maine | collected... | reverse complement strand
CTGCGGGCCAGGCGACTGGGTATTCGCGGCGATACCATCAATCTGTTGTCGGAGACCTCGGTCGAACGAATTATCGCGATCGCGGCCAAAGAGCAGCCGCGTGTCATGGTGCTGGATTCCATCCAGACGCTGTATACCGATGCGCTGCAGTCCGCGCCCGGGTCGGTGGCACAGGTTCGGGAGAGTGCGGCACAACTGGTGCGTTTCGCCAAGCAATCCGGCATTGCCATGTTCCTCGTGGGCCATGTGACCAAGGAGGGCACTCTTGCCGGTCCGCGGGTGCTGGAGCACATGGTGGATACCGTGCTGTACTTCGAAGGCGGCTCGGGCGAGCGCTACCGTATCCTGCGGGCTATCAAGAACCGTTTCGGCGCCGTCAATGAGATCGGCGTGTTCGCCATGGGCGAGGAGGGGCTGAAGGAAGTCCGCAATCCCTCCGCGATCTTTCTTTCACGCCAGGAGACCGCTGTTCCGGGTAGCGTGGTGATGGTTACCTGGGAGGGGACCCGCCCGCTGCTGGTTGAGGTACAGGCACTGGTTGACCAGAGCCAGCTGGGTAATCCACGGCGCGTGGCGCTGGGGCTGGAGCAGAACCGGCTGTCCATGCTGCTGGCGGTGTTGCACCGTCACGGTGGCCTGGCGCTGGGTGATCAGGACGTGTTCGTCAATGTCGTGGGCGGCGTGCGCGTTACCGAAACCGCTGCGGACCTGGCGGTCCTGCTGGCTGTTATGTCCAGCTTTCGCAACCGGCCGTTGCCGTCCGATCTGATCGTGTTCGCGGAAGTCGGCCTGTCCGGAGAGTTGCGGCCGGTGCCGAATGGCCAGGAGCGGCTGCACGAGGCCGTCAAGCACGGCTTCCATCAGGCGATCATCCCGGCCGCCAACAAGCCCAGACGGGCGCTTGAGGGCCTTGAGGTGGCGGCATTGCCGCGCCTGTCGCAGGTGCTGGACAGGGTTTCAGAACAATTCTGACAACTCGCGCTCCAGCAGGGCACTGTCCGCCAGATTGAGTTTCACCAGCCAGCGGATTTCCTCCCGGCTGTCCGAATCCAAAGCGATGAATGCCATACCGATGCGATCTTCATGGATCTGTCGTATGACAACCTGCAAGGTCAGGATCGCGCGGTTGTGCAGCTGCAGTGACAGGGTGAAGTGGTCGCCGGTCTGTCCTGACCAGCCGGCCGGATATGCCAGCAGGACACCGTTCAGTGACAGGTCGATGAGGTGTGTTTCCCAGCGCTGCTCAGCGTTAGCGAGTGTTGCCGGCACGTCCAGCGCCACCCGGGTGAAATGCCGCTGCTGCGGGGTGGCCGGCCCGCAGTCCGGCACGCCGCGGTTCGCTGCATCTGGGCTGCTGCAGAACTCGAAGGTCGTGGTGTCGATTTCGATTGTGTCTCCGTCATTCAGCGGATACGGGTCCTCGCCGACCGGAGTGTGATTGACACGCGGAAACTCCTTTCCCTCGAGGTGTGACAGGTAATAACCGTCGCTGCGGCGGCTGATCATAACCACGATACTGCCGGTCTTGCCAAACCGGGTGACTGCCCCGGTGAGGCGAATGACGCGTCCGCGCGACTTGCCGCCCATGACCTTGAGGTAACCTGAACGCTGTCGTTCCACGGCCTCGGTGACTGATTCCTCCGGGCCGGATTCGCTGAACAGCAGACTATAAGCCCCGAGGTGAATGACATCGCCATCAATCAGGGTATGGGTTTCCGCGTAACCATGATTGACCTGCAGTTGCCTGTGATCGTTGCCGGACAGGACGTAATGCTTGTCCTGATGCGTGATGCTGGCGAGGCGTTCGCCATCGCCGTCGATGCGAATGTCGCATTCCGTACCGGAACCGACCCACATTCGTGTGCCGGTGAGAAACAGCGTTTTCAGGGTTTTTCTGTCGCGGGTAAGAATGAGCTTTGCCATGGGGGTGTGATCGCGTTGTCAGTCCTCGTCCTCGTCCTTGTCCAGCTGCAATGACGCCGAGTTAATGCAGTAACGCAGCCCGGTGGGGGCGGGGCCATCCTCGAAGACATGCCCGAGGTGTGCGCCGCAGTTGTCACACATAACTTCCACGCGCAGCATGCCGTGACTGTTGTCAGTTTCCGTCCTGATCTCGGCAAAGCTCTCCGGGCGCGTAAAGCTGGGCCAGCCGCAGCCGGAATCAAACTTGTCACTGGAACTGAACAGGGACGCGCCGCAGCAGATGCATCGATAGGTACCCTTGTCGTGACAGTCGTGATACTGACCTGTAAACGGGCGTTCGGTACCCTTGCGACGGGTGATTGCGTACGCTTCCGGTGTCAGCACAGTGCGCCATTCGGCATCACTCTTTTTGGGTTTGTCAGTCATGCGGCTTTTTCGCTCCCTTACCGGTGTAGATGCGCGGGGTATCCGCCTGCAATGTTTGCAGGAATTCCCTGGCCGTGGCAATACCGATTTCGGCCTCGGCGCGGGCTTGCGGGCTGCTATTGTTCGCGGCTTCACTCTCGGCCCACTGCAGAAATTCTCTGACCGCCGCGAGTTGCTCGGCATGCGGCAGTGACCGCAGGTAATCGCTGGGTCGCGCCCTGACGCGGTTGCCTGCGACCACTTCGAGGTTGAACAGCAGTTTCATGCTTCGGTCTGCCTGTGTTCCTGCCCGGCGCGCGCCTGCAGCGCCGGGTGGATACGTACGGTCTTGATCATGTTGTCACGAATTTGCACGATATCGACGGGGTGGTTGTCGAGCAGCAGGCTGGTCCCCTTTTCCGGGATCATTTCCATGTATTCGATAATCAGTCCGTTGAGCGTCTTGGGGCCGTCCGTGGGCAGTGACATGGACAGGGTGCTGTTCAGCGCCCTGATGTTGATGGAACCGTCCACTATCCAGGTGCCATCCTGCTGCGGCACGATGTCTTCGATGTGTGCTGTCGGGTCAGAGGTGAACTCGCCGACGATTTCTTCCAGGATATCTTCCAGTGTCACCAGCCCCTGGATCTCGCCGTACTCATCCACGACGAAGCCGAGGCGGCGGCGTTCGCGCTGGAAGTTCAGCAACTGGCGGTTCAGCGAGGTGTTTTCCGGTATGAAATACGGTGAGCGCGCGATGCGCAGCAGTTCCTCGCGGTCCAGCTTGTTCTGGTGCAGGAGTGGCAGTACGTTGCGCATGTGCAGGAAGCCGATGGCGTTGTTGATGTTCTCCCGGTAGAGCGGCAGGCGGGTGTACTGGGCGGTGGCCAGCAGTTTCTTCGTGGCTTCCCAGTCGGCGTCGATGTCGATGCCCGTGATCTCGTTGCGCGGCACCATGATGTCCTCGACCGTAACTTTTTCCAGGTCCATCAGGTTCAGCAGCATGGACTGGTGGCGCTTCGGGATCATGGCCCCGGCCTCGATAACCACGGTGCGCAACTCCTCGGTTGTGAGCGCATGCGAGGCCGCATCTTCCGCGGACACGCCCAGCAGTTTCAGCAGGCCGTTGGCAATAATATTCACTACCCAGACAAACGGATACATCAGCTTCAGCAGCGGGGTGTAAACGTACGCTGCCGGAAAGGCGATGCGCTCGGGATGCAGGGCTGCGAGCGTCTTCGGCGTCACCTCGGCAAACAGCAGGATCACGATGGTCAGGAGCATGCCTGCCGCGAACACCAGTCCCGCATCGTTGTAGATGCGCAGGGTAATCAGCGTCATCAGAATAGAGGCAAGGATATTGACGAAATTGTTGCCCAGCAGGATGAGCCCGATAAGACGATCCTGGCGCTGCAGCAGTCGCTGGGCTCGAATGGCGCCAGGGTGGCCGCGGTCCGCAAGATGCCGCAATCGATAGCGGTTCAGCGTCATCAGTCCGGTTTCGGAGCCGGAAAAAAAGGCGGAAAGCACGATGAGGAGCACGAGTGCTGCGATCAGCAGACTCAGCGGGGTGTCGTCCAAACGGGGACAGCCTCTTGTTGATTAACCAGCGGGTAGTTTACGGAAAATCCAATACTGTGTCAGTCGGATACAGGTGGATCAGCGGTTCAGGACCAGTTCCAGTACGAATTTGCTGCCGAAGTAGGCCAGCATCAGGAAAATGAAGCCACCAATGGTCCAGCGGATGGCGACACGGCCGCGCCAGCCGAAGCGCCAGCGTCCCCACAGCAGGATGCCAAACACCAGCCAGGCGATAATTGACAGGACAGTCTTGTGCACCAGGTGCTGGGCGAAGATGTCCTCGAGAAACAGGATGCCGGTAACCAGCGCGAGCGTCAGCAGTGCATAGCCGGTCGCGATCATCTGGAACAGCAGCGACTCCATCACCTGCAGCGGCGGCAGGGCGCGAATAAATCCGCCGGGCTGGCGGTTATGCAGATGCCGATCCTGTACCGCCAGCAGGATACTCTGGATCACAGCCAGGCCGAGGATGCTGTAGGCAAGCAGCGAGGTCAGGATATGGGCTTCCAGCTGCCAGGAGGCGGTCCCGGTCAGCAGGTGCTGCTCCGGGTTGACCAGCAGCAGCGCAATGCTCAGGGCAGCCAGCATGAATACCGGGATGCCGAGATTTTCGACCGGCTCGAACAGGGATGCCAGTATCAGCAACAGTGCGGTGGTCAGCGCGATCAGTGAGGCGGCGTAGAAAAATCCCAGGTTGAGACCGCTGGATGTGAGAATCGAGGGGTACAGTATGCTGGTATGGATGACGATGGCCCCCAGTCCGATAAGGATGATCTGGTTTCGGTTGCAGCCGGTTTCGAAGTTGCCCCGCACCAGTCGCAGGGTCAGCAGGGAGCCCGCAAGCAGGTAGAGGGTGATGGCGAGTATACCGGGGAGCTGCGCATTCATGGCGAAATCATCGCACAACTGCGGCAGGCATTGAAGGGCCTGCCGGGAAATGACGGGTAGCTGCCCGCATGCCCTTATTTACAGTTATAATTCCCGCCCTCTTTAGTGTTGTGACGGCAATCCGGGAACAGGGTGGGCGATGTTTGACAATCTTTCCGATCGGCTTTCGAAAACCATCAGGAACCTGCGCGGGCAGGGGCGGCTGACAGACACGAACATCAGTGATGCCTTGCGCGATGTGCGCATGGCACTGCTGGAGGCCGACGTGGCGCTACCGGTGGTGAAGGATTTCATCGAGCGCGTGCGCGAGCGTGCCATGGGCCAGGAGGTGCTGAAAAGCCTGACGCCGGGACAGACCCTGGTGAAGGTGGTCAATGATGAACTCGTCCACACCATGGGTGAGGCCAACGACGCGCTTGACCTCAGTGTCCAGCCTCCCGCCGTAATCCTGATGGCGGGCCTGCAGGGTTCCGGCAAGACCACCAGCAGCGCCAAGCTGGCGCGCATGCTGCAGGAGCGCCAGCGCAAGCGCGTTTTGCTGGCGAGTTGCGATATCTATCGGCCGGCGGCCATCCAGCAGCTGCAGACGCTGGCAAAGGAGGTCGGCGCAGAGTTCTTTCCCAGCTCACCTGATCAGGACCCGGTGCAAATCGCCACCGATGCCGTGGTGCATGCACGCAGGCAGCACCTCGACGTCGTGATTATCGACACTGCGGGTCGGCTGCACATCGATGACGCCATGATGGCGGAAATCCAGCAGCTGCACGCAGCTGTCACGCCGGTCGAGACGCTGTTCGTAGTGGACAGCATGACCGGTCAGGATGCTGCAAACACGGCGCGCACCTTCAGTGAGTTGTTGCCGCTGACCGGTATCATCCTGACCAAGACGGACGGTGATTCCCGCGGCGGCGCGGCGCTGTCGATTCGCGCCATTACCGGCAAGCCGATCAAGTTCATGGGCGTTGGCGAGAAGATTGCTGCACTGGAGCCGTTCCACCCGGAGCGTATCGCCTCGCGCATTCTCGGCATGGGCGATGTTCTCAGCCTGGTCGAGGAGGCCGAGCAGAAAGTCGACAAGGAAAAGGTCGCGAGGCTGGCACAGAAGATTTCCGGTGGCAAAAATTTCGACATGAACGATTTCAGGGACCAGCTGGACCAGATGCTGAACATGGGAGGGCTTGCCGGCCTGATGGACAAGCTGCCGGGCGCCGGGCAATTACCGAAGAATGCCATGCCGGACGACAGTCAGGTGCATCGCATGAAGGCAATCATCAATTCCATGACTCCGCAGGAGCGCACTTTCCCTGCCATTATCAAGGGGGCGCGCCGCCGCCGCATCGCAGCTGGATCCGGCACCCAGGTGCAGGATGTCAATCGCCTCCTGAAACAGCATCTGCAAATGCAGAAGATGATGAAAAAGATGAAAAAGGGCGGTATGGCGAAAATGTTGCGTGGCCTGAAGGGCGGCGGTGGGCCACAGGGCCTGCCGTTCTGAAATGCCTGGGACGTTCCTCTGTGCCTGGCGTTTGGCGAATTTGCGGTGGCTGAAAAGAAAAACGGTGGCTAATGCCACCGTCTAGTTACTGCGCTGTTCGGCTCTTTAGTGATGTGTCCTTATTCTTACGGTCTACCCGGAAGCCGTTGCGCAAGGCTGTTATTAGTATTAGCTGCCATGAGCTTTATTCTGTTTTTGTGAAGGTGCCATCTCCCCCGAGATTTCTTCTTTATTTCATGCTCACCCTACATAGAGCAATTGCTGTGCCAATAAAAAAAATACCATTTGATAAAACAACTTAGGGGTCATTTGATTGACGCGATCAAGAATGTGATTTGGAAAATGGTAAAAAATATCGACACACCGCCCCCGCTGCAAGCGCTGCAAAACACAAAAATCATAATAATATACAGTTAGATAAGATGTATTTATAAGTCACCATCTGATGTTAGCCAATAGTGTAATGAATCTCGACAGGTATTCTGGCAGTTACCGGGTTTGTTCGACTTTTCCCCTGGGTAAGGTTTAATCACTTGCAGCCCTTCACTTTTTCTGTAAATCGCGTAGAATTGCGCGGCTTTTAAGGCGTGTTGCGAACGGCTTGTCCGTGAGCGGCATGAAATGTCCAAGCTGTACAGGAAACAAGTTCTTATGGTGACTATCAGAATGTCGCGGGGTGGTGCAAAGAAACGCCCATTTTACCATATCGTGGTAACCGACAACCGCAACCGCCGCGACGGCAGTTACATCGAACGTATTGGTTTTTTCAATCCGATTGCGACGGGTGGTGAAGAGCGCCTCCGGATCGACGCCGAGCGTGCAGACTTCTGGCATGCACGGGGTGCGCAGATGTCCGATCGCGTCTCGCAGCTGTTGAAGGAAAGCCGGGCGCAGTAGACACCGGCCTGCGCCGGCTCCCGCGGTACCCAATGCGATGGCCGAAGTAAGCCAAAGTCCGGATGCGCCGCTGGTCATGGGACGCATCGCCGCGCCTTTCGGCGTAAGGGGCTGGGTCAGGGTGGTTACGTTCACCGAGGTGCCGGAAAACCTGCTGGCCTATTCGCCATGGCACCTGAAGCGGGAAGGTGGCTGGCAGGCGGTCAAGCTTGTCGATGGCCGGGAACATGGCAAGGGCCTCGTGGTGCAGCTGGCAGGTTGTGATGACCGCGATGCAGCCGCCGCGTTGAGCGGTACTGAAGTCGGCGTCTATCGGAGCCAGTTGCCGGCGCCGGATAGCGACGAGTATTACTGGAGCGATCTGGTCGGTTTACAGGTCTTTACGACGCAAGCCAAACTGCTGGGCGTCGTGGATCACCTGATTGAAACCGGTGCCAATGATGTGCTGGTGATTCGCGGTGAGCGTGAATGTCTGGTCCCCTTTATCAGGGATCAGGTGATAAAGTCCGTTGATCTGGATGCAGGGGTGATTCGGGTCGACTGGGATCCGGATTTCTAGGCGCATGCGTATCGATGTCGTTACCCTGTTCCCGGCCATGATCGAAGGCCAGGCGCGCTACGGCATACAGGGGCGCGCCATTGAGAAGGGTTTGCTGCATGTGGTGACCTGGAACCCGCGGGATTTCAGTCTGGACCGACACCGTGCAGTGGATGACCGGCCCTATGGCGGTGGTCCGGGTATGGTTATGCAGGTGCAGCCGCTACGTGCGGCGTTGCGTGCGGCGCGCGCGGATGGCGATCCGGCGCCGGTGATTTACCTGTCACCACAGGGCGCCCGCTTTGATCAGGCGCGGGCCCGCGATCTGGCGGGTCAGCAACGGCTGATCCTGCTTGCGGGCCGCTACGAGGGAATTGATGAACGCGTCATCGACCTCGAGGTGGATGAGGAACTGTCAATTGGTGACTATGTCCTCAGCGGCGGCGAACTGCCCGCGCTGGTGGTGATGGATGCGGTAACGCGGCTGTTGCCCGGGGCGCTGGGTGATGCGGATTCCGCGCAGGAGGATTCCTTTATGGATGGCCTGCTGGATTATCCGCACTTTACGCGGCCAGAGGAGATCGACGGCTTGCCGGTGCCCGATGTCCTCGTTGGCGGGCACCATGCGGAGATTCGGCGCTGGCGCCACAAGCAGGCGCTGGGCAGGACCTGGCTGCGACGCCCGGATCTGCTGGATTCGCAGCAGCTGGATACGCAGCAGCAGGCGTTACTGAACGAATTTATCAGCGAGTACAAAACGGGCAATTGAGTGATCAATGGCCCTTTAAAGCAAACAGAGGATCAGGTCATGAGCAACATTATCGAGCAGCTTGAACAGGAACAGATGAAACAGGATATTCCGGACTTCAGCACCGGTGATACTGTCGTCGTGCAGGTCAAGGTTAAGGAAGGCAATCGCGAACGCCTGCAGGCATTTGAGGGTGTTGTCATTGCAAGGCGCAATCGTGGACTGAATTCAGCCTTCACCGTGCGCAAGATATCCCATGGCGAGGGTGTTGAACGGGTATTCCAGACGCACAGTCCATCGATCGCGTCGATCCAGGTGAAACGCAAGGGTGACGTACGCCGCGCCAAGCTGTATTACCTCCGTGAACGTTCCGGCAAGTCGGCACGTATCAAGGAAAAGCTGTCTTAAGACAGGCGGGTTTTCTGCCGGTAAACTTGAACGGGCATCCCTGCAGGGATGCCCGTTTTTTTTGATGTACAGGGGAGACGGTTAGACCGTGACACGGTCGAGAGGCTGGCCTGGGTCATGCCGGGAGGATGTGCCGTCAGTGAACGCCGGCCAAGGAAAAATAACAGGTCGGGAAGTGATAAGATTGTCACAGCAAACCGCGTAACAAGGGATCGGGGTAGATGAACCGGGTTTTATGCGACTATTCCATTGTGCTTGACTCGCCACTGGGTCGGCTGGGTATCTGCCTGCAGGACGGGCATGTGATCCGACTGAATTACCTGCCAAAGACCTGGCGCCTGCGGCCGGCCAACACGCCTCTGGAACAAGCCGTTGTGCAGCAGCTGGAAGCCTATTTCGCTGATTCGCGGTGTCGCTTCAAACTGCCGCTGGCGATGCATGGCACGCCATTCCAGTTGCGGGTCTGGCAGGCGCTGCAGTCCATCCCGCCCGGCAAGACCGTTACCTACGGGCAACTTGCCGAGCGACTCGACAGCGGAGCGCGTGCCGTCGGCAATGCCTGCCGGCGCAACCCGATCGCGATCATCGTACCCTGCCACAGGGTCACGTCTGCCGCCGGTATTGGCGGCTATGCCGGCAAAACCGATGGCCCGCCACTGGTGCGCAAACAATGGCTGCTGCAGCACGAAAGTCGTGAGCAGGGCTTGAAAACCTCCTGATTTGACCCCATTGCATTAGCTTATACGCGGTATTCAGCCTGCCGTCAGCGCTTGCAGCCTCTTGCTGTGCGCGGGCAGGCATGAATCGCATCTGTTAACCACCGGAAAATTCAGAGGAACAGTCGGTATGTCAGTTGATACCCAGAAGGAAACGCTCGAATTCCAGACCGAGGTGAAGCAGTTGCTGAACCTCATGATCCATTCGCTGTATTCCAACAAGGAAATCTTTCTGCGCGAACTGGTCTCGAACAGCTCGGATGCCTGCGACAAGCTGCGCTTCGAGGCACTGGCTAACGACAAGCTTTACGAGGACGACACCAGCCTGCGGATTCGTGTGGATTTCGACAAGCAGGCGCGCACGATCACGATTACGGATAATGGTATCGGAATGACCCGGGACGAGGTGGTCGAGAATATCGGCACGATTGCCAAGTCCGGCACCCGCCAGTTCTTCGAGTCGCTGACCGGAGACCAGGCACGGGACACGCAGCTTATCGGCCAGTTCGGCGTGGGTTTCTATTCCTCTTTCATTGTTGCCGACAGGGTCACCCTGACGACCCGGCGTGCCGGCCTGCCGGTTGAGCAGGGCGTGAGCTGGTCGTCTGCCGGTGACGGCAGCTTCACGCTGGAAACCATTGAACGGCCGGAGCGCGGCACCACGGTCGTGTTGCATCTGCGGGAAGGCGAGGACGAGTTTCTTGAGGCTTACCGGCTGCGCAGCATCATCGCGAGGTATTCCGACCACATTCCGCTACCGATCGAAATGCGCAAGGCAGACGGCGGCGAGGAGCAGGAACAGCCGGAAGAATACGAGGCAGTCAACAAGGCCTCGGCGTTGTGGACCCTGCCGCGCAAGGATATCTCCGAGGAGGAGTACCAGGAGTTCTACAAGCATGTTGCGCATGACTTCGAGAACCCGATGAAGTGGGTGCACAGTCATGTCGAGGGTGCGCAGTCCTACAAGTCACTGTTCTATATCCCGGCGCGTGCGCCATTCGATCTCTACGACCGCGACAGCCGGCACGGTATCAAACTGTACGTGCGCCGTGTATTCATCATGGACGACGCTGAACAGCTGATGCCCTACTACCTGCGCTTCGTGCGCGGCGTGGTCGACTCCGACGATCTGCCGCTGAACGTGTCGCGCGAGATCCTGCAGCACAACAAGTTAATCGACACTATCCGTTCGGCCTCGATCAAGAAAGTCCTCGGTTTGCTGGAAGGGATGGCGCAGGAGGAACCGGAGGCCTACGCGACCTTCTGGAAACAGTTTGGCAAGGTCCTGAAGGAAGGTCCGGGCGAAGACTTCGCTAATCGCGAACGTATCGGGAAGCTGCTGCGTTTTGCGTCCACACAGGCGGACACCGATGCACAAACGGTTTCGCTGGATGACTACATCGGGCGTATGAAAGAGGGCCAGGATAAGATCTACTACATAACCGCGGACAGTTTCGCAGCTGCGAAGCACAGTCCGCACCTGCAGATCTTCCGGCGCAAGGGCATTGAGGTATTGTTGCTGTCGGATCGCGTTGATGAATGGCTGGTGGCCCATCTGAACGAGTACGACGGCAAGCCACTGGTCTCGATCGCCAAGGGTGAACTGGACCTCGACAAGCTGGCGGACAAGGAAGAGCAGGAGGCCGCGAAGCAGGTCGAGGGCGAGTATGCCGAAATGGTGAAACGCATGCAGGATGTGCTCAAGGAGCGTGTCAATGCAGTGCGTGTCAGTCAGCGCCTGACGGATTCCCCGTCCTGCCTGGTGATGGGCGAACAGGATATGGCCGTGCACATGCAGCAGATGTTGCGCCAGGCGGGTCACGAGGTGCCGGTCAGCAAGCCTGATCTGGA
>Ga0316190_10003465_pt1 | contig 11450 bp, 20 predicted proteins | sample Eddworburrow2_MG_FD_204929 | JGI IMG/M metagenome (GOLD analysis project Ga0316190, IMG submission 204929) | Coastal sediment microbial communities from Maine, United States - Eddy worm burrow 2 | ecosystem: Environmental > Aquatic > Marine > Coastal > Sediment | place: USA: Maine | collected... | reverse complement strand
TGCCGAACCAGTGAGATCAGCGAGTAGTTGGGGTGATACTGTGGCGTGTGGACGACCTCGCGAAGCCGACCTACCCCAGCCGAACATGGATCGTGCCATTGTCCGCCACCGTGATGGTGGGGTTTGGGGTCATACTCTACGGATTCTCGGTCTACGCCACCGATGAGGCAGCGGGCGCTGATTTCTCGACAACTGCACTTTCCTTGGCCTACGGCGGATCGGTCTTCGTGGGAGGCCTGCTCGCGATTCCTGTCGGGCGATTCGCCGACAATCACGGCGTGCGGATCATCGTCGGCTTGGGGGCCGTACTCGGCTTCCTTGGCCTGTCTGCGTTCTCACTCGCAAACCAGTCGTGGCACGTCGTAGCTGCTTGGTGGGTGTTTCTCGGACCGGCCCAAGCAATGATCTACTACGAACCGGCGTACATAGCCATCGACCAATGGTCTGCGCCGCGCGATCGCGCGCGGACGCTGGCCACCATCACGCTGATCGGTGGTTTGGCAGGTATCGCTTTCATCCCACTCGCGGCGGGGCTGGTGTCGGCTCTCGGGTGGCGGCCGGCGGTGCTTGTTCTTGGGGTGCTGTTGCTTGCCGTCGGTGGAGCAACCGCGGTCCTTGCGTTGCCCCACGGCCGCACAGGTGAGGCCTCGTTGCGGGCGGCGGTCGCGTCGAAGGCGTCGACGTGGGGCTTCATCCGAGATCACCGGTTCTTGCTCTACACGCTGGCGCTGATGCTCATGCTCCTCGCAACCCAGGGTGTGATCACGCACCGTCTTGCCAGGTTCGAGGAAGGCGGATTTCCGCTGAGCACGATTGCGTTGCTGGCCGCCATTGCGTCTGCGATGAGTCTGCCCGGCCGATGGATCGCCCCGAGGCTGGCCGACCGATATGGCCCGAACCGAGTCCAGGCAGTTATCGCGGTCGTCGTTGCGTTCAGTGTCTTGCTGATGGTGGGTGGCACGTCGCGGTGGCAGATGATCAGCCACTTCCTGCTGTTCGGTCTGTCGTTCGGCGCTCTCCTTCCCATTCGGGCGATGGTCATGGGCGGCTGGTACTCGGGACCGATCTACGGGAGGATCATGGGCACTCAATGGACGGCCGTCGTTCTCGTCGGGGCAAGTGGACCTGTGCTTGTCGGCGTGTTGCGCGAGGTCACCGGGGAGTACCGCGTTTCGTTTGTTGTCCTTGCGGCTCTTTTCGTAGTGGCGGCGATCGCCGTCATGGCAAGCGATCGCGCGGACGGCGCACAGGCGCTCGAGTGACGACCGTCGATCGTGCCGGACCGCGCCGGCCACTCGTTTCACGGTCTACTGGTCACCGTCGTTCGAGTCGTCCTTGCCGAGCTGATCGAACGAGGCTCCAAGCGCAACCCCGATGGCCACGCCGACGCCAATCCACACCGGGCTCGACGTTGCTGCAAACAGAGCGGCTCCAACCCCGGCGCCAAGGGCAACCCCGACTCCTGCGTTGATCCCAGGAGGTTTCGTCTCAGCCATCGGCACGACTCAATCGCCCGGACTAGGCCAATCTCGATGTGTCTTCCGACGGATCCGATGTGGCACATTGCGCGACCGAAACCTATCTTCGACACGATTCGATGCACGCAGCATCATGCGACTCGGGGAGGTGGCGCGTATGGCTACGGATGCCGCCGTGGCAAGGATCTGGCACGGTTGGACCACGATCGAGAACGCCGACCTCTATCAGACGGTCGTACAGCGAGAGGTGTTCCCCGCGATCTTCGAGCGTCACATTCCCGGACTGCTGAGCGCACATCTGATGCGAGCTGACGATGTCGCTGACGGGGAGGTCGAGTTCACCACGATCATCTGGTTCGAGAGCCTGGACAGCGTCAAGAGCTTCATGGGCGAGGACTATCGACGAGCTCACATACCGGACAACGCCAAGGCCGTTCTGAAACGGTTCGAATCCGAAGCGAAGCATTCCCACATCTTCGGCCACTTCACCTGAGAGCTCGGACAACACCTCGGCACACACCAGCGCCCCGCTCTCCATGGCCTTACTCGACGGCGGTGTTGGCGGTGTCCACTCTCAATCGGGTCGTGAACTGCGCGATAGAGTCGTTCCCATGGATATCTCGCTGCTCTACTTCGACGGATGCCCCAATCACCACGACACGCGCGAGTTGCTTGAAGCCCTGCTCGACGAGGCAGGCTGGGATGGAACGATCCAGATGGTCAATGTCGATTCACTGGAGCGAGCCGAAGCGTTGGAGTTCCGAGGGTCGCCCACCGTGTTGATCAACGGCGATGATCCATTCCTCGACACCGACGCACCTGTCGGTCTGAGCTGCCGCATCTATCCAAGCGATGACGGATACCGAGGCACGCCGCCCGAACAAGCACTCAGGTCTGCACTCGCACACGCCATCGGAATCTGATCACCCACATCATCAATCAGACACGTATGGGTGGTGCGTTGGTCGAGCCTGCCGTTGCAGGGTGACCGCTTCTGGCGTTTTCAGTATCGGGAGTAGTCGATGAGACAGCCCACTCGTCGCCAGCTCCTGGGCACGGATGTGCAAGACGACCTAGGTCACCCGCCCATATCGGCTGTGAATCCAGGTGATCGTTGCATCACCTTCGACGAGAGTGGTCGGGAGGGATGTGACCTTGTCCCTTGGCCTAGTCTGGCGTCCAGGCGCACCATGGAGAAGCAAGACGCGTCGTGGACGTGCAGAGGATGAGCCACCCTGTCTCAGCACGAACGGTGATACGCCTGCTGGCGGCAGTTGCGATCGCGGGTGTGATTGCCGGTTGCAGTAGCGCAGCGCCGGAGGACTGCCCGTCGCCGGCCCGCTTCGATCTTTCCGCTACCGACCCGAACGATGACGCACTGCCGTTCCGATATCCGCTCGATATCGTCGAGGAACGCCCTCACGATGCGGACTTCTGCGAGCACCGAGGCTCGTCGGGAGGGATGTTCCATGCCGCGGAGGACTTCTGGCGGCCGGCGGGGACCGAGGTCCACGCGATCGCCGACGGTGAGATCAGCTTCTCGGGAAGGATGGGGGGCTACGGTTGGCTCGTCATCGTTGATCATCCGGAGATGAACATCTACTCGCTGTACGGGCACCTCAGCCCATCTAGGTGGCGGGTTGACGCCGGCCCGGTGGCGAAGGGTGACCTCCTCGGCTATCTGGGCGACGAATGGGAGAACGGAGGGAGTCGGGACAAGCCGCTCGTGGCCCATCTTCATCTCGGCGTACGGGCGGGGCAGCGCACCGACTACCCGGGCAAGGGCGAGTGGCGCTGGATGGCGGGGTGGATCAAACAGTGTCCGTCTGATCTCGGGTGGCTGCAGCCGTCGGCCGTCATCGATGCACAGAGCGTTCCGCAGGGTGGATTCGATGGACCGGCCGGTGGTTTCTTCGAGAAGTGGTGGAACGAACTCCTCCTCATCGGGGCGGTTCTCCTTGGGTCGGTATGGTGGATCGTCGTAGCCATCCGCAGAGGCTCGCCCGTGTGGCTCCTGGCCATCGCAGCAGGACTCGGCACGGCCGCCTGGTATCTGGCAACGCGGGGTCTCGTGCTCATTGCTCCCGTCTTCGTCGCCGCAGCGGTCAGCCTTCTCGTCGCAATCGTGATCTTTGTCCGCCGGCGCTCCGTGAACCGGCGCGTATAGGCGGTGGGTCTTGAGGTTGGCGGAATAGCCGTGACGTGACTCTGATCGCCTGTGACCTCCGACCGGTCGGTAGCATCTCGATCATGCGGATCAATGTCGTCACGATCTTCCCGGAGTTCTTCGGATCGCCCCTCGAAACCAGCCTCGTCGGCAAGGCGCAGGAGGAAGGCACGCTCGAAGTAGTGCTGTACGACCTTCGCGAACATGGCAAGGGCGTACACCGGCAGATTGACGATGCGCCGTTTGGCGGTGGGGCGGGGATGGTGATGATGGTCGAACCGCTCGCGGCAGTGCTGGAGCCACTCGGACACAGCCATCGCGTGTTGCTCACCCCCGCGGGGCGACAGCTCGATCAGGAGACGTTGGATCGGTGGTCGTGCGTCGCCGAACTGACGCTCGTGTGTGGCAGGTACGAGGGAATCGACGAACGTGTTGCGGAGCACTTCATCGACGAGGAGATCTCCCTCGGCGACTATGTGCTGCTTGGCGGCGAGGTTGGAGCCCTCGCCATCATCGAAGGTGTGACCCGCCTCCTTGACGGCGTGGTCGGGAATCCGGAGTCGGTTGAAACGGAGAGCTTCCGCGACGGCTTGCTCGAAGAACCCCAGTACACCCGACCGGCCGAGTTCCGCGGATGGGAAGTGCCGGAAGTGTTGCGTTCGGGAGATCACGGCAGGGTCGCAGCGTGGCGCGAAGCTCAACGCCTGGAGCGGACTCGCGAGCGGCGGCCGGATCTGATGGAGTGAGCTACGAGCCTTGAGCTGGCTGCTGTCGGCTGGGCGGATCGTCGGAGTCTTGCCCGTAGCTCGCAGCTCGGAGCTCTGCGGTTTAGGTTCCCGGGTTGCTACCATCTGCGTCCGCTCTTCCCCCTGCCTTGGAGGATCCCGTGAATACGCTCGACCAGATCGAGGGCGCACAGCTGCGCGATGACATTCCGGACTTCGGTCCCGGCGACACCGTGCGCGTGCACGTTCGTGTCATCGAGGGTGGACGGGAACGGACGCAGGCGTTCGAGGGTGTTGTGATCGCCCGCAAGGGTGGCGGCATTCGAGAAACGTTCACCGTTCGAAAGATCAGCTTCGGTGTCGGAGTCGAGCGCATCTTCCCCGTACACGCTCCGATCATTCAGACCATCGAAGTGTTGCGCCGCGGTGACGTGCGCAGGGCCAAGCTTTACTACCTCCGTGACCGGGTCGGCAAGGCCACGCGGATCAAGGAGAAGCGCGACTGACCGGTTCCGTCCGGCAGAGCGCCGTCGATCACGACCCGTCGAACCGGCGGGTCGTCGCCGCGCTGCTTGACGAAACGGCGCTCGCTGCTGCAACGGTCACGCTTGCCGAGATGGATCCTGCGCTCGCAGAGCTGGCCGAGCGGAACGGCGTGCCGCCCCTCTGGGCGCGCGAACCCGGCTTCACGACACTGCTGCGACTCATTCTCGAGCAGCAAGTGTCCCTGGCCTCCGCTGACGCCGCCTTTCGGAAGCTTGAGAAGTCCATGGGAGTGGTCGAACCAGCGCCGTTCCTGGAATTCGACGACGAGCAACTCAAGATCATCGGGTTCTCCCAACAGAAGGCCGGGTACGTGCGAGGCATCGCCGCGGGGTTGATCGACGGTTCCATCGGCCTTGATCTGCTGGCCTCCCTTCCCGACGAGGATGCGGCCTCGCGCTTGATGACGATCCGCGGCATCGGTCCTTGGACGGCTGCCTGCTACCTCCTGTTCGCGCTGCGTCGCCCCGACGTGTGGCCACCGGGAGACCGCGCGCTCGAAGTATCGGTCTCCCGTGTTTGCGGGCTGCCGCATCCTGCTTCCTCGCAAGAGGCAATCGAACGGGCAATGGCGTGGCAGCCATACCGCGCCGTGGCTGCGCGTTTGCTGTGGCACGAGTACCTCGGGGGGCGTGGGTGAACGACGACTTGGAGAATCCCGGCGGTAGTGTGGAACCTGTGACTGCGCCGGATCTTGACCCTGTTGAACCCGTACCGGCAGAGACCGGCGCTGCCCCAGCGTCGAAGAAGCACGCCCTGCCGTTCTGGCTCGAACTGCCGCTGCTCATCATCGCGGCGCTGGCCATCGCGGTTGTCATCAAGACGTTCTTCCTGCAGGCTTTCTGGATTCCGTCGTCGTCGATGGAGGACACTCTGCTGATCAACGATCGTGTGATGGTGAACAAACTCGCCTACCGAGTGGGAGACCTCCAGCGCGGACACGTTGTTGTTTTCGACGATCCCCGCGGTGGTGCTGTCCCGCAAGAGGCGCTCCTCGAGGCAACCCAACGGAACATCAAGGAAGCCGTCGGTCTCTCCGTACCGCGAACCGAGTTCATCAAGCGGGTGATCGGCCTTTCTGGCGAACGAGTCGAGATCATTGACAATCAGGTGCTGATCGATGGAGCGCCGATCGACGAGCCCTACCTGAAGAACGGATCACTCATGCCCGACTTCGGCCCGGTCGTCGTGCCCGCGGGCGAGATGTTTGTGATGGGAGACAACCGAAACTCGAGTCAAGACAGCCGATACTTCGGGTCGGTGTCCACCGACACGGTGGTCGGCCGAGCCTTCGTGATCATGTGGCCTCCGTCGCGTTGGTCGGGGCTGTGACGACCGGGTTACCAACACACCACCGGTAGCATCGACCTACCGATTCCGGACGGGAGAGATACGAGTGGGCGAAGAGGATCTCGAGCGGTACGAAACCGACGTTGAGTTGCAGATCTACCGCGAGTACCGGGACGTCCTCCCCATGTTCCGGTACGTGGTCGAGACCGAGCGCCGGTTCTACCTTGCGAACCGTGTGGAGATGAACACTCGCTCCGCCGACGGCTCGGTCTACTTCGAGCTGGAGCTCGAAGACGCGTGGGTGTGGGACATGTTCCGGCCCGCCCGATTCGTCAAACGAGTCCGCGTGATGACCTTTCGCGATGTCAACATCGAAGAGACCGACATCCCTTCGGAGTTCTGATTCTCGTCACACCCGGTTGAGACGATGCTTCGGTGTCAACACATCGTCTGACCGTCGGAATGGCGGGTGAATCCGTAGCTGCTCGATTCCTCGAACACCGCGGCGCGACCATCCTCGATCGCAATGTCCGAGTCGGGCGTGACGAGATAGACCTGATCGCCCGCGTCGGTTGCGTCAGGGTCGCCGTCGAGGTGAAGACCGGGCTCGGCTCCGGGACCCGGCCGTGGGAGAATTTCGATGATGCCAAGGAGGCGAGGATTCGACGTGCGGCTCGCGCGCTCGGCATTCGCCGGGTCGACCTTGTCGCGGTCGAGTTGACAGCGGAGGGTGCCGCCGTGCGCTGGCTACCCGGGACCGGCTGAGCCGTAGCGACGGCGCTGGTCCTTGAACCAGCATCCGCGGTGCCAGTGCCGTCGCAAGTCGGGGGCGAGGCGCGGAACAACTACGACGTGGCCGACACCCGGTTCGATCCAGGAATCACAGCCTGGGCAAACGTATGCCTTGCGGGCCTGGTACGGCTGAACGGAATGCACGGCTGCATCGTCGAGCATCATCCGAAGAAACCCCACGCGACAAACGCGAGCGTCACCACCACAAACACAACAACGATCACGATGTCGGTGGCCGATCGTTTCTGATCACGGAACGGGTTGAAGCCCATGGAGGCAACGTAGCGCAAAGGAGGAGCTGCCGAGTGTCGGAGCGGTGCTAGTTTCGGTTCATGGCTTTTGTCGCTGTGGAAGATCGGGGGAGTGTTCGGTGGGTGACGATGTCGGCACCGGAGACCAAGAATGCGATCCCAAGGGCCGGATGGGTTGAGCTCGCCGAGGCTCTTGAGGCGTTTGAGGCATCAGAACAACGGGCGCTGGTGATCACCGGGGCGGGTGGTGAATTCTGTGCCGGCGCCGATCTCGGGGCCGACTTCTCCGGATTCGGGACGCCGCCGGCAAACGCCGAATACATGCGTCTCCCGAACAGGGCCGCGCTTGCCCTCCACCGGATATCGAAGCCGACCGTCGCTGCCGTCGATGGAGTTGCCGTCGGTGCCGGCATGAATCTTGCCCTCGGTTGTGACTTCGTGATCGCCAGCAGCCGAGCACGGTTCGCCGAGATCTTCGTCAAGCGCGGATTGACACTCGACTTCGGCGGCACGTGGCTCTTACCGCGTCTCGTAGGCCTCGCCCGTGCACGCGACCTGGCACTGACCGGCAGGATCGTCGAAGCCGACGAAGCCCTCTCGATCGGGCTCGTGACGCGGGTTGTTGATCCGGACCGGCTGGAGACCGAAGCAACCGAGATTGCGGCGGGACTCGCCGGCGGTGCTCCGCTCGCCCAGCGGTTCATCAAGGTGGCACTCGATCGTTCCGCGAGCATGACCTTCGAACAAGCGCTTGCGTTCGAAGAACAAGCGCAAGCAACGCTGCTCGGATCCGAAGACTTGTTCGAGGGTGCGGCCGCGTTCTTCCAGAAGCGCCCGGCAGAGTTCAAGGGCCGGTGACCGACTGACCCGGTGGCCGGCCACCGGGTCGTCCGGAGGACGCCTCGTGCCGCGTTGGAGTCATCCGGCCGTTTTCGTGGCACCATGGAGCCATGCTGTGGGTGTCGCTCATCATCGTGGTTGCAGTCCTTGCTCTGGTTCTGATAACCGGCCATCTGCTGCTCACGTGGGCCGAGCGGCGCGGCTGGGTCTACTACCGGTCGACGGACCGCCCGAGGCCGCGCTCGCTCGGTCTGTTTGAGGAGATCTACCAGCCTTCCGTTTCGCACGTCATGGAGCAGCAGGTGACGGAGGAGACGGAGGCGGATCAGAGCGAATCCGGCGAAGAGGTCTAGCGCCCTGCGGCCTCCTCTCTGGGCCGATTGTGACGCGGTCCCCTTGCCCGCCCTGTTGTTGTCGGCCATGATCGGATTCAACCAACCAAGCCCACCGCCGAGGCAGCCATGAGTCAAACACGAAGAATCGTGGGGATCGCCACGCTGTTGAGTGTGGGGATCACAGCGGCGTGGTTCCGGGTGCGTTCAGGGTGGGGGTCAACCCGGATGGAACGGTCGAAGTCGTTGCCCGGTGACGAGGTCATCCCCGCTCCGCGAGCCCAGATCACGCACGGTGTGATGCTCGACGCCTCCCCGGGCGATGTGTGGCCGTGGCTGGTCCAGATGGGGTACCACCGAGCCGGCTGGTACACGCCGGAGTGGGTGGACCGCTTGTGGTCTGTGAGGAACCCGAGTTCGGATGTGATCGTCGAGGACCTTCAGGGCCTCGAAGTCGGTGAGCGGATTCCCGACGGACCACCCGGTACGGCGTTCTTTGACGTGGTGGCTCTCGAACCTCAACGCGCGATGGTCCTTCACTCAATGCGACACCCTATCTCGGGAATCCCTCCGGATCAGTCGAGCGATCGCCCCGGTCCCTATCTCGACTTCTCGTGGTCGTTTGTCCTCGAACCAACGGGTATGAATCGGACCCGACTCCTCTTGCGGACGCGGAGCAACATCTACCCGTTGGCTATGACCCGAATCGCACACATCCTGCTCGTGCCGATCGATGTGGTGATGTCGCGATGGATGCTGTTGGGAATCAAGCGCCGTGCTGAGACTGTCTTGATCCGTTGAAACGCACCGTCGGCCCATGCGCAGGGCCGTCCGCCGAACATCGGCGCCCACCAGGCGCCCCGACGTGGCCTGCCGTTCCGATGGCACTTCACGGATCAGTGGGGCAGTGACACGTTCATCCACCTCAGATGGACGGCGTGCGCAGCCGCAGGGCTAGATAGTGGGGATGCTTCGATCCATGACGGGTCCGGCGGAGGCTTCGTCACGTGGGCGGCAACACTTGAAGGATTGCTCGGGGCGGCCATTCATCGTCGAATCCCGGTCGAGACTATTGACCCTGTTGGTGTTCTGCGCCCGGGAGACAATGGAGGGTGGACCATGTAATTGATCGATCATGGCCCGCATGTCATGCACCGGCGGTGGCCGGCTCCCGAGATCGAGCGGCTGCCGACAGCGGCGGATGACACGTGCAGGTAGAACGGAGTGATTATGTACTGGCTGGTGATCGTCGCAGCAGTTGGCTTGTGGATGCTGGTCGCTCGTCCCGACGCTCCTGAGCCCGTAGTCGCCGTTCGGCCTCCCACCCATCAGCCAACGTTGTCCGAGAAGTGGAATGGGGCGACGGGGACGCAGCGAGCCGGGCTTGCAGCGATGGCGGTCGGCAAAGCTGTCTGGATTGGCCTGGTCTTGATGGCCCTTGTAGCCATGACGGTCGGTACGGCTACCTGGATGTACTGACCCAGGCAACCGACACAGCGCCCGACCGCTTCAATCGCCACGCGCAAGTCCGCATCGATGCGAGACATGGCGAACCCACGATCTCAATACCGCGTCTGTGGGTCGGCAAGGTGTGTGTTCTCGCCGTCGCGCGGAGAACTCGGCTCCGGTCCTCAGGACCGCGCGTCCTTCCTTGTGCGTGCCAGCACGCGTGAATGCGGATTGCGGTCGCAACCGGACTGCGCCGGTCAGTCGTTGTGAGTGTGATGGTCGTGTGAGTCCGAACCGGACTCGTCAGGACCCACTCAACAGCCGGGTTCCCCGTGATTCCCGCAACACGACGTGCCGTTCTTGATCTTGATGGCGTTGTTCTTCGCCACCAGACGGAGCTTCTCGAGCAACGGCAGGTCGCTGTTGCTGAAGTTGTTGAAGTAGTCGCGCGGGTGTGGTCGTGACATAGGGCGACCGTAGCACGTCGAAGGCTGCGATCCGGCGCTGCGAACAGGGCCGGATCGCAATTCCCTCTGGTCGTGGGGGGCTCGATGCGCGACGATTGAGGGGTCTCCCGGAGGGGATGATGAAGGTTGTTGTCGGGATGCTGTTCTTGGTCGCAGGTCTCGCTTCCGTAGCTGCCGCGCTTCCGTTGACACACCGCCTGGCTCGTGTCTTGCCGCAGTGGGCGTTCAGCCGGGGGGACGTCGAACGGCTGGCTTCGACGACGTTCCTCGCCGCGTTCATCGGACTCCTCGGTGCGGCGGTGGGGGCAGCGTTACTGCTGCTCGCTTTTGTGCAGCACTAGCCGGCGGCTCGTCGGTCGGCGGATTCGAGCACTCGAATGTTTGGCTCGTCGGCGAAGGTGTCTGCGTCGTATCGCAGGCGGAGTGGTGGTACGAGGGAATCGACGTGGAGCCATCGCTCAACGGCGTCAAGTCGGTCGACGTCTCGTTCGATCGCGGTCGACCTCGCAGCATCGAGGACTTCCACGGCATTTGCGAGGGACTTGAGGGCTACGCCGAATAGGCCGAGCAACAGGAGGAAACCGCCGAAGCTCGTGTTCACCGCGGTTGAGCGGATCAGCCATGCCACCGACGTGACGAGGAACACTCCGAAGTGGATCCGGAGACGGCGACTCCCTATGCGGTGCATTTCGTAGATCTTGGCGCTTGTTATTGCCCCGCTGCGAGTGCGGTGTGCCGCGACGACTGGCTCTTTCTGCCACCCAGATCCGCGCCGGGCGACTTCAAGCTGCCAGCAGCGCTCAGTTGGCCGGTCCAATCGCCTCACCACGTATTGGCCGGCATTCCATCCGCCGGGCACTTCCTGCCAGGTCAGACCACTCGCGGTAGGTGTGCTCCTCTTGGCTTCGTCCAAAGGCCTGCGTTGCCGTCTTGACACGCCGATCGAACAAGCAGAAGAGCCTTCCTCCCGGAATCCCACTTCGGGAATCGCGGCCCTCTGTGTCCATGATGGGTGAGACAGATCCGTGTTCTATGTTCTGAGTATTGGGGGCGTGGAAGGATTGATCATCGTGGGAGAGAAGCGAGCGATCTACGACGCTGACGATTGGCATGTCG
>Ga0316190_10003464_pt1 | contig 11452 bp, 8 predicted proteins | sample Eddworburrow2_MG_FD_204929 | JGI IMG/M metagenome (GOLD analysis project Ga0316190, IMG submission 204929) | Coastal sediment microbial communities from Maine, United States - Eddy worm burrow 2 | ecosystem: Environmental > Aquatic > Marine > Coastal > Sediment | place: USA: Maine | collected... | reverse complement strand
TCTTCAGCAGATTGGCCCTAATGGGTTCGTGGAGTAAATTAGAAAAAAGAACTGAACGATAAGCTTAAGTTATGCGCATTTTGTGCAAATGATTGACCAAAATGTCTATTGATGAATGCTTAAATACCCTTAATTTTGAATTCAAAGCAATTCAACATGCATAAAAGACTTGCGTTTAAAATGAAGCTCAAACCTGGGAGGAAAGCAGAGTATAAAAAACGCCATGATGAGCTATGGCCGGACCTTCATAAACTCCTGAAGGATGCTGGCCTTTCTGAATACAGTATATTCTTTGATGAAGAAACCCACATGCTGTTTGCCTTTCAAAAGCAGGCTGGTGACAAGGGATCACAGGATCTGGGGAAAACAGAGATCGTCCAGCTCTGGTGGAAATACATGGCCGACATCATGGAAACCAATCCCGACAACTCACCGATTTCCACTCCCCTGGAAGAAGTGTTTTTCATGGAATAATTGAATCCAACAAATAGAACTATGAGTCAATCAGAAAGCATTAAGAAAGCATTTGAAGCAGCAAAAGAACAGTATGCCCTGATCGGGGTGGATGTGGAAAATGCCATGAAACAATTGGATGCATTCCCCATTTCCCTGCATTGCTGGCAGGCGGACGATGTGGGAGGTTTTGAAACTCCCGATTCATCCCTTTCTGGTGGAGGGATCCAGGCAACCGGAAATTATCCCGGGAAAGCTACGAATATCCGGGAGCACCGCATGGACCTGGAAAAGGCCATGAGTCTGATTCCCGGAAAGCAGAGACTGAACCTGCATGCCATCTATGGTGATTTCCAGGGGGAACTGGTGGACCGTGACCAGATTGAGCTGAAGCATTTCCAAAGTTGGATCGACTGGGCCAAAGACCTGGGGATTGGCATGGACTTCAATTGCAGTGTATTCTCACATCCCAAGGCTAGTGACGACCTGACCCTGTCTCATAAGAATAAAGAGATTCGTGATTTCTGGATTGAACACACCCTTAGATGCCGTGCCATAGGTGCAGAAATGGGAAAACAACTGGGAAGTCCCTCCATTCACAATATCTGGATCCAGGATGGCTCCAAGGACCTGCCTGTGGATCGTTTTACCCACCGTGCCATCCTCAAGGATTCCCTGGATAAAATCTTTGCCGAGAAATATTCCACCGACCATCTGAAGGATGCCATCGAAAGCAAGCTTTTCGGAATCGGACTGGAAGCCATGACCGTGGGGAATTCAGAGTTTTACCTGGCTTATGCTGTGGCCAATCAGACATTGATCTGTCTGGACAGTGGCCACTTCCACCCCACCGAGCAGGTGGGAGATAAGATTTCTTCTGCCCTCCTCTTTGTGCCTGAGATCCTCCTGCATGTGACCAGGCCCATCCGCTGGGACTCGGACCATGTGGTAACCCTGAATGATGACACCATACTGATTGCCCAGGAGATTGTCAGGTGCAATGCCCTGGACCGGGTGCATATGGGACTGGACTTTTTCGATGCAAGCATCAACCGGATCGGAGCCTATGTGGTGGGTACCCGTGCTGCTCAGCAGGCCATGCTTTTTGCCCTGCTGGAACCCAGAGATATTCTGTTGGAGTATGAGGAAAAGGGTCAGTTCTTTGAACGCCTTGCCATGCTGGAACTGCTCAAAACAAAGCCCTTTGGAGCCATATGGGACTACTACTGTATGAAGCATGATGTGCCTGTAGCACAGGACTTTATTTCCAATATCCAGCGGTATGAGAAGGTTGTGCTAAGCAAACGATTATAATTGCTGCTGTACTTAAACAAAAGAAATGAAAAACACCGCTCTGATCCTATTCTTCTTATCCTTCTGTATTTCATGCAGTAAAAGAATTGAAAAACCTAACATCGTATTTGTTTTTGCCGATCAATGGCGAGCACAGGCAATGGGGTATGCCGGTAATCCAGATGTTCTTACCCCGAATCTTGACAAGCTTGCTTTGGAAGGCGTATGTTTTTCGAATGCCGTTTCAACCAGTCCTGTATGCACACCATATAGAGCTATGTTGCTCACAGGGAAATATGTATTGAAAAATGGTATGTTTATGAATGATATTACGCTTGAGCCTGACTCCGAGAGCTTAGCGACAATACTTAAACGACATGGCTACCATACTGCATATATTGGGAAATGGCACCTTGATGGAAATGGACGATCTTCATTTATACCAAAAGAAAGGCGACAAGGCTTCGACTATTGGAAGGTCTTAGAGTGTTCTCATAATTATAACAACTCGAAATACTGGGGAAATGATGACGAATTGCATACCTGGGAAGGGTACGATGCAGAAGCTCAAACCGACGATGCAATTGCCTATATTGAAAAACATTCGAAAGGTAAAAATCCCTTTTGTCTGATGCTTTCCTGGGGACCACCTCATGCTCCCTATAACACGGCACCTGAAGAATTCCAGGATTTATATGAACATATGGATGTACAGCTAAGGCCGAACGTGCCGGAAGAAGCAATTGAAGAAACAAAGGCCAATTTAAGAGGGTATTATGCCCATTGCTCAGCACTTGACAGCTATATCAGACAATTACAGGAGGCTATCAGGCGAAGCAATATTGAAGACAATACCATCTTTGTTTTTACTTCAGACCATGGAGATATGATTGGCAGCCACGGACAAATGAAAAAGCAAAGAATTTATGAAGAATCGGCTAAAATACCTTTCATTATTAAATATCCGGCATTACTGGGGAAAGAGGGAAAGCTTAGTGATTTCCTGTTAAACACCTTGGATATATTGCCTACGGTGTTGGGAATGTCGGGTCTGAATGTGCCAGCTGGTTTAGATGGAGAAGATATAACTGAGGTACTGCTTGGCAACAAAGAGGATGATCGTGAAGCTGCTCTTGTTACATGTGTTCAACCTTTTGGTCAATGGTCCAGAGATCGTGGCGGGAGGGAATTTAGAGGCGTCATAACAAAAAAATATACCTATGCTCAAGATTTGTCAGGGAATTGGTTGCTCTTTGATAATGTGGCCGATCCATACCAGTTAAATAATCTTATTGGAGATCCATCTTTTGACAAAATTTCTAAGAAGTTGGAAGAATTGCTTTCCAAGGAGCTCAATCGTCTGGAGGATGATTTTTTACCAGGACCCTCCTATTTAAAAAAGTTTGGGCATATGGTTGATTCAACCGGAACTGTACCCTATAAAAACTGATAGGGAGTTATGAAAACAGAGCTTGTATTGATATTTGATATCGGCAAAACCAATAAGAAAATCCTTCTATTTGATCGTGAGCTGAAGATCGTTCATGAGGAGGAAACCGTTTTCGAAGAGATAATTGATGACGATGGTTTTAAAGGGGACGATATTGAGAAGCTTGAGCAGTGGATGCTGGATGCCTGCACCAGATATCTGAAGGATGATCGTAAGGTCCTGCGGGGAATCAACTTCACTACTTACGGTGCAAGCCTGATGTACCTGGATGATCGTGGCAAGCGCTTAACGCCGGTATACAACTACCAGAAACCCATTCCGAAGGGAGTGCTTGAGCCGCTTTATGAAAGCTTTGGTGGCGAAGCAGAATTTTGCAGAAAAACAGCTTCACCGGCACTGGGTATGTTGAATTCCGGATTCCAGGCACTCTGGCTCAAGAAAATGAAACCTGAAATCTTCAGGCAGGTAAAAACCATACTTCACTTTCCTCAGTACTTCTCGCATCTGCTGACCGGTAAAGTTTCGTCAGAGCACACCTCCATCGGATGTCATACCGGGCTCTGGGACTTCGATCACTTGAGCTATCACCCCTGGACAAAGCAACTGGGAGACACCCTTCCCAAACCTGAAGTGGTGGAAACCACCTACCCTTCCACCCTCTTTGATTCATCTGTTCCGGTTGGGATCGGGATCCACGACAGCTCATCATCCCTGGTGCCCTACTTTATGAACTCACAGGATGAGTTCATCCTGGTGTCCACAGGCACCTGGTGCATCTCCATGAACCCCTTTAATCCAGATCCCCTTACAGCCGATGAGTTGAAGAAGGACTGTCTTTCTTACATGAGTATCCGGCAAAAACCCGTGAAATCCTCCCGACTGTTTTTGGGGCACATTCATGATGTGAATGTGGAGCTTCTGACCAGGCAGTTTGGAGTGGATGATTCAGCTTATAAAACAGTTGCCCTTAACAGAGCGATGATCAGGGGGCTCATACAGAAGAGCAAGAGCAGACGGATTTTCTTTGATGTGGGCATGCCCGAAGATTATGTAGATCGGTCTGTCGGGAAAGAGCATTTCAGCAGCTTCGAAGAAGCATACCATCAGCTGGTCATAGACCTGGTGGATCTTACAAAAGAATCCATCGACCTGATTATCGCTAAAGAGGACAAAACCAGGAACATATATATCAGCGGGGGATTCAGCAAGAATCCTATATTCTTGGTATTGATTGCCAGCCACTTTCCTGAGAAGCATGTATTTACCTCTGAGGTAGCTAATGCCACCTCCCTGGGTGCTGCACTTGTATTGTGGAAGGGCATGGATGCCCGTTTCAATCCGGCCATCGATCTGGGATTGCAATCCATTAAAGGAGATCCCTCACTGCTTGGCTAGAATATTGAGGATTTATGCAAGAAGTTTCTAACTTGAAAACAAAAGTTCGCTATGGTAAATTGGCTTAGATTACAGAACGGCTCCGATATCCGTGGAGTGGCTCTGGAGGGTGTGCGGGATGAGAAGATAAACCTGAGCAGTGATGTGGCCATGAAATTGGGACAGGCATTTGCCGTATGGTTAGAAACAAACGGTCGGGGCCTAAAGAAGGTAGCTGTAGGTGCAGACTCAAGGATATCCGGTAATAAATTGAAAAAGGCATTTATCGACGGGCTGTCAGAGTCTGGTTTTGATGTAATCGATTGTGGACTTGCCTCAACCCCGGCCATGTTTATGACTACCATCAATGAAAATATTGGAGTTGAAGGAGGCGTTATGCTTACTGCAAGTCACCTGCCTTTTAACCGGAATGGTATGAAGTTTTTTACCGAAAAGGGTGGTTTCGACAAGGGCAATGTTTCAGATCTTCTTCAGATCGCTGCCAGGAAGAATTTCCTTGTGTCTGAATTAAAGGGCAGCGTAAAAAAAATCGATTTCATCTCTGAATATGCAAATTTCCTTGTGGAGACCATTCGAAAGGGAGTGGATGACCCGACTCAATACAACACTCCCCTGGCAGGTCTAAAAATCATTGTGGACGCAGGAAATGGGGCGGGTGGATTCTTTGCGGCCAAAGTACTTGAACCCCTGGGCGCTGATATTTCAGGAAGTCAGTTCCTGAACCCGGATGGGCGCTTTCCCAATCATGTGCCAAATCCAGAGGATAAAGAAGCTATGGATTCAATTTGCTCTGCAGTGACCCGGGAAAAAGCTGACCTGGGAATTATTTTCGATACAGATGTGGACCGGGCAGCAGTTGTGGATGCCAAGGGAAATGCGATCAACCGCAACGATCTGATCGCTTTGATCGCTTCCGTGATCCTGGAGGAACATCCGGGTTCGGTCATCGTTACCGATTCCATCACCTCGTCCGGACTCAACTGGTTTATTAGCAAACACCTTGAAGGGGTGCACCATCGCTTCAAAAGGGGCTACAAGAATGTGATCAACGAATCGCTGCGTCTCAATGCGGAAGGTGTGGAATCGTGGCTGGCCATTGAGACCTCGGGACATGCCGCACTGAAGGAGAATCATTTTCTGGATGACGGAGCTTACCTGGTGGCCAAACTGCTGATCCAGATGGCAAAGATGAAGCAGCAGGGCCAAACACTAAGCAGCCTCATAGAAATCCTGCCACATCCTCTTGAAGAGGGAGAATTCCGGCTTAATATCCGGACCAAGGAATTCGTAAGCTATGGTTCAAAGGTCCTGGAGCAAATGACCAAATTGATCGAAAAGGAAATGGGCTGGTCGCCCGAAGAGCCCAATTACGAAGGGATCAGGGTAAATTGTACCGGTGAAGATGAAGAGGGTTGGTTCCTGCTCCGGATGTCCCTGCATGATCCGGTCATGCCCCTCAACGTGGAGTCAAATATCCGAGGAGGTGTTAAAGCAATCACCAGGCGTCTGACCAAGCTACTCCTTACATTTGAACATCTTGGACTTGATGCGCTGGATGGAGCCACTTAGTAAGCCCCGTAATCATAGGCCGCCTCATACATGGCCAGTATATTTTCAGGGGGAACCCCGGCCTGGATGTTGTGCACATTGTTAAAGACATAGCCTCCTCCCGGTTTGAAAGCCTCCATATTTGCCTTTACGCTGGATTTGACCTCCTCCGGGGAAACAAAGGGCAGGATGTGCTGGGAGTCAATCCCTCCTCCCCAGAATACAAGCTCCTTGCCAAAGTTCTCTTTCAGGATTTTTGGGTCCATGCCCTTTGCCGTGATCTGTACCGGGTTCAGGATATCGATACCATTGTCCATCAAATCGGGAATGTACTCAAGCACCGCACCACAGCTATGGTACCAGATTTTTGCAGAGCTCAGTGATTTGATATGCTGAACCAGCTTTTTTTGCCTGGGCTTGACCACCGAACGGTAGAACTCGGGGGGAAAGAGAGGACCGCTCTGTCCCGCCAGGTCATCCCCGATCATCACTACATCAATGATATCTCCTATCTCTTTCAGAAAGCCTGTATAATAGTCCAGCCAGAACTTCAAGACTCTGTCCAGCAGTGCCTCGCAAAATGAGGGATTCTCCATCATATCCATAAACCATCTTTCCAATCCCCTCATATACCAGCAGGTCTCATATATCACCCCTCCGATCCCCGTTGAGACGGCATAGGGCGTATTCTCCCGGATCTTCAGCACCTCTTCCCTGACCCCCTCGAAGCGGGAAGGATCTGATCCGTCGGGAAAAGGATAGTATGAGATATCCTCCCGGGAGGCCTCTGCCAGGGGATGATGACTGATATCCATATAGAGTTGTTGCTTGTCTGGCATGGACCAAACCACCCCGAATTCATCCCTGAGGTCGTGCCAGAGCTCCCCCTTGCGATAATTCTGCCGGATGGTCCCATTGAAACTCTCCGGCCCTTTTGCGGTCACATAACGGAAATCCACTTTGAGCATTTCCAGGATCTCCTCGCTGGGCCTGACCAGTTGCTGTACCGGATCGAGCATCACTATCTCCTCCTCCCGTCCCAGGTAGTTGAGCAGGTCCATGTAGGCCTTCTTATGTATCCCCGACTGAAATCCACCCAGATCTATGGGGACCCGGTCAGGGAACTGAAAATTGAGAGCTGCAAGAACCCTTTCCCGGGAAGTCATCTGCTTGCTAATGGCCATCTCTGAACTTGTTATATGCTTGAAGTGTAATTATACCTTTACGAACATATGCAATCGCTTTGAGAAAATCAATGCATGATATGCTACAATCTTTGTGTTTTTTGGACCACATTTTTGTATATGCATTGTAAAAATCGCTGCTAAGAGCTACCTTGTTGTTCATGAGAAGCTTTCACCAAATTGAAGCTATATTGTTTGATATGGACGGGGTCCTGGTGGATTCTGAAGCCTATATTTGTCAGGCCGGCATAAACATGTTTGCAGAAAAGGGATATCCTGTTACAGCCGAGGATTTCCTGCCATTTACCGGCATGGGAGAGAACCGTTACCTGGGAGGCGTAGCTGAGAAGCACAAGATCCCTTTTGAGCTGGAGAAGGATAAGGCCCGCACCTATGAAATTTATGCGGACCTGGCCAGGGGGAAACTCTCTCCTCTGGACGGAGTACATGACTTTATTGACAAGTGCAGGAAGCGGGGATTGAAAATGGCAGTTGCATCAAGCGCCGATCCTGTGAAAGTGAATATCAACCTGGAAGAGATAGGATTGGAAAAAAAGCTGTTTCAGGCTGTGGTTACCGGACTGGATATTGAACATAAAAAACCTGCTCCGGATATCTTCTTAAAAGCTGCCAAACTGATGGGAGCAGATCCCGAACGTTGCCTGGTGGTGGAAGATGCCATCTCCGGGGTGGCAGCAGGGAAAGCCGCAGGTGCGAGAGTACTGGCCCTGACCACCTCCTTTTCTCCCGATGATTTATCGGGGGCTGACTGGATTACCTCCACCCTGGCCACTGCAGGTGATGAGGTACTGGAGTGGTAAGATGTCGTACTAGCTTATCCTGACAGGCCCCAGGATTCCCATGGGGTAGTTATCCTGATGACGCGTCCATCTTTGAGCCACCGGATTATCTTTCAGGCTTTTAACATAATTACCACTAATGGTGGTCAGTTTGATATTCAGGCGATTTTCACCCTCTTTCACCACACCACCTATATCATACACATGGGCGCCATACCACCTGGTTCCAAGAGCTGTACCATTGAAGGTGAGTTCGCTGATTCCCTGTACCTGTCCCAGATCAATATACCGGGTATCCCCGGAGTCCATATCCAGGGTTGTTTCATAGAATACAGTTCCCGCAAAATCTTTTGCCGAGGGTATATCAAGCAGGTCTGCCAGCGCATCCAGTTTCAACTCCTGCCGGTCTCCATTCATATGATGCAAGTTCAGGCTCCACGGTCCGCGGATCTCTTTCCCTCCGGCAGTAAGTTCCAACGGATGGTAGGATTTTCCTTCAGCTTTGTTTTCAAATACGATTAACAGGGAGGTGGCCCGCGGAAGCACCAGATCAATCATGTTGTTGGCGTCTCCTGAGGGATAGCGAAGCCTCTCCCCTCTCTCCGGGTTCCAAATCCAGGGTGTCAGGGTCTTATCCTCCTGGAACTCTGCACGGACCGGTATATCTTCATACAAACTGGTATTGGCAATAAAATACATAGAGTTTTCGCCTAGCTTATATGATGACTGGCTTAAATACTTATGGGTTTGCGTAAAGCGGACGTAGGGTTTCAATCCAAGTTCGTCCTTTAGTATTCCATACCATTGAATCGGATCTCCCTGGGGGGAAGGATATACCACGACATTTCCATCTGATCTCTCCAGCAGAGCATCCACCATCCCTTTTACAGCAGAATCACTGGTCTCTGCATCTGTAAAGGCAGCAGATTTAACAGGTCGTTTCCCGATAAAGACAATCTTACCTCCCAAATCCGCAAAGGCAGACAGGGACCGGGCTGTTTCAGGATCCATGGTCTCGATCTCAGGCAAAAGAAGGGTTTCATAGGCACGATCACCGAAGAGCATCCTTCCATTTTCAAAAGTCGCGCTCTTGATAATATTCTCACTTACATAGTCACATCCCCCTCCGTTCTGATGTATCGCTTCCCAAAGATTGTTCTGGTAATCCGGATACCATTTTTGTGGGAAGGGATCGCGCTGGGGTCCGAAGTTCAACCAGAGATCGGTGAGGGGTTGGAGAATGGCCACATTTGCCCGTGGGCTGGCATTCTGCAAAAGATAGGAGATGCGGGCCTTGTAATCGGACCACCTCCTGAAATAGGACCACCAGGTGTTTCGTTCACTGAAATAGGTCCCGTAACGAACCCATCCGGGAAAGGGTGCTTCAGGTGGGGAATAGTTGAAGCCATGCAGAATGGAATGGTTCACCCCCGAGATATTGCTCTGGTCCCCTGCAACCTTGATGTTCTCCAGGGTAGCCATAAAGGCCATGGAGGTGTTAGTGATCTCCTCACAACTTACCACATTTTTGCCCGCCAGCGTAGCCCCTGAGGCCACATATTTATTGCTTAAGGTGGGGGCTCTTCCGGCCAAGCCTGTTGGGGGATATGCTCTACCCACCGCCCGGGATAACCATGTTTCACACTCGGGAATATCAATCTCCATACTTGCCTCAAGCGGGTGCATACCCCGGCCATAGGCCTGCATCCTTGACTGGACATTGTTTTTGTGGCACCACTCGTTAAAGGTATCGAGAAACCGTTCTTTAAAGAGTTCTATCCGGGTAAGATAGAAATCCAGTTCCACACGCTTCAGCATGGAGGTCACCTCCTCAGAAAATTTCGTTCCATACTCCTCTTCAAGAGGATTTCCCATATGACCCACTTTTTTCAGCACAAAAGGAAAATAGGGAAGGATGGAATATCCCCGCCGCATTTCAAATTCATTGGGTAAATCATCATTCCAGTTTGCACCCTCGAGCTCCATGCTGTCACAGAACATGGCTCTGACATAATCCCCCATATTCCCGATCCTGCCGGAGATAATCCCGGAGATAAAGTTCAGGTATTTTTCTGTTGCTGATTTGCTGTAATGGTTCAGCACAGGACCGGAGGCACCGGGTGCTCCATTGATTACAGCCATGTACCCGGTAAGCTTCACCACATAGTAGAGTACATATTTACCCTTTGGAACATCAATGGTCAGGACCTCCTCTGTGATCTTGTTCATCATATCTTCTCCCTGCACAAAGTCCTTGGAGACTTTGGGAAGCAGTCGCGCCATTTGCAGCTCCTTATAAACCATTTTATTCCTGGAGTGGATTTCCGGGTCCACCCTGTCCAGGAGCTCATCCATATGGAAGGCATAGCTCTGGCCCCCTTCCAGGTCTATGGTCTCGATGGTCACCATCTGCGATTGATCCTCCTTATTTAAAAACTCCCCGCCAAAAGGCCAGCCGGAGCCCACAATCATATCACAGATCATCCCGCGTTCCTTTGCTCCCTCCAGTGCCACCTGCAACATATCCAGCCACTTATCTTCAAAGATTGTCAGCGCTTCATATCCCACAGGATCGGACCCTTCCGGAAAAGCAATGGGATTGATCTCGACCCCTCCGATCCCTGCCGCCTGCATCACGTCCAGTTCCCTTAAAATCTCTTTCTCGGCCAATCTGTTTCCATTCCACCACCATCGTACAAAAAGCCTGGAATCAGCCGGAGGGTCCTGGAAACCTTTGAAGTACTCGTCCACATGACTATCCTGAAGAAGGGGATTTGCACATCCCAGGAAAGAATCTATAAAAAGTGTTCCCGATGTAACAAGGAGGCTGTTCTTAAAGAAGGTTCTTCTCTTCATAGTGCTATAAAGTTGTATGGTGTTTTATGCTAAATAAGCTGGTAATCTTGAGCTACCCTTTTGCCACACTCCTGCGGTAACTCTCCACCTCCCAGGTATCAATAAAGCTGATCTGCTTGTCGGTCATGTAGTGGGGACCGCCAAACTGCTCTGAAAGGTAAGTGATCTTCATCATATCTGTGAACACCTCCAACACAGTCCGGATGGAAAGCTCACTCTCTTCAACGATAATCAGCCCCCCCCTTTCTTCCACTATAACCTTTGGATAATAGCCCCGGGTCTCTTCAAATACTTTTAAGCTATCCCCTGCCTCCTTCCCCTTCACTCCTTTTTCAAGAAACAGGTAATTGGATTTACAGTATACTATGATATCCGGAGTGAAGGGCCTGCCGATCTTCTGGTATAGATCTCTGCTTGCTGAAAAATGACCAGATAGTGGACTTCTGAAAGCCTTTGATAACAAGTTCCTTGAA
>Ga0316190_10003462_pt1 | contig 11454 bp, 9 predicted proteins | sample Eddworburrow2_MG_FD_204929 | JGI IMG/M metagenome (GOLD analysis project Ga0316190, IMG submission 204929) | Coastal sediment microbial communities from Maine, United States - Eddy worm burrow 2 | ecosystem: Environmental > Aquatic > Marine > Coastal > Sediment | place: USA: Maine | collected... | reverse complement strand
GACCGCCTGCAGATCGAGATGAGCTTCGACCAGAAGCTGATCGCCGCCGACCTCGGCGCGTTCTTCCTCGACGCCGTCAGCTAGTTCTGATACCCAGGCGGGGGTCAAGCCGCCACCCCATTCCCCCAACCGTCCAACCCCCTACCCGAGAGATTCACCCATGGGCTACATCCACACCAGACGACCCGTCGTCCCCTACCAACGTCAGCTCGTCGAGATGGACACTGACGCCGCATACGTCGCCCCGGCCAACCTCGGCGACGGTTCGACCATCCTCATCACGTCCACCATCGCGGCTGGCCGTGCCATGACCCTGCCGACCAATGCCTTCGCGGGCCAGACCGTGCGCGTGGCGCGCGATGTCGGCGCGACCGGCGCGTTCGACGTCACGCCCGACACCCTGGTCGGCATCGGCGTCAGCGAGTGGGCCGACTTCGTCTACGACGGTTCCGCCTGGGTCCTCGTCGCGTTCGGCGCCGGCCTCGTCTAGTCCCACAAGGAGCACCACCCATGAGACACTGGAAGGAAAAGTTCGACCCCGCTGGCCCATTCATCTTCGCGAAGTCCGTGCAACTCGAGACCGGCAGAGCGATGGTGGGCGACGACGTCCCCGACGAGCTGGCCGCAAACGGACACCGCATGCAGACGTGGTTCCGCGGCGGCTACATCTCGATGAAGAACTTCGACCACGACGCCGGCCACATGGTCGAGCCCGAGCCGCTGCCCTACAAGGAACTGGGTGGCGCGTGGTTCCTGTTCCCTGACGGCACGAAGGCGCACGGCAAGAAGCAGCTCGAAGCCAAGCTGGCCTCCCTGGCGGAGGTCTGATGGCAAAGCTCCGAGTGGTAGTCGAAGACCTGAACGAGTTCATCAACGACGTCATGGCGAAGCTCGCCCTCGACGTGGTGAAGAACCTCGCTTCGGCGCCCTCGGAAGGCGGCACGCCCATCGACACCGGTTGGGCATCGGCCAACTGGATCCCATACGTCGGAGCACCCGACCGCTCGACAGCCGGCTCGAAGCCGCCCAAGGGTGGCACAGCATCACGAGGCCAGCAGCTCGCGGCCAGCAACGCGCTCGCTGCAAGCTACAACCGCAAGAAGGGTGACATCGTCATCGCGAACAACGTGCCATACATCCTCACGCTCAACGACGGCAACAGTGCGCAGGCCCCGCCGGGCTTCGTGCAGAAGGCCATCGTCGCAGCAGTGAAGGGGGTCGCATCAGCATGACAACCGTCACCGAAGCACGGACTGCACTCTACGAGCAGTTCTACAACAACTTCACGGGCGTGCCGCAAGCGCGGATCACGTTCGACAACGAAAAGTTCGACCCGCCGTCGGACGTGTCCTGGGTGCGGTTCGCCGTGCGCCACTTCGGTGGTGGGCAATACTCGCTCGGCGGAGTCGGAGAGAGAAAGTTTTCGAGGACAGGGTCGGCGTTCGTCCAGGTCTTCATCCCGCAAGATGACGGAGTCAGAGATGGCGACGTTCTCGCACACGAGGCGCGGACCCTGCTGGAGGGCCTGGACATCGCCGGAACAACCATCAGAACCTGGGACGCAGAGATTCGCGAGAATGGTCTCGTCGACGGCTACTTCATGTTTGTAGTCGAAGCCCGGTTCGAGTATTTTGAGACCCGTTAGGAGACCTACACCATGGCCCAAAGCAAGACCAACAACTTCGGACTCCGATACGGCATCGAGTCCACCCTCGGCACCAAGCCCACTTCGGGCTGGCGCACGCTCGAGCCGAACAACCCGTCGGCGTTCGGCGCGACCATCACGACCGTAGAGCGGCGACCGATCTCCCCCGACCGCGGTCGGAAGAAGGGCACCGTGGTGAACCTCGAGTCCAGCGTGGAATACGAGGGCGACATGACCATGGACGCCGCGACCGACTTCATGGAGGGCTTCGTCTTCGCGGAGTTCGCCAACAAGGAGTTCGACTTCCGGACCACGGGTGGACTCCTCCCGCCGCCGGTCGCGTCCTCGACGACCTGGACCATCGCCTCGCTGTCCGCCCTCATGGGTGGCAAGCTGCAGTTCGTGGCGCTCGGCCCGTGGCCGCTCGTCTACGGCAAGGGCTACACCAACTCGGCGAACAACGGCCTGCACCAGCTCACGGTGGACCCGGCCTCGACCGACACGACCCTGACGACCGACAGCACGCTGGTGGTCGAGACCCCCGGCACGAACGCCAGCCTCCAAGTGGCCGGCGTGCGCTGCGCGATCGGTGACCTCGCCCTGACGATCTCCGGCTCGACGGCAACGCTCGTCTCCGCCGCGGACATCGCGGACTGGTCCACCCTGGGCCTCTTCCCCGGCCAATACATCCACATCGGCTCGGACGACGACGCTGGCGCTCGCCAGAACATGTTCGACGACGGCGCCGCGGGCGACGTCTACGGCTACGCGCGGATCACCTCGATCTCGAGCGCGACGCTGAACCTCGACAAGATCGACGTCAAGCTGACCACGACCGACGCGAGCAACGCGACGCTCGTCGACATCATGTTCGGCCGCTTCCTGCGCAACGTCCCGGTGGGCAGCGCGTCGGACGACAACGAGTTCCTCGAGCGGTCCTACTCCTTCGAGGGCACCTACGTGGACCTCGGCGGCGTCGGCACCCCGGAATACGAATACTCGGTCGGCAACCTCTGCGACGAGTGGGTGATCAACAAGCCGCTGATCGACAAGTCGACGGCGACCTGGGGCTTCATCGGCACGAACACCGAGGACATCACCGCCTCCCGCGCGACCGGCCCGAGCGATGCGATCAGCCCGCTGCGGACCGAGGCGTTCAACACGTCGAGCGGCCTGCCGCGACTGACGACCGACGTGGTCTCGAGCGCGAGCGACGTCTGCTTCAAGTCCCTCACCCTGACGCTGCGCAACAACATCAGCCCGGAGAACTGCCTCGGCACCCTGGGCGCGACGTTCATGAACAGCGGCCTGTTCGAGGTCAACCTCGAAGGGCAGATGGCCTTCACGAACAAGGCGATCGTCAACGCGGTGAAGAACAACACGACCGTGACCTTCTCCTCGATCATGTCGAACGAGGACGGAGCGATCGCCTTCGACCTCCCGTCGCTGACCTTCGGCGACGGCTCCCGCGAGTTCCCCATCGATGCGACCATCCTGGTCAACATCACGGGACAAGCCTTCAACGACCCGGTCGGGACCATCCCGGACGTGTCGATTGGAATCTCCCTGTTCGCCAAGGTCCCCACGGACCGCACGTAACCCCCTAGCCTGGAGCACCACCCATGAGCAAGTTCGCAACCCGCCTCAAGAAGTTCAACATCTCGGACCGCACCGCGTTCGTCTCGATCGACGAGATCGGCGAAGGCGCGCGGATCGAAGTCAAGTCGACCTCTTCGTTCAACAAGCCCTACTTCAACGCCCTGCTCGCCGTGGGCACGAAGGCCATCAAGAAGAAGTCCAGCGACGTCCTCACCGTCGCCGAGATCCGCAAGGACCGCAAGCAGCAAGCAGAGCTGTTCAAGTCCCACGTGATCGTGGACTGGGTCAACGTGGTCGACGACGAAGGAGCGCCCGTCGAGTTCAGCGAGGAGAACCTCGCCGAGCTGATGGCTGCCATCCTGAAGGACGCGCCGGAGCTGTTCGACCGCATCCGCGACGTGGCCGACGACAACCGAGAGTTCTACGAGGAGGACGAAGTCCCCGACGAGGACGTGGAGGAGTTCGTGGGAAACTCGGAGAGCGGCTCCTCTGGGAGCTGAGGTATGCGGTCGACGGCCACCAGATCGAATCGGGCTCATACGAAGCCAGCACTGGTAGGCTGCCCGACTGGTATCTCGACGAGCCGCCGAAGCATCCCACCGACGACTTCTACCTCACCGCGTTCCACCGTCTCTCGACTGAGCGTGACTTCGGTGGCGGCATCGGGCCGATCCCGAACAGTAGGATCATCGCATACGGGCAGCGGAAGGGACTCAGCCCAACCATGCTCGACTTCTTCGAGACGGTCATGGACCGGCTCGACGACATCTACCTGCGCAAGCAGCAGACCGACCAGGACATCGAACGCCAGCGACGCGAACGCGAAGCAGCGAAGAACAGCAACCGAAGGAAGATCCGCTAGATGGTAGTCTTCAACATCGACGTAGTCGTCTCCGACAAGGGTGGCGGCGCTGCAGGCATCGAGAAGCAACTCGAGCGCCTGAACAAGACGGCAGAGAAGACGCGCAAGGTCACCGAGCGCATCGGCCGTCGTGTGCGCGTCGGTGGAATCAAGAAGGCGAAGGCAGAGACCGACAAGCTCGGCAACTCGGTCCAGAGGGTCACGGGTCTGCTCGCAGGCCTGGGCATCACCGTGGGCGTCCGCGAGCTGATCGGCGGATTCGTGCGGCTGTCCGACACGTTCACCAACTACCAGAACCGTCTGAAGATCGTGACGAAGGACACGGACGACCTGCGCAAGGTCACCCGTGAGCTGTTCCAGATCGCAGACGACACCCGCTCCGCCTACGGTGCGACGGCCGAGCTGTTCGCTCGCGTCAGCCTCGCGTCGAAGGAGCTGGGCAAGAGCCAGTCCGAGCTGCTCACGTTCACGAAGGCACTCAACCAAGCAGTCATCCTCTCCGGTGCATCCGCCCAAGAAGCGCGGGCCGGCATCATCCAGCTGTCCCAGGGCATCGCGTCCGGCGCGCTGCGTGGCGACGAGCTGCGTTCCGTCCTCGAGCAGCTGCCCAAGGTAGCCGACACCCTGGCCAAGAGCCTGGGCGTCACCCGCGGCGAGCTGCGCAAGCTCGGCGAAGCCGGCAAGCTGACCGGCGCCAAGGTCGTGGACGCCATGACCCGCGCGGCGGCCAAGCTCGAAGGCGAGTTCGCCCAGACGGTGCCGACCATCGGTCAGGCACTGACCCAGCTGGAGAACAAGATGATCCAGTTCGTCGGTGAGACGAACGAAGCCTCCGGTGCCGCGAACTTCTTCGCCGCGTCCATCCAGTTCATGGCCGACAACATCGTCGTCATGACCGCGGTCGTCGGCGTGCTGATCATCGGCCTGGGCGTCATGGCCACTGCGGCCATTGCAGCTACCGGTGCGTTCACTGCACTAGCTGCAGCAGCGCCAGCCCTCGGAGCTATCTCCGTCATCGCTGCGGCTGCGGCCATCCCTCTGCAGATCCAGAAGAACCTCATCGAGGAAACAACCGAGGCTATCGAGAACCAAGCACAGGCCGCGACGCTGTCGTCGTTCGGCCAGATGGGCGCGCAGCTGCAGTCCCTGAACAGGGAGCTGGAGACGACCAAGCGTGTCTTTGAGGAAGGCAACAAGACCAGCCAAGTGGCCAAGAACCGCATCGACCAGCTCAATCTCCGCATCCAGGTGCTGAAGGACTCGATGAAGGAAAGCTCGAAGGCCTACAGGGAGAACACCCAAGACGCCAAGAACCTCGCGAAGGCGACGAAGCTCGCCGACGAGCGTTTTGAGAAGAGCCTGGAGCTGTCGAAGCAGTTCACCCGCGAGCGGAAGCTGCAGGCCGCTGTCGAGAAGGAGCTGAAGAAGGTCCTGAAGGAGACCGCAGCCGAGGACACCGAAGGCAAGATCCGCGCGCAGATCACTGCCCAGCAGGAGCTGCTGCGCACCCAGCGTGAGCGGACCAAGGTGATCGAGGACATCAGGGGCCCGATGCAGGAACGCGCCCGCGTGACCGCAACCATCAACCAGCTGGAGAAGGAAGGTCTCATCACGCTGAAGGAAAAGACCGCCGCACTGGCCGGGCTCAAGAAGCTCGACTTCAAGCTGCCGGAGCTGCCGGAACTCAACTTCAAGTCGGGCGGTGCCGTGCTCGAAGAGGTGCTCAAGCGCATCCGAGATCAGGCCCAGCTGACCGGTGAGTCCGTCGCGGTGACCGGCGACAAGATGAAGCAGGCCCTGATCGCAGGCGCCGACGGGGCGAACACGCTCCGCGAGCAGGTGGAGCGGATCACCACGGCCGCCAAGAAGGCCGGAGTCTCCTCGGCACTCATGGGCGAGGCGATCAACGATGTCCTCGGCCGCACGGTCGAAGAGACCTACTCCGACTCGCTCGACGACCTGAACTTCAAGCTCGAGAAGAACCTCATCACCCAGCGTGAGTTCAACGCCGCGGTGCTCGAGCTGGACCGGAACGGCCAGAAGGCTGCGACCACGTTCCAGCAAGGGTTCACGGCTGCGTTCGACAAGATCACTGCCGAGGCGAACGACCTCGCCGCAGTGGGCGAGAAGCTCGTTGACACCTTCGCCAACGCGGCGGTGGAAGCGATCACGACCTTCGCAGAGACCGGCAAGTTCAGCTTCAAGGACTTCGCCCGCTCGCTGCTGGCCGACATCGCCAAGATCATCATCCGGCTGCTCGTGGTCAAGGCCCTGTCCACCCTGGTCGGTGGCGCGGCAGCCCCGGCAGCCGACCTCGCGACGACCGCGGTCAACACCCAGACGGACACCAACCAGGGACGAGCGGACGGCGGCACGGTCCAGCCGGGCCGTAGCTTCGTCGTGGGCGAGAACGGACCAGAGATCTTCAAGCCGGAGCAGACCGGCACCATCGTCCCGAATGGCGGCGGCAACCAGCCGGCCCCGGAGGTCAAGGTCTCCGTCACCAACGTCACAGACCCCAACGAGGTGCCCGACCGCATTGACCAGGGCGACTTCGACGAGAACATCATCAACGTGCTCGCCCGGAACAAGGACATGGTCAACGGCACCCTCCAATAACCAGTTTCGTGGGCCCCCTGCCGACCTTTGGTGGTGCAGGGTAGACAGGGGCGCCCGCACTTCCTATACTCAGACGGCACCATGACCTACCAGCAAAACCTTTGCGCGGCGACTGACACCTACCGGGAGGCCCTCACCTCCTGGGAGACGATCGCGACCTCGAAGCACGTGTCCGCCGTGGTGCTGAATGCCGCCGGCACTGGCTACACCGTCGGGGACATCCTGACGATCACCCACGCCTCCGCGGCGGTAGTGGGCGGCGTGACACTGAGCTGCACGCTGGAAGTCCTGACCATCACGGGTGGTGGCGGCACCGGGCCGATCGGCACGGTCCGCATCAACAACGGCGGGGCCTTCGCCGAGCGCGTGGCCTCAGCGGTCGTGGGCGCTGCAGCCGGATCCGGCTACGCCGTGGGCGACATCCTGGAAGTCCAGGACGGCGCGGGCGCCAGCCTCTCGAAGGCGAAGTTCGAGGTCGCAACCCTCTCGGGCTCGGCCGTGGCTACGGTCACGCTCTACGAGGCCGGCGGATCCTACACGACGACCCCGACGACGAACGAGGCAGCGACCCTGGGCATCGGCCCGGCAGCGTTCGCTGGCGACGACGTGGCGACGCTCGACCTGACGATGCAGGCCATCATCGGCACGACTGCGATCGCGGCGACCGGCGGCACGGGCTCGAGCGGCTCGTTCGACCTGACCCTGACGGCTACCGGCTGGCAGTCGGAATGGAGCACGAACTGGGGATCGGCCGACAGCCTCACCGACGAGAAGGAAGTCATCCTCCTGGGCACCGTGTCCGAGGGCGATGCACCCTACGTCGGGTTCCGGACCTACCGTCAAGACTCCGGCGGGCAGAAGCGATACGCCATCGCCTGCTACGGCATGCTCGCCTTCAACCCGGCGCTCGCCGGCATCGGCACGGCAGGTGCATCCCAGCCGGGCATCGGCCCGCTCGCCTGGATATCCTCGAACAACTCGGGCTCGCACATCCTGATCGCAGAGGAGGTCGCAGAGGCCAACCTCTGGGGCATCAGCATCTCGCCCAAGCGGTTCACGGGCTGGATCCGTGGCAACATCGCGACCGAGGCGGACAGCTACCACCAGTTCTACGTGGGCCTGCTGAACGGCTTTGGCCCAGCGACGACCACGCCCTACCCGATGGCCGTGTGTGCCAGCTCGAACGTGGTCAACCGGCGCACGAGCGACTTCGGCGCGACCGGCCTCGCAGAGGCATTCCAGAACCCGTCCGGCGGCGGCCCGCTCTACTACCTGCGGAAGTCCGACCTCGTGTGGACTACGATCCGCAACGCAGTGACGCCCACCTCCGAGCAGCAGACCGAGATCATGTGGCCACGCGGCGTCATGGCTGAAGCCTCGGGCAACGAGAACCTGCTGGTCGAGAACGACAACTACAAGATGTTCAACGACGGCGTGATCGGCTCGCTGGTCCGCGCGAACGTCACTGGCAAGGTCTACCCCACGCCGGGCACGACGAACATCTACACCCTGCTGCCGCTGACCATGGTGTCGACTGGCGGCTCCGGAACGAACGGCGTCGACACGACGATCGTCGGCGAGCTGGACGGCTGCTTCTTCACTGGCGGAGTCGACGAGACCGGCACGGTCCACACCCCCGAGGACATCCTCGAGCAGGGCACCGACCGCTACATCATCATCCCGTGTTCGACCGAGTCTCTCGCGAACCGTCCCTACCAGTTCTCGTGCTTCCGCATGGACTAGGACCGCACCACCATGGCCTGGACCAACCAAACAACTACCAGCTTCCTCGACTGCGTCACCAAGATCTCCACTTGGATGGCGTCGAACGGATGGACGCTGGACCGACTGGACGTCGCCGCGGTGAACGCGAACAGCGGCGAGTGGGCGATGACCCACTCGACCGAGACCAACCTGCGGTTCGCGGCGAAGTGGTATTACCTCGGCCCGGACCACATGGCAATCTACCAGTATTCGGATCAGGCCTACGTGGAGCCCGACCGGCCGTGGGGACAAGATCACGACTCGGGCAACGGCGCCGCGAGCCACCTGGACACCGACATCGACGACGCACGCTACGCGCGCATCGGCACGTCGCCAGTTCAGTTCTGGGCCTTCCAGGACTCGACCCCTTCGCACTACACCTACATCGTCGTCGAGACGGCGACCGGTGAATACGTCCACTTCGGCTTCGGCAAGCTCGACAAGCGCGGCGGCGACTGGACCGGCGGCGAGTTCGCCTACGGGCAATACGACTCCGTGTCGGCGGGCGCAGCGCAACCGGTGCGCGACGGACGCAGCCTCCTGCTCGATGGACTGAGCAACGACACGGACGACCTGGGCGGCGACCCGTCCAACGGCTTCGAGCTGTTCGCTGCGACGATCCACTGCGAAGGCATGCCCAACCAGCCGGCGAACGGCATGTGGGGCGTGTGCATGGGCGGCAAGAAGACCAGCCCGCAGACGGACTTCGGCAGCGACCGTCAGTCGAACGACGGCGTCTCGAGTGACATCGAGCGCGTCAACTTCACGTGGGGCCTGAGAGCTGGCCCACTCGCGCAGGCGTTCTACCGCGCGGGCGCAGAAGACCTGTCGGGCGAGGTGCGCATGTGGCCCGTCGCCACGACCTACGTCGACCCGAGCACTGGCGACCTGCACGGCTACCCGATCGGCTACATGCCGAACGTCTACGGCTGCAACATCCGCAGGTATCCGACCTACGACACGGTCACCGACGGCACTGAGACCTATCACATCTTCCCGGCGGAGAAGTGGAACGACGATGGAGGCACCGGAGGCACCGGCTACCTGGGCATCGCCTACAAGCAGCCGGCAACACCACTCGAGCTGCCGCCGTCCTCGTTCGCCGACCTGAGCGCCCACTGGGACGCGAGCGACGTGGCCAACATGACGATCGAGGACAACGGACGCGTGTCGCAGCTCAACGACCTGTCGGCTGGCTCGCACCACCTCCTGCAGACGACCGACGCCAACCGACCGATCTGGTTCACCGATCCGGTGACCGGACTGGAAGGCATCAAGTTCCTCGGGGACACCGTGGACCACTACCTGTCCGTAGCCTCGCACGCCGACCTCGACGTCGGCACTGGCGACATGCTGATCAACGTCGTCTACCGTCAGGACGCCAAGTCCGCCGGGACTCTGATGGCGAAGGGCAACACCGCCACCGTCTCCGCACGGTGGGTGGCGCGCACGGACGGCACCGGAGACTCGGACACCGACGCCGGGTTCGAGCTGGAGCACAACGACAACGTGGCCTCGGGCGACGTGACGAAGACCGAGTCGACCGAAGACTGGAGCGATGGCGGCTGGATCCTGATGACCTACCTCATCGACCAGGGCAGCAGCGAAGTCCGCATCTGGAGGGACGGCGTGGAGATTGGCAGCCCGCTGGACATCTCGACCGTCACGACGCTGCTCAACACGCAGCCGCTCCTCGTGGGCGTGGAAGAGACTGGCTCGCTCACCAACCCGTTCCAGGGCGAGATCGGCGAGATCTCGATGATCCAGGCTGTGCCTTCCGACACCAACATCGGCCTGCTGAACACCTACTTCATCAACAAGTGGGAGATCGGCGTCGACAACTACGTAGACCCGGGCCTGCCGACTAGTGTCGCATCCAACGTGACCGGATGGTATTCTGCACGCGACACCGATGACATGACGATCGTCTCTGGCGAAGTCACTCAGGTCAACGACAAGACTGTCAACGCCAACCACCTGACCAACGACTCGGCCACGGGCCCGGGCCTGCGCAAGGTGCGTGGACTCAACTGGCTGAACTTCGAGAGCGCGACGCCATCCATCATGCGTGGCGACAACACTGACATCGACCCAGGTGCCAACGACTTCTCTATGGTCGTCGTCTTCCGCTCGAGAGCCACGGCGCAGCAGCAGATCTTCCGGAAGGACAGCAACGGCAACCAGTTCTTCGGCCTCGATGTGGCACGAGCCAGCTCTCGGACCATGACGTGGTTGATGCGGGACACGGTCCTCGGGAACATCCTGAACCTTCAGCACGACGATGCCGCCCAAGATTACACGGATGGAGAGTTCAAGGTGGCCAGCTTCACCTACGATGACTCGATCGCCGACGCATTCCTGTTCGGGACGCGGGGACCATTCTCCGATGTGGATGCCCAGGACGCGGTGCTGGAAGATCTCGTCTATGCCTCGGGCACAATCACTCCGGCGGCGCAACTGCGCCTAGGCGAGAACGACGGAGGAACACACAACCTAGACGGACAGATCGCGGAAGTCCTCTTCTTCGACATCCCCCTGTCCGACGTCGCGCGCGCGGAGGCCTACGACTACCTCTACACCAAGTGGAACCTGACGCCCTACTACACCGACCCGGGCCTGCCGTCGGCCATGGCTGCACCGAGCGCGCGGTGGGACTCGGCGGACTCGGCGAACATGACCCTGTCTGGCTTTCAGATCACGCAGTGGGATGACATCTCGGTGAACACCAACGACTGGACGGTGCCGGCCACCAAGACCGGACCGCAGTGGCGATGGATCCGCGGGCGCAAGTGGGCACACTTCGAGTCGGGCTCCGGCCTCGTGATGCATCAAGTCGCGTCTGCGGACATCGAGCCCGGTGGTGACGACTGGGAGGCCGTCATCGTCTACAAGTCGGAGGACCACAGTGCGTCCAACTCGGGCGGCCTGATCGGTTCGGTCGACAGCCCTGGCACGAACTTCGGCG
>Ga0316190_10003461_pt1 | contig 11456 bp, 12 predicted proteins | sample Eddworburrow2_MG_FD_204929 | JGI IMG/M metagenome (GOLD analysis project Ga0316190, IMG submission 204929) | Coastal sediment microbial communities from Maine, United States - Eddy worm burrow 2 | ecosystem: Environmental > Aquatic > Marine > Coastal > Sediment | place: USA: Maine | collected... | reverse complement strand
CGACCCTGCCCCTGATTCATATCATGAAAACAGGGTCCGAAGAACAACGGAAAATGGTACGGGCGGCCATTGAAAATGGCGGCCTGGATCAGATCGACGCCATCATGCAAGCCGTTGAATCCACAGGGGCCATCGCTTACACTGCCCAGCTTGCGAAGCAGGAAGCGGCCAAGGCCAAGGCGGCACTGGCAACGGTCCCAGCCTCTGACTATCGCGATGCACTTGAGGCACTGGCAGACTTCTCAGTCAACCGTACCAGCTAGTAGAATATCTAATTCGGGGTGTAGCTCAGCCTGGTAGAGCACTGCCTTCGGGAGGCAGGGGCCGGAGGTTCGAATCCTCTCACCCCGACCAACTCTTTCATACCCACTCGATAATAAACCCACGCAAAACCTGACAAGGGCCTCATGGCTCAATGGTGAGAGGGTTCGAACCGATAAGAGGTTTAAGCCGTTTGTAGGGAACAAACGGCATCGCGCAGCGACCCCGAAGGGGCGGAGGGCAGGACGCCCGGAGAAATCCTCTCACCCCGACCAACTACCCTGCAGCACTAGAACAACAAGTTAGCCGTTACTCTTTGGCGGACTGGAGCCCAGGGCACCCTGAGTAAGCACTATACGACTACTGATCGGCGTATGCGCATAAGGCATTGGTTGGGCAATTATGCGATAGAGCCCAGGCTGGGGGCGACAGAACATGACACCCGTACAGTCACTATTGCTGTGCAGCACAACGGCAGGTACCGAAAATACGCCCTCTTTCAGCGAGATCGACAGGTCCACCTGATCGCCAATTGACAGCATAACCTCCCCCATCTCCAGCAACATCCCCTCCACTGACAGATTGCGGGCCCTACAGTCGATAGCTTGCCGCCCTCGATGCTTCAATCGTACGCTAAAGGATACTATCCGCCGGCAGTTGGAACGTGTGTCAGAAGGCATACCCATCCTCTTTATTGGCTTTCCGTGTTATTTATTAGGGCCTTACAACTCGGCTCATCAATAGAGCAGTCATCTGTAAGCGGCAGCATTAGCAGAAACTTTCATTCCAAAACAAAATATCGTTATAAGATTATCCAACTTGGGAAGTTCCTCGCAGTTCCCCTTTCCACGCACCACCAGAGATGGCATAAATAAGGATCACACCCCAAAAATATTAAATTATGTGCGCCATCCCCATAGGATTCGATGAATTATGCTCAACGCAATAAAACAGTATTTTAATCAGAACATTATGACCACCAAAGATGAGGGACAGGACACCCCCCATACCTTGCAGCTTGCTACCACCGCATTACTGTTTGAAATGATGCGCATGGATGATGAAATGCATGCCCAGGAGCACAGCGTCATCAAGAAATCCATTCAGGAAAAATTCGAATTATCCGCCTCTGAAACCGCGCATTTGCTGGAACTCGCCCAGGCGGAGGCTGAGGGGGCGACTGACTACCATCAGTTTACCCGCCTGATAAACAACGGCTTTTCAATGGATCAGAAGGTTAAGGTAATCGAATACCTATGGCAGATTGCCTATGCAGATGGGGATCTGGATAAATATGAAGAGCACTTGGTGCGTAAAATTGCGGAGCTACTCTATGTGCCTCACCAGGCATTCATTGCGACTAAGCATAAGGCGGCCCAATAGATTCAGGCGCCGGCCTATCTATCAAGACAGCAGGAAGGACTTTGAGGTGGTGGTTTTTTTAATCAACCGGCTTTTGCCCATGAGAAAGCAGCCGCCATTATTGTAGGCCTTTGGGTCTTCACGATAGCGCCAGTTGCCCTTTACATTGCAGAGATAATACTCTTCCGCATTATTGGCCAGCTGATCCGCCTGGGATTTCACCTCATGCAACTCGGAAATAGCAGTAAACACAGCCTGCTGATCTACACCAACCCAGATATCCTGCTCAGAGGCAGCGCTAAGTTCAGCAGCAGTCAAACAAAGCAGAGCGGGTAACAGTGCTAAAGTAGCTACGAGTTGGCGTAAGGACATGCGGTGCCTCCAGTCTAGATTTTGTTGCCAGCCCTTGATGTTGCCAGGGGCGGCGAAATCCTAAAAAAGCTTTTGGTCAACTACTTTCTTGCGCTTCGTCAATTACGGCTTAAGTATTGCGCAAAATTAGCCCGCATGTCTAGCCCACACACCCCCTCATTGGCACCAATATAAGCATGTATCTATCTGATATAATTGAATATTCCATTTACACATGGATGATATGGCATTTTATAATAAGCGTTTTGTCAATTTTTTCCGCTCTTAGGCCATAAAAAAAGGCCTCTCAAGGAGGCCTTTTTCTTTGACGGTCGTCACGACCGATTCTTATCTGGTTCAGAAATTGTAGCCACTCTCCTCATGCTGATTGAGATCCAGGCCCTCAACCTCCTCCTCCTCACTGACCCGCAGTCCAAGCAGGAGATCAACGACCTTGAGGATTACAAAGCTCACGACAGCGGTGTAGATAATGGTGGAAACAATCCCCATCAACTGGACACCCACCTGCTCACTCATGGTTTCAATGCCTTCTGCAAAACCATAGCCGCTAAATACACCCAGGCTGGTGGCAGAAAGGATGCCCGCCATAAAGGTGCCCAATATCCCACCCACCCCATGAACGGGGAAAACATCCAAGGATTCATCGATCTTGAGCACCCGCTTTATATAGTTGGTTGCCACAAAACAGACGGCACCAGCCAGAATACCGATAATCAGCGCCCCACCCGGCCCAACGAACCCTGAGGCAGGGGTAATGGTACCCAGGCCGGCGATGACACCGGTGAGGGTACCCAAGGCACTGGGTTTGCCATAGCGCTTCCACTCGATGGCACCCCAGGTCACAGCACCTGCCGCAGCGGAGATGTGGGTTACCAGCATGGCCATTGCGGCATCACCATTCGCCGCCAGGGCGCTGCCGCCATTGAATCCGTACCAGCCAACCCACAGCATCCCGGTACCGGTGGCCGTCATAGTCAGGTTATGAGGCGGCATCGCCGTGGTCGGGAAACCCTTACGGGGCCCCAGCACCAGGGCCGCAACCAAGGCAGCCACACCGGCCGTGATATGCACCACCACACCGCCGGCAAAATCATAGAGCCCCATGGTGCCAAGCCAGCCACCACCCCACACCCAGTGGGTGACAGGGGCATAGACCAATATCAGCCAGATCATGCTGAACAGCAGCATGGAGGAAAATTTCATACGCTCGGCAAAACCACCCACCACCAGGGCCGGGGTGATGATGGCGAAGGTCATCTGGAACAGCATGAACAGGGGCTCAGGGATATCACCGGCCAGGGTATCCTTGCCAATGCCTGCCAGCATCGCCTTGCTAAAATCCCCAATAAAGGCGTTACCCTCACCGAAGGCCAGGCTATAACCGAACAGCAGCCAGATCAGCGAGGCCATCGCCGCGATAGAAAAACACTGCATGATGACCGAAAGCACGTTTTTGCTGCGTACCAGGCCGCCATAGAAAAGCGCCAGCCCAGGCAGGGTCATGAACAACACCAAGGCTGTGGAGGTCAGGACCCAGGCGGTATTGGGGCCACTCATTGCGGCCTCTTCCGCGAGCACGGCGCCTGGAAAAAACAGCAGCGCCAAAATGGCTGGCACGATCAATGTAGTAACACGCATAAGTTTGATTTCCCCAAGTTCAGAACACACCTTAATTAATAGGATGCTCTCATTCGGGCGTTATAGCCCTAGACTCAACTAAATGGGTGAGACAAGTGCACAAACCATGCCTACCATGTCATTTCCATATCTATCAATGAGTTAGGGAGAAAGGTGCAGCCCAGGCGCCCGGCAATGCACCGCATTGGCGCACCGAAGCAGAAGAAAGCACCACTTCGGTGCAGATGTGAACATAAAAACAAAGGTGACCGCCCAGAATTGGCCTCAGGTAATCAACAAGGGCCTTAGGGCTATGGTGAACAGGGAAAGCTATATCGCCTCCAGAGGAGAGGAGAAAAAACAGGAAAACACTTCCAGGGCCTAAAAAGACCCCGAAAGAATTCAAGAAGACTGGAAAATCCGCTTTAGGGAAGATGGTAGCTACGGGTGGACTTGAACCACCGACCCCAGCATTATGAATGCTGTGCTCTAACCAACTGAGCTACGTAGCCAAAGGGAGGGGAAATTTACCGGATAGGTACCGTAACTGTCAACTCTATCAATGCCCTAGGGCCTGCTATTGCTGTCCCGCATCGGTAGGGCGCGCCCTATTACGGTGCATCTGGCCTTATACATTGAATCGAAAGTGGATCACATCTCCATCCTGGACCACATATTCTTTGCCCTCAAGACGCAGTTTCCCGGCCTCCTTGGCACCCTGCTCTCCCCGACAAGCAACAAAGTCCTCATAGGAAACCACTTCCGCCCGGATAAAGCCGCGCTCAAAATCCGTATGGATCACCCCCGCCGCTTGGGGCGCCGTCGCACCGACGGGGATGGTCCAGGCCCGCACTTCTTTTACGCCGGCAGTGAAATAGGTCTCCAGACTCAGCAGCCGATACCCAGACCTCACCACCCGATTGAGGCCAGGCTCATCAAGGCCCATGTCCGCCAGAAAATCCTGCTTGTCCGCCTCATCCAGTTCGGCGATCTCAGCCTCGATGGCGGCACAAACCGGCACCACCTCTGAACCCTCGGTAATTGCCAGTTCCCGCACCGCATCCAGGGCCGGGTTATTTTCAAAGCCATCCTCAGCCACGTTTGCAATATACAGGTTTGGCTTGATGGTCAGCAGATGCAGATCCCGCAACTCCAGCCTTTGATCATCATCCAGTTCCATGGAGCGCACCGGGCTGCCCGTATCCAGGTGATCACGCACAGCCTCCAACAGCACTTTCCGGACAAGGGCTTTTTTATCACCGGTCTTTACCTGGCGCACCGCCTTGTCCAAGGCCTTCTCTACTGACTCCAGATCCGCCAATGCAAGCTCGGTATTGATCACCTCGATATCCGCCAGGGGATCGATCCGGCCAGCCACGTGCACCACGTCATCGTTCTCAAAACAGCGCACCACGTGGCAAATGGCATCGGTCTCGCGAATATTGGCCAGGAATTTATTTCCCAGGCCTTCCCCTTTCGAGGCGCCCGCCACCAGGCCGGCAATATCCACAAACTGCATGGTAGTGGGGATAATATTCTGCGGCTTCACGATTTCCGCCAGCACATCCTGACGGGGATCCGCCACCGGCACCACCCCCACATTGGGATCAATGGTACAGAAAGGGTAGTTCTCGGCCGCAATGGTGGCCTGCGTCAACGCATTGAAGAGAGTGGACTTGCCTACATTAGGAAGGCCGACAATACCGCATTTGAAACCCATGATGGTTCGCCCTGAGAGAAAAAGGCGTAAGGATAGTTGATTTTAACGGTTCGTTTCTAGCCTTTATGTGCAGTAGCACAGGGGCGGGATATTCAATACAGAGGGGAGATCGGCCTTTGACAAGGCCTTGAGGCAAGGTACCCGGGTTAACCCACCACCCTTGCCACGGGGATTTTTCAGGCCATGATTAATCGATGGTGAACAGTTTGTCGAAATTTGCGATGCGTAGGATTTCCCGGATGCCATCATTGCTATTGATAAGCCGAACGGCTCCCTTTTTATCACCATACTCACGCAACTGGAGCAACATCCCCATGGCCGAGCTATCCATATAATCCGCACCGTCCAGGTCCACTACAAATCGCTTCTCACCTTTTGGAAATTCCTTATAGGCGCGGATAAATTCCTGGTGCATGGAGAAGTCAAAGCGTCCAGACACATGCAACGTGACTTCATTCTCTTCTGGAGATGCGGTGGCAGTGATCGTCATAACTAATCCTTCATCACTCAATCGAAAACAAGCGTTCAAAGCGGGTGATATCCATAATCTGCTGAACAGACTCATTGCAGCCCGTCAGCCTAATATCGGCCTTATCCCCTCCGGCCCGTTCTCGAAGCACCAGCAACATGCCCAGGGCCGCACTGTCCAGATATTCAGTCTGGCTCAGGTCGATATTGAAACTCACTGTCGCTGGATTTACCTGGCTGTAGGCATCTCGAAACTCCTGATGCGAGGAAAAATCGAAGCGTCCTGCAACACGGATATCTACGTGCCGCTTGTCTTCCGAAACAGAATAAGTAATTGACATCCTATTCTCTCTATTAATTTATTTAGAAAAGTTCAACCTCGCCTTCACTCATACTTCCCTGGGCAACCGGATTCTTCAGCGCCGAACGTGCCGCCTCTTCCTCAGTCACTATGTAGGCACGCAGCTCTTCGAGCCCCTGCACATAGGCGGCAACTCCGCCCTCACCATCCAACCTCAAATTCTGTAGCCCTTGATCAATATTCTGCACCATCTGCTCCAGGCGCATCAAATGGCCACTGGTAAACGATGCAAGTTGAGTAACCATATCCTCAAACTGCAGTGAACGGACAGCATCACCAACCAGGATATCAATCTGTCCCGTTATTTCAGAAACCCGGCCTAATTGGTTCCTGGTGGAGTCGTTCATCTCAGATATCTGCACCATCATCTCATCCACCTGCACCTTGGATTTGATGGCAAAATTCATATCCTTTGAGGCCAGCTTACCGATAGTAGCCCTCGCAGCATCAATATTTTGGCGCGAGCCACCTAACACCTGCCGGATCTCATCACTAAAGCGATCAGAGCGCTGGGAGAGCTTGCGCACCTCATCCGCCACCACCGCAAAACCACGGCCAGACTCACCCGCACGTGCCGCCTCAATGGCCGCATTCAGCGCAAGCAGATTGGTCTGATCCGCAATCACCTTAACATCGGCAAGCAGATGGTCCGCTTTGTCCATCTGCTGCACCATATCATCGATCTGCTCGACCATACTCATGCTGTCCTGGCTGATGGACACCACATGATCAACAAAATAGCGCAACACCTTATCCGTCTCTTCCGTAAAGGCCTTGAAGGAGATATGCCCATCCTCTTGGGCCTGGTCCTCAGCCATATTTTCAACCAGCGAAACCACAAGCCCCTGCTGCTCACCCGCCTGCTGGTTCAAGCCATGAAAGCTCTGTTGCAGGGTCTGGACTGCATCAGAGACCAGGGTACGAATCTGCTCAAGCTCATCACGCATTTGATGCAGAATTCCGGCGAGGCAGCCATCCATCTCCTGTACCAAACCATGGAAGGCGGCATCCAGCTGGGCTTGCTCCTCATCCTGGACAACTTCTGATGCTCCCTGGTCCCTATGCTCCTGCCAAAGCAGGGCGCCCGACCAGACCAATAGGACCAGCATCCCGCCAGCAGCCACACCAGCGAATCCGGTTAGCAGGGCACCAATAATGAAAACGGCACTGCCTGCCAATGGCAAACGATGCTCAGACAACCATGCTTTTATCATTGTTTGTTGCGGCCTCCCCACTGTCACTGCCTAACCTTATCGGCCCGGCAGAAACATAACTTAAGCATTTTCCCTTATCCAACAGAGGGATAATAACCCCATATTACGCACCCTCCCACAACATTTATAGCTGCCTTAGGTCTGCGCCAACTTAACAAGCTCTCCCGCAATCTTGCTCAGGGGAAGCACAGAATCCGCAAAGCCCCGGTTGACGGCCTCTCCCGGCATGCCCCAGACGACACTCGTCTTCTCATCCTGAGCAACTGTCGGGGCCCCTGCCTCCTTCAGTTCTCCCAATCCTGCTGCGCCATCATCTCCCATGCCTGTCAAGATCACCCCAACCGCATTCGGCCCGGCATTTTGTGCCAGGGAACGGAACATCACATCCACTGCCGGCTTATGCCGGTTAACGGGCGGTCCATCATTAAGGCGGCAAACATATCGCGCACCATCACGAGCTACCAGCAGATGCAGATCTCCAGGGGCAATATAGGCGTGGCCGGGGATAATCTGCTGACCATCTGAGGCCTGCATTACCGTCAATCGACTCTCCCGGTTCACCCGCTCGGCAAAGGGGGCGCTAAAGGCTGCCGGGATATGCTGGGTGACGACAATGCCCGGCATATCCGGCGGCAGTTCACACAACACCTCTCGAATCGCCTCAGTTCCACCGGTGGAGGCACCAATGCCGATAATCCGGTCCGTGGTACGGAAATGGCGGCGCCCACCCTCCTTCGTCAAAATCGCATCGGCAGAATGCTTCTCTGGTACATCCATCAACTTCGCCGCCCGTGGACGACGCTTTAGTGGCTGCACCCTGGCGCCGGCAGCCACCCTTACCTTGGCAATGATCTCCTCTGCATATTCCTGCAGCCCATGGGCCACATCCACCTTGGGCTTGGAAACAAAATCAACAGCACCCAGTTCCAGTGCCTGCAGCGTAATGTCCGCACCCTGCTCCGTGAGGGATGAGATCATGACTACCGGCATGGGACGCAGCCGCATAAGGTTGGAAAGAAAGGTCACGCCATCCATGCGTGGCATCTCAACATCCAGGGTCAGGACATCCGGGTTAAGCTTTTTTATCTTTTCCCGCGCGGCAAAGGGGTCAGTGGCGACCCCAACAACCTCAATTCCAGCCGCCTTCCCAAGAATCTCACTCAGCAGTTGCCTAACCAGGGCAGAATCATCAACTATCAAGACCTTGATCATTGAATGCAGCTCCTACCAATACCCGTCAACACCATGAACAACCATACCGAATACACTCCAAATGACCGGCGTTAAAACAGCTCAATACCACCTTCAACTGGCTGTTCCTCGAGCTCATGCCGGTAACTCTGTTCACGGCGAACAATCGTGTCATTGTGCAGATGCCTCAGCCTCTTCACCCTTACACGCCCGCTGGCCGGATAATAATTGACCTTTCGGGGATAGATGTCACCCAGATCCTGAGACGCGATCGCCAGCCCCTCCTGCTCCAAATAACTCAGCACAAAATCAATATTCTTACGCCCAACATCCGTCATCGTCGCAATGATCTGCCCCCCACCAAAGACCTTTGCTTCCAGATTCTTGCGCCGACCACCATTTTTCAGAATATCGTTAATCATGTGCTCCATCGCAAAGTTACCGTACCGGGTTGCGCTACTCAGGAGATCGCTGCTCCCGCTCCAACCTTCCCCCGTTGTATCCAATGGCAGCATAAAATGGTTCATCCCCCCGACACCAAACACCCGATCTCGAATACAGGCCGACACACATGAGCCCAACACCGTCGTCACCATCTCATCCTGGGTAGTCACGTAATACTCACCGGGCAAAATCTTGGCCGCCACCACATCATTGGATCTATCCCAATAGCGCTTGACCCTCTCAAACCCTGACAATGCAGGTGGCAACTCTTTACTGCCGAGTAAACTCACACTTAATTATCCTTTTTTGCGATAAATGGTATTGCCGATCAGTTCAAACCTGTCACTAATCTTGAATAGCGACTCAGAGTGCCCTATGAAAAGGTGACCTCCCTCCACTAGATTATCGGCATACCTATCGATCAACTTGACCTTACTATCACGATCAAAGTAAATAATGACATTGCGGCAGAAAATCACATCCACGGGGCCATCGACGGACCAATTATCCATCAGGTTAAGTTGGGCAAAATCAATCTGGGACCTTACATCAGGCTTCAGGCGGACGAATCCTGACTGATCCCCCTTGCCACGCATAAACCAGCGCCGTAGCTGGGGCTTTGGTATGCCTTTTACCCGATCAATGGGGTAGACCCCCTTTGAGGCCTTAGCCAACACATTGGAGTCGATATCCGTGGCCAAAATACGGGCATCCCAACCGGCAGCAGAGGAGAGTGATTCCTTCAGGGTCACGGAAAGAGAATAGGGCTCTTCCCCGGTTGAGCAGCCGGCCGACCAGATTTTGATCTTGCGTGAATTCTGGTTTTTTTTCAGCAGCTCGGGGATGAGGCTTTGGCGTAGATATTCGAAGTGGTGATTTTCCCGGAAGAATGCCGTTAGATTCGTGGTAATGGCATTAACCAGCTCCAACACCTCCTCCTCAGCATCTCCATTCTGCAGAAAGTCACAGTACTCACTGAAGTTACTTAGGCCAAGGCGCCGCACCCGCCGGCAGAGGCGGGAATAAAACATATCAAATTTTTCATCCTTGACGACTATGCCCGTCCGCTCATTGGCAATGCGGCGTAAAAAATCGAAGTCCTTTCGCGTAAAGGGGAACTCTCTCGCCTTTTCCTGCATGCCGCCTCTCCCTTACCTAGGGCCTGTTAACACTCATTCAATCAGCTCTGCTGGGACTATTTTTTCGTCCAGCAAGGCAGAATGAGCGATGTGTAGTTACTCTACATGAGCGAATGATAACGCCGCTGGGCGGAAAAATAGCCCCAGCCCTTCGGGTTGCGCCTGAAAAAGCACCACTCGTTGTTGCTCGTCGTTTATTTGGAATAACCAAACCGCACTCCTCGCGCCTAGATTGGCGCTTTTTCAGGCACAACAGGGCCGATTGAATGAGTGTTAACAGGCCCTAAAACAATTCGACATCGTCATCGGTTCTTTCAGATCGTTTCTGCTCACACAGCTGCAGCGCCTCTATAATGGAGGCACCACCCAGCAAGGCATCAAACATATCCTGCTCTTCCTGGGTGCTATAGCGGGAGCGGATCTTCTCCTGCAGACCCTGCCACTCATAGGGGTGATACAGGCGGGAGCGATCCCCTACCAACTCAGCCAGGGATTCCATACTATGCATTACATGGGCCAAGCGCTGGGAAAGCTTGTCATAGAACTGAAAGGCAACGATGGCGGCACGCATCTGGGTCTCTACCTGCGTACAGTTTTGCTCTATGGCCTGTTCCCTATCTTTGTTCTCATCCAGGTGGGTAAGATCCCGTGCAGCGGAGGCGATGACATTGACATTGCCGATCATGGTGGTAAAGGAGTTACTAAGGGTATCAATCGAGTCATCCCCTTCCCGCATGGCCATATCCAACTGCGCGACAGCAAGGTGCAGCATACGCACCGTTTCCTGGATCTGACTCCAATCCAGATCCGGCTGCCCTGCCGTAGATGAGCGCTTTTCTGTTTCAGAATCTGTCATTGTTCTAACTCGCTTCGGGCAATCCCAGCGCATCCACCAAGCCAACCTCCCCGGCGGCCTCTCGGACCATTTCCGACACCTCCCCCCAGCAAACCTTGAGATTCCGCACCCCAGCATCTTTCACAAATGCAGCCAACAGCTGCAAGCCGGCACCATCAATGTTCTCTACATCGTTTGCAGTCAGCGCAACCGCCTCCCCCTTATCCAACAGCTCAATAAGTTTCTGGTGGATGTCTGCCACTTCCATAATGGTCAGGGATTCACCCAGGTCAAAGCTGTTGCTCTCGGTTGCATCGTTGTTAGGCGTTGCCATTTTCTGCTCCTCTGCCTGTACTGCCGTTTTTTTCTGTACTACCTTCTTGCGCACCGCTTTCTTGCGTGCCGTTTTCTTCTTGGCTACCTTCTTTTTTGCCGCAGGCTTATTAGAATCACTTTGAGTAGGCATCAGAGG
>Ga0316190_10003460_pt1 | contig 11457 bp, 15 predicted proteins | sample Eddworburrow2_MG_FD_204929 | JGI IMG/M metagenome (GOLD analysis project Ga0316190, IMG submission 204929) | Coastal sediment microbial communities from Maine, United States - Eddy worm burrow 2 | ecosystem: Environmental > Aquatic > Marine > Coastal > Sediment | place: USA: Maine | collected... | reverse complement strand
CTATTAAGTTTGTCAAAACCGTGTTGAGTATTTTCACTAATAGTCATCCATTCTAAATTAGACTTATTATTGTCGTGCTTAACACCATTCTTGTGATTCGGAATAGGTTTATTATCTGGGTTAGGAACAAATGCTTGAGCTACTAAACGGTGTACTCTAAACCATTTGCGTTTTTTATTCTTATGTAACTGAACTTGAAGATAACCGTCCTTATCCTCTTTAAGATAAATTAATAACCCTTCTCTATTACGATGGAAACTCTTAACTTTACCAAGACTACTTACCTGATAATATCCTTCATAATCTTTTATGTCTTTCCAAGTCTCTAAAGAACACCCGCACCCGTATGTTCCTTGATAACCGCATGTAGGACAATACATTTGTCCCCTTGCCATTCTACGCATTATCGTCCCAACCTCTCAAGAGCGAATTTCACATTATGAGTATAGACGTGGAGACCATCAGACACTGCGAACATCTTTCCTGTAGGAATTCCGATCTCTGAAGCCACATACTCGTTTAATAGTTGAATCCCGCCTAAATTTGTAGGAAACCCGCTCCAAAAGTCCCAACTACGAAAAAAGACAGTAACATTTAATTTCCCGTTAACGATTTTAAACGAAATCAACCTGAGACAAGGTGCATGTTTAAGAAGAACATCATCTCCTTTTGCTATTTCTACACAGCAATGGTTATTACCAGGTGCTTCCTTGAAATGCTGAATAATCCAATCGATTTGATTGAATTTAGTTTTCTCGTATTGTTCCTTCTCAGTTTCAATATTACTACAGTCTTCCTCCGCTTTTATGTTAAAAGATTTTAGCATAAAACTTGGAAAATTGAGTATTCTGCTACCATATGTATACTCTTCATTTTTAGAAACTTCGGCGTTAAGAAGATAACTTGCAAAATATTCTTCGATGCTTTCCTGAGTACAAACAGGGGGGATACCAAGCTGCTCAGGAAATATAACTCCCAGTGGCCGAGTTTCAGGGTAGTTAATTTCAGCGACTGCTAAATCAGCCTGTAATCGTTGCTGAACTCCTCCCTCTTCTCCCATTTTATCTTTACCAAAACTTCCAGCATCAATATCAGTGGTGTAGGCATTTAAAAATTCGCCGGTCTCTTCATCTTTTTCAAAAAATTTAAAAAGCATCTGGTGGAAAACATCGCTGATGCTAGTTCCTGAAACATTTATCATTTAGTCTTTCCTTTATATTTTACATGATATTTTGGTTCCGTGATACTGCGCTCCGGTGATTTCTTCATCTTTCAGAGTACGGAGTGCGTCATAAACTTCTTCGCAAATGTCTTCCAAAGGAATCATATCCTCTTCATACATTTTAGCAGTTATTTTAGCCTTCTTTAATATGTCAATGGCCTCGACAATCGCTTGGCACCAATCCTTATTGACATGAACTAAGCATAGCTCAGTCGCTACCATCCATTCTGGAAGATTCACTATCCCTAAACGTGCTGCACATTCTCTGCATGACCCAAAGTCCTTAACTTTTTTCCTGTTTGAATCTCCATTATACCCAATTATATTTTTCCAAATTTCTTTCATTTCTTTTTATTTTCCTGACTTGAATAACCGTCGGAAGCCCAACAATTTCCTTTCAAGATTACTGCCGGTGGTTTACCGGAAATTATTCTATAAAAATTCTGTTGTGACCCATTACACTTTTGGGAATGACACAGTAATACTTTTGTGTCATCATCAAATCCACCAGATTCTTCAACAACTGTTCCGCAATTAAGGCAGCGGTAATCATACCTCATTTGATTCTTTGTCCTTCCTATAAGTATACTCCATTTCAAAGGTTATTTGGTCATTATTCTTGTCTTGCTCTTTAGATACTTCAAAAGCTCCCATCATAAAAAGTGAAACGAAAATAATGACAACAAAACTAACTATTGCGATTAAGCCATACATGACTAGCCCTCTCCGTCTAAAAATCCTGCTACCACTTCGTCATAACCACTGGAATACCACTCAAAAAATTTGTCTCCAATGTACATACATATTTCAGAAGCCGTAGCATTAAAACCGTCCAACAAGCCTGCTATTTTCATATAAGCTTCATTATAAGCTTTCAACCCATCTAAAGTATTGTTGAACGATAGCACTTCAGTGGTATAAATTTCTTTTACTATTTTACATAAGCTAACTTTATCTTTTTCTAACACGGGAAGCCCACATTTACTAATAAAGAAAAATCAATGATGGGTCTGCCAGTAAATTGCATGATGTTCATGGTTAACAGATTATCAAACAATAATGTTAAATCCTGTGTTACTATTCCTGTGCAACCTCCGTCGACTATTAACACTTTCTGCCCGTTCTTAAATAAAGTTAAAACAAGAGGTTGAATTAACTCTCGTTCATTTGTATCCTTATTCAGATAAGGATAATCTTCTCTCTCCATTTTCATTCTATCGAATTCGACATTAAGTTTATAAGTAAAAGTTTCTATCACAAATTTAATAAGTTCATTATGAGCATCTGTAGAACCCTTAAAAGAACTAAGTAGTGACAAGAACTCAGATTTTGTGATAAAAGACGTATCGTTCATATGCCCACCGGCTTCTATAAAACGTTGTCCTAAAATTTCAAGTATATCCATGTTACCGACCTGTTGGGCAATTCAGAGCTGCTGCCTCTGATATTATAAATCGTTTCTTATCAATATTCATGTGAAAAGTACCGCCGGTAGGACCTAAGCGATTTTTCATCACATGGATTCTTAAGCCTTCTGGAACTTGTGACTTCTCTATTGCATCCTGGTTCAAGGAAATTAGAAAATCACACTCTGAAGATAAAGCTACTTTCGCTTCAGCAATCCCCGATATTCCAATGACTCTATTACCTTTTTGCTTCTGAGGTTGTGCTTGTAACTTTCCAATATCTGTTTCCTGCACTACTTCAGAAGATTGATGAGCTGACCATACCGGCACCTTAAATCTCTTAGCTATCTTTCCTACAATATTCTGACAAATGTTCTGGATTGCATGACGTAAATCTTTAAACCGTTTTTCTGATGCCATAATGCCAATATAGTCTAGTACTATTATATCAGGTTTATAACCGTTTGCAATAAGATCGTTAACATAATTTGCAATATCTGAAGGGGTTGTTGCTCCTTGGGGGAATTCCTTCATTTTTAATTCACCGGAGAGCCGCATTATAGATGTCGTTAACTTATCGGTTTTCAACGCCATCTCTTCCGCAGTATACTTTGAAACCTGACCATCTATTCTACCTGCCAATGATTCTACACCAGACTCCATTGTACCATAGAAAACCTTTTTTCCTATCATACAAGCTCCAATAGCAACGTTGCAGAGAAAGATAGATTTACCTATTCCAGTCTGCCCAATTACTACACCTAGCTCCCCGCTACCTATACCTCCCTTTGTTACTCTATCAAGGTCAATCATACCAATAGGAACTTGATTTGGTGTCCTAATCCCTTGTTCCAATCGCTTAATACGACTCGGAACTTCTTTTTTATAATCGTAACCTCCGTCAAAAACTATTTTATTACCGATACTTACAGACTCAGTAATGATGTCCAAGACTTTCTTTCCGTCTTGCATAGTCATATATGCTTGTTTTAGACCAGCATATACAGCTTGTATCTTAACAAATTGAAGTATTTCATCCTTTACGTACTCTTCGTTAAAATCGAATTCATAAATCTCATTTACGTAGTTCTGATAATCAAGGATAGTTGTCCGGCCATTTGTTCTTATGCAAGTCGTGTTCAACTCATTCAACAAAGAAGTTTTACTCGGTACTTCATCGTACTTTTCAAAAAACTTCATTGCAATCTCTATAATATCCCTAAATTGAAATTCTGTAAAATAGGATACTTGAATATATTTTGTGAACCTTCTAAACAAAGTAGCATCATTAAATAAGTATGAAATGACAGACACTTGAAATGCCGGTGTAAAACTGAATGTGGATTGTACCTCTTCCATTAAAACATCCTTGTATAAAAATGCGTATTACTTTTCAGCAGCAGCAAGTGTTCAAAGGTAAAATCATCAGGCTGTCCGGCTTTTAGTTCAACAACTCTGATTTTAACCCGATGAGTAAATTCTTGTATACGTTTGGCGACAGCATAAGCATCTTGTATCGCGTTATTATCAAGAACGATATTAATTATCTTAACATCTGTTCTTATTATTTTCAATATTTGTTCATCCGTTATCTCTTTACCAAGAGTAGCAACACCATACGGATAAACGGTCACTGCACCAAAAATTCCTTCCATTATGTATATTTCAGAGAATCTTTGAGCAACATTCCAATTAAACAAGATATCTCTACGTTCTCCAACTGGATTCTTTATTTTTGGATCAATGAAAGGGAATATTGCTCTGGCTGCAAAATAGACGATATCATCTTCTAAGTCAAACACAGGAATAACAATTCTGTTGGCATAATCTCCTATACCACAAAAGCCCACATTTAATTTAACAGCCAATTCGATTCCTATCCGTCTGTCAATATACTCCAAAGCCTGTAAGTACACTGGGTATCGTGTATCGTACAAGTCAAGAATATTAATATACTCAGATGGGAATTCAACTAAATTCTTTTTCTTAGGAACAAAATAAGTTATCGGCTCAGAATCTTCAGTTTCTAAATCTTCTAAATCGATTTTGATATCCATGAGTTTTAGAAAATAGCTAAGCTTATGAACTCGCCTACATCTAAAACAGTGTATATAGCCTTTTTTGTAATTTATTCCTAACTTATGTTTCCGGTCTGGCCTTCTACCAGTTTGTTCACAAAAAGGACAATTGATATTAAACCATCGTTTACCAGGAGCTTTGTGATCCGGAAATGCATTAACTAATTGACTTAAAACAGACATGACTACGCTAATAGTGCTTCTAAATTTGCGTTAATAGTGTTCAAACATTTCTGACAAGTTACATGTTCGATTGTTAATTCTTTCTTATCAAGTATCTGGGTACGCTTGAATTTGTACCCACACCAAGAACGGTTTCCTCTCCCAATCCCTTTCATAGCATGGGTCTTAGGTTTATTACGGAAACTAGGCTTGATAAACGCTACGAGAAACTTTTTAATCATTAGTATACCTCTTGTTTGCACCTACAATACGGATTGTACCGTTGACTATGGTTAATATATTGTCATAAAAAGTGCCGTCTGATTCAATCTCACATTGATAAAGACCATTCAACCACTGATTTGGTCTATTCTTCATATACGCAGGATTTAGTGTACTATAACAAGGTATAGACTTTGCCACATAGGGTAACGCTTTATCAAAAGGATGATACCCGCTATGTACTTGATATGTATGAAGATGACCATACACTATATTTCTTTGATGGGTGTCTAAATGCTTTCTTGCGTGGTACATATTATGGTACATACCATGGGTAAAGAAAATATTACCAAGTCTGACCCAATCGTTATACTCTACCCAGTTTACCCCTCTTTCTTTAAGCCGCATGGCAACAGGTATCTCAATGAAACCTTCTCCGGCAGGATAAGATTCCAGAAATTTCGGAACTCTGGCTTCATGATTTCCTTCGACATAATAAACCTCACTGGCTTTGGAGAGAGTTATGTGTCTATCCATTATCGCCATAACTTCATTATATTCTTTCCGAAGTTTATTACCAACAACCAGTTTATTATCTTTCTCATATTTTGATAGATAAGGTACATCCAGAAAGTCACCTAAATAAATGAGAACATCCGGTTTATAATCACTAAGAAGTTTTTCAAAGCATGTAAAAGGAATGTTGAAAGGATAATGAGCATCTGCTATTGCGATTACTTTCTTTGGCCTGTTTAATGAAACAGAGTGCTCTTTACTTGAAGCTGCTTTAGCTACAAGAATATCCTGCATAACATCTCCACCGTACTCTCTTATATAAGCTTTGGTGAGTTCGGTCTTCTTGTTAACTTTCCAGTCGTACAAACCTTCAGTCTTGGCTTTGTCCAAGATTCTATGAACCTGAGATGTGGACTTCTTTAATACATCCGCAACATCTTGTATCTTACCACCAAACAACATATGATAAAGTAACACATGATTATCACTCATTTTTCATACCTTTTTAGGAAATCCCGAATATCTGTTTTATCATACTCTAATCCGGTAGCATTCCATCCTTTCAAACGTCTGCGAGCAAATAGCTCTATTTTAGGAATTTTTGGGTACATCTGAGTTATTCTACCAATAACTGAGTCTGGCTTCTGACTATGTTTCACTCCTCTTGGAGCCAGCATAATATCGGTAACATCTGAGAAAAGTACCTGAGATACTGCTTTATCATGTCTTTCTAACATTTTCCCTTTGCGCCCAATTAAGACATACTCAGTATTGCCACGAGTATATCGCCCCATACCTTTTATAAGCCTAATTGGTTCTGTCTTGGTAACTTTGTTCCATACAAAAGCGCAAGTTTTATACTCAAATCCCCAGGCTTCCACTGTATCAACACACTCTTTTAACAAAGGCCATGTCCCCCACATGAATAAAGTACAGTCTTCGGCTGCAATATTCTGAATTGGAAGAGCCATGATGTCTTTGATATTAAGTGTCTTGTACTTAAAATCTACTCCCCGTTCACCATTAGAAAGTTTATCGTTATACTGCCAGGGAGGGTCAGCCAGAATAATATTAAACAAGGGTAGATTTATCATCATAGAGCCTTATATAAAGAGGTTCACGTTTAACACTTCCTAATCTATACTTTGTTCCATTCATCCTGACAACTGCGTAGGATAAGCGAGTACACAGTATATTTAAAGCCACATTAGGGTTACTATTACGAACAAAAGCATAATTCGGGGATAAAGACTTAGAGTTAAGAATCTCCACTTTCTCCAACTTCACTTGCCATAAATCTTTACGGCCTTTAAGCATCCGAATCCCTAAAGAGGCTCTTAGGAGTTGAGCTACTTCTTCAACGGTTCTTGTTCTATCTGTATAGTCTAAAATCTCAGTCATTAGGCTGCCTTATCCAATATTATTTCAGACTCACCATCCCATTCAGTCATATGCCTTAAATTCTTTCCATACTTAATATCTATTTTAAGCGGAATAGACAACCATGGCAATCCGGTGTTTTCCATAATTAACTTAGTAGCTTTAGCGATAGGATTTAAAAATTGTTTCTTACAATCTACTATAATACTATCATGGACTGTTCCGCAAGCCACAGCCACAGCATTTTTCCGAATTTCTTCTTCTAATTGATAATCTATATGGTCAAGTTTGCCAGAAACCAGCTTCGTTGTTCTATCCGTAGCCACTTTCCGGTAATACTGCTGTAAAAGATTTACTGCCGTCACACAAACATCGGATGCTGGTGACTGGATAGTTGTGTTAACAGCCTGCCTGTCAGCTCCATTTGGGTCTGAGTAATCAAGATAACGTCTTCTACCCATAACTGTGGTAACAAACCCTTTAGCACGAGCCTCAGCCTTAATTCTTTCACAATAGTTATACACACCTGGGTATTCTCTAAAATACCCTGCTAGAATAGCCTCAGCTTCCTCCTCAGTGACATTTAAGTCATCTTTAAGGGAATAAGCCGTCTTACCATAAATTATCCCAAAATTAACGGTTTTAGCCATTGTACGCATTTGTTTGGAAACTGCGTCCTCTGCACACCGGAAAACAATGTTGGCTGCCGTCTTTATATGAAGATCAATATCATGAGTAAAAGCATGAAGGAATGTTGGGTCTTGACTAACGATAGCCATGACAAACAATTCAAGTTGCTTATAGTCAGCCTCTATTAAGATTCCTTCATCTCCCCATCTGGAAACAAATGCTTCTTTAACAAACCCATCTCGCTTAAGATTCTGTAGGTTTGGATTCCGAGAAGACAACCGGCCTGTGGCCGTTCCTGTGAGGTCATAGGAAGTATGAACACACCCGTCCACAGTTTTACCCCATAGATTAATAAAAGGTTCAATATGGTTTGATAACTGTGTTTGAATAGAGCTTATCTCAGTTGACAACTTGATGAACTTCATTATATTCGTGTCGTCTGGAAGAGGATCAAGGTTGAAAGTATTTATTGGGTCAAGATATTCTACGTCCTTATAAATACTTTTAAGATATTTCTGAATAGCTGTTCTTCCAAAAGATTTTCTTTGTTCCCTTTTTCCAGTCTTAGATTTTGCAGAAACTGTTATAGTTTCCAGGTTAAACCCATTTTCGAAAATGACTTTCTGAAATTCTTTTTTACCTTTCTTCTTACCGTTTACTATTGGCCGAGGTACTTCTTCTTCAGTAGTAACTTCTCCGCCATAAACAACAGCAAACTTATGTTTATCAGAACCAGGCTTAAATTCTAACCCAGTTTGTCTCTCAAAATTAGCTACTTCTTTCAATGATCGTAAATTAGAGAACAGTTCGACAAGTTTATCTTCATTTGTCTCTCTCATGCGTATGCAATGCGGTACATCTAATGCAATACCTGTCTTCACTAAGTCCATGATTCCTCTTAACTTAGGCACCATGAAGTTATAGTGAATATCCCAAAGTTCCTTATCTTTAAGCATTGGTCTAAAGCGATTCCACAAACGAAGAGTACCATCGGTATCACCACCATTATAATCAATCATAACACCAGGAGGTATATTCATATATGAGTCACCTTCACCAACATATTGCTTAAGGGCATATTCATAAAACCCAATATCGGTGAACTGTTTCAATAACGGTTTCAAGCCTTTACGTTCTTGCTCATTCTGATTCATTAAGAACTTCATGAGCATTGTGTCATCGTAGTTCGTGACAGTAAGACCAAGAATAGTTTCCAGCCAGATTATATCAAATGCAGCATTATGGAAAATCTTGGTTATATTTGAATTCTTTAGTATTTTATTGAGGTATGCGAGGTCCAGCATACCATTACTCTTAGACGTATAGTTCCATTTATTGAAGTAATTGTTATGAGGCCAAGACATTGGGATCACAAAAGACTCTGCTTCATTCACGGTTAAGGATACTGTTAATATTTCTGAATCTGGGAGAAATGGAGTAAAAGCGCTGGTTTCGATATCTACTGCTATACGCCCAGTTTGCTCCGCAGTATCTTTTACATGAATAAGGTCTTTCTCAGAATCAACTTCTTTGTAATAAGTAGGGGTTATTTTCTTCTGCCCATTTATTAATTGAAGAAATTTCTTAATATGTTCTTGAAAATTGTAACGTTTACTAGTATCATGCTCAATATCTTTGAAGTTATGAACTGGTAGGTAAATAATACCATCTTTGATAATATGAGCGCCGGCGCAAGCGTCTATTTCAGGTTTTCTTCTTGTGATAAGATCGAAGTCCCATAGAACAGCTTTGAACGCCGTCTCACCTATTAACATAACATATTTAGGCTTTATAATATCGATTTCACGCTTAATGTATTGGTTGCACTTTTTAATAAGAGTAATAGTTGGTTTCTTGCTTACTCGGCATTTTACAGCAGTTGTATAGTAATAGTCTGCTGGTAAACCTATTTCGGTAGATGCTTGGTTAAATTGTGAAGCAACTATATTCCTATCAGAGTCGAAGTCACAGCCACCTATGACCATGACTTGACTCGCAGGATTTCCAAAAGGAGGGTATACATCTTTCGTAACACTACATTTTACACATGGGGGTTCTTCATAAAAGACGCAGTTCTTTCCTTTAGATACAGGGTAAGGACATACACCTTTTCCTTTGAATTCACATGCATTATCTGGGCACTCGTACTTTGCTTTCATCTATACCACTCCAAGGGAACTATTTGCCAGGTTGAATAACTTTGACTTGGTTAGGTTTTATAATGCGGCTCTTAGTTTTAGTCACACCAAATATACCGTAGAGAACGCCCTCATCCATGCCGAAAGCGATAGCCTTCTCATAGATAAAGGAACCGATATCTTCTTGGGAAGCTTCTTTAGGACCGAGATGTTTTATGGCTTCCTGTGTAGTCTCTCTGATGAATTTCATTTCTTCTTTCATCCTTTTGTAAGACTCTTTATAGTCATCCCAGGTGATTATACCGTTTTTTACCAAAAGTCTCGCAATAGCAGATGTACTCATTATGGAAGAGTCTACTCTGGCTGAAAGGTTTCGCTGTATTTCAAAAAGTTGAAGCTGTGAAGCAGGTTTTTTACCGGCCTCTTTGATTACAGTCTGAGCCTTGGCAGCATTTGAGATATTCTTCTTAGCGTTCAGTTGCCTAAGATTTCTCTTTGTATTCTTGCTTCCACCATTCTTCTTCGCCATGATTTTAAAACCTCGTTAAAAAATTAATGTTTCTGTCCATTTACTATATCACTTATTATAAGGCGGACAGTCTCTAAGTCAAGTGATAAAAGTTCACTAAAATTAAGAGCTACCAAACATGTACCTTTCTTTTTCATTATGAAACGTGTATCTATGGAACCAATATGTTCTTCAATAACATTATAATGATGTTTGAACATGATTGCAACCTTTGGTGAGCTATCTTCCTTACAAATGAGTAAAGGAATCTTTTTAAACTCTATAGCCTCTTTCTCAAGCTTAAGCCAAAAGTTCCATAATGTTTGTGCCGGAGTCTTAGGTGGTTTGGTAGGGTCTGGCTTAAACCAATTTGAGAAATGCAATGAATAATAATTTTTACACTCAAATATTAATTCCGGTAACTCTTCTATTACCACATCTCCTGCGCTGGCCTCTTTCATAGCTCTACTTACAGCTCTACTTGTAAAAGCCCCAGACCCAGGAGTCTTGTAGGCTGTGACTCCCCAGTGTTTCTTAAATAAGTTATAGACTTCTCGTTCAAAACGATCACCCTTTTCCTTAGCATTAATCTTCTTTTTACGTACTTTCTTTTCTTTTATCATATTAGCTTAGCTCGGTTATGCCCTTCGTCTTGGTAGCTGTAATAAAACTATCAAACTCCAAAGCGATTGATTCACTGTGAGATACAACAAAAATACTGTTAATGTCTTCCATACTATGTATCAAAGTAATAACTAAGCTACAAGTGGAAGCATCTAACGAATCAAAGACCTCATCCATAAAAACAAGATTGTACTTTGTCTTCGTGATTTGCTCATAAATATATTTTAAAGCAAATAAAACGGCGATATCCATTATCCGCCTCTCACCAGACGAATTTGACTTGTAAGTAGGACCACCATTCTCATTGTCAACATGCTCTGAAATCTTATTCCGTGTTTCCCCGCTCTTAAGACTTTTATCAGGCAGCAAAGTAAGCCCCATAGTGTTATTAGATAGATACCCCAGATATTTAGCTACAAGAGTGTTCATACTGTTAAGAATAGAATCAAGCATAAACCCTTCAACACCGGCTGAGCTAAACCCTGTTTTCCAGAATTTTAAAATATCCAACTCTTCACCCTTAGTTTTCTTCTGGGAATCTATGTCTTCTTGCTTTTTACGAAGACCGTCA
>Ga0316190_10003458_pt1 | contig 11460 bp, 7 predicted proteins | sample Eddworburrow2_MG_FD_204929 | JGI IMG/M metagenome (GOLD analysis project Ga0316190, IMG submission 204929) | Coastal sediment microbial communities from Maine, United States - Eddy worm burrow 2 | ecosystem: Environmental > Aquatic > Marine > Coastal > Sediment | place: USA: Maine | collected... | reverse complement strand
ACCATTTCAAACTCTGCATTGGGGAAAGCCTTTTCCGCCATCTCTTTGTAGTGCCGGTCCCGCCCAACCAGGATTTGCAGGTCCTTGATATTACGAATCGCGTCAAGGCTTTTGAAATCGCCACGCCGGTGGTCCGGTAGCACAAAGCCGAAAGTATGGTCGAAATAGGATTCGGAAAACGCAGCCTGTATCGCCCGCGTCGGAGTTACTGCGATACCGCCAACTGCAAGATCGATCTGCCCGGACTTCAGTGCCGCCGGGGTCTGCCCCCAGTCGAGGCGAACCACTTCCAGGGTGACACCGATGTCGTAGGCCAGCGTCCGCATCAGGTCCATATCATAACCAACCACCTCACCCTCACTATTGCGGTAGGCAAAGGGCAGCGCATTTTCCATGTAGCCAACCCGCATACTGCCACGCGCCTGGATACGCTCAAGCCGGGGGCGTGATGTATCTGCAGCCGGGAGTTGCGACAGCTTCTCCACCTGTTTAACTGTTACAGGGTCTGAAATCTGGGTCTTGGCGACAAAGTCTTCATCGCCAGTATAGTAGTAGGGAATGGCCCTGGTGAGCACAAAGCCGATACTCGCTGCCGCGATACCGGCGATCACGATACTGACCAGGACGATCTGAAACAATGTACGCCAGCGGAGCTTGCCCATGATGGCAAAGGCAACCAGCAATGACACGACAATGCCATGCATGGCGGCCAGTGCCGTGGCAAAGCGTGCCGTCATCACACTACCCAGCAGGTACAACTGAAACATGTCGGCCGGTAGAGAAAAGAAATCCAGCATGAAGGGAATGGCAACGGCCATGCTGCCAAAGGCGACGAACGCACCCACCCCCACATAGGAAGCATAGTCAGACACGCTGATGGGTGAGCCTACGTACCAGGACGAGAACATGATAAAGCCGAGACCGAGCAAGGTACCGGCACTGGGGAAACTGTAGGCAGTCGGCACCATGACATCGATGACAGCATCGGTGTCCGGACTTTCACAGTCATTCTCGGCCAGCAGCCGCTTGCAGCGTTCGGCGATCATGGGCAGCACAACCAGTACCGTACCCGTTGCAAATGCGGTGATCATGGGCACTCGCGACTCGCGCAGTACCTGGCGGTAACTCAGCGGTGTCGACCATGCCGCGATTGCAGGTAGCGTCCAGAATGTAATGACCGTCCAGGCGCCCAGATAGGCCCATAGATAAACCTGCAGCCGGGAGAGTTCCTCTACACGCAGCGTCCCGGCTGCCGCAGCCGAGATAGCAAAGATGCCGAAGGGTGCCAGCTTGCCCACATATGACGCAATGCGCATCAAGGCATCGCTGAGCGTGTTCAGCGTTTCCAGCAGCGCTGTTTTTTCCTTGACCGAGATCAGCGCCAGCCCAAGGAGAATACTGAACACGACAACGGCAGGCACCACGGAGTTGGCCATGGAATAGAATGGATTCGACGGCACATACAGGGTCAGTGGATCAAACGGCTTGGCCTGTTCCAGCAGACTGGTGCTGAATAACGAGGCCGTGGTCCAGTCCGGGTAGGTCAGCATCAGGAACAGGTTTGAGACCTCGGTGACGCCCCATATAAGCAGTATCAGCAGTCCACCCGTAATGCCGATGCGTTTTGCCATGCCGGCATCCAGCCGGCCCAGACCGCCAATCAGCGAAACCAGGATGTAGGGCAATACCGTCATCTGCAACAGGCGAATGTAGGCCTCGCCGAAGATTTCCAGGCTACCGGCGAGTTCACCGAAAAACAGCCCGGTAAAAATACCCAGCCCCAGACCGAGGATGACCCGGGTGAACGCACTCATTGAAGTCAGCCAGCGCATATGATTATTGAGAACCAGTTACCATGACAAAGACATAGCGGGTATACCCACCTTCCTGTTTCTAAAGCATTGCCTGATATTTAGCCGGATTTTGCTCAAAATCCGGGCGGTCATGCTCAACAAAATAGAGAGAATTCTCCAGTAATTCCTTGCAGAATCGTTCTTTTAATTCGTTAAAGAACAATTCATGAAGTTCGCCGGTTAATTCATCCATGAAAGTTTTCTTTAGTTCCGTTGGCAACACAAGCACATTGTCTGCATAGGGTTTCATCACCGTGGCCAGATTACCGCGACCATAAAACACCTCATCAATCGCAGAACGCATTGCAGTATCCGGCATCTGGATTTTATTCAGGCGTTCATTCCAGTGATTGATCACATCACCCCAGCGCTGCTTGTCGAGTTGCTCCGTGCCGATATTGAATGCGGGGGTATCACTCTCCTCGCGCCGAATGTAGTTATATGAGTGCATGTCATAGAACAGACAGCTACCGTGTAGCGCCTGCAGCTTTTTGGCCAGGGCAACCGCCACGCGGTAAAAGCGGCGATGTTTTTCAAGGCTTGCGTTTTTCTGGTCATCGGTCAGCGGTTGCTTCCAGACTTCCTTGCCCCACGCCGTCTCGTATACGCAGGTCTCCTCGCCACGATTGAGATCATATTCATAACGGGAATCCAGACCTGTCAGTGTGATCGGCATGTCTTCAATCAATGCACCGGTATACGGGTCTTCTTCATAGAGTCGTTCTGACTCATCCAGCAGACAGTTATCCCGAAGATTCTCGCGCAGCTTATGTCCATCATGAATAGCGGTGCAGACATAAAAGGAATATTTCTCGATTTTGACCTGGAACCCGCCTTCAATCTCTGCATGGAAGCGCTCACCACCTGCAATCTTTTCAATACATTCCTGTTCAGTGAGCCTTTGCATCTTAATATTCCTGATCTGATATAACTTGCAATATAACCTGGATTGGTTGTTCCTCTCGCATAAAAAAGGCCACAAGATTGCGGCCTAAGTTATTGAATTAATTGGTAGGCGCGAGTGGATTCGAACCACCGACCCCCACCATGTCAAGGTGGTGCTCTAACCAACTGAGCTACGCGCCTGCGAAGGAGGCGAAAGATACCCGATATCAACTATTCGTTGCAAGTTGCCATTCGTGGATGCGATCCGCTCCTGCAAGAGCATCATTTCCGCAGGAGCGTTTCGCAAACGCGACTCCAGGCGCATCGATTAGCACTGCATATTATTCCGGCAGGCCAAGATTGCCCGCCTGCAGGTGGCGAAGCTGGTCACGGATGCGAGCAGCCTCCTCGAATTCCAGGTCACGGGCATGGGTATACATCTGCTGCTCCAGCTGCCTGACCTGTTGCTCCAGCTGCCTGGGCGTGAGGCGCCCGTACTGCACCAGTTCCTCAGCCACCCGGTCAAATGCCCGCCTGGAAGCACGCCCCGGCCCCAGCGCTCCTTCGAGGATATCGGTCACGGCCTTATTGATACTGGTCGGGGTAATGCCGTGTTCCTGATTGAAGGCCTGCTGTTTTTCCCGGCGACGGTCGGTCTCATCCATGGCACGACGCATGGATCCGGTGATCTGGTCCGCATACAAAATCGCCTTGCCGTTGATATGGCGCGCCGCCCGCCCGATGGTCTGGATCAGAGAGCGCTCCGAGCGCAGGAAGCCCTCCTTGTCCGCATCCAGTATGGCCACCAGTGACACTTCCGGCATGTCCAGCCCTTCACGCAACAGGTTGATGCCGACCAGCACATCGAATTCTCCCAGCCGCAGGTCACGAATGATCTCCACGCGCTCCACGGTCTCGATATCGGAATGCAGGTAGCGCACCCGCACCCCGTGCTCGGCCAGGTACTCGGTCAGGTCCTCGGCCATACGCTTGGTCAGCGTCGTGACCAGCACCCGGTCACCGGCTGCCACCCGCTCGCGAATTTCCGACAACAGGTCATCCACCTGGGTACCGGCAGGACGCACTTCTATTTCGGGGTCGATCAGACCGGTAGGACGCACCATTTGCTCCACAACGGCATCGGCATGCTCATCTTCGTAGGGTCCGGGTGTCGCCGAGGTAAATATCATCTGCGGTGCCAGCCCCTCGAATTCGTCAAAGCGCAGCGGCCGGTTGTCCAGCGCCGAGGGCAGTCGAAAACCATACTCGACCAGGTTCTCCTTGCGGGAACGGTCACCCCGGTACATACCACCCAGTTGTGGTACGGTGACATGCGATTCATCGATCACCAGCAAGGCATTTTCCGGCAGATAGTCAAACAGTGTCGGTGGCGCCTCCCCCGCCTGGCGGCCGGAGAGATAGCGGGAATAATTCTCGATGCCCGAGCAATAACCCAGCTCGGCCATCATCTCCAGGTCGAACAGGGTACGTTGCTCAAGCCGCTGCGCCTCGACCAGCTTGTTGTTATCGCGCAGCTCTTCAAGACGTTGCTTGAGCTCGACCTTGATATTTTCCATGGCCCCAAGGACAACCTCGCGTGGAGTGGCATAATGGGTCTTCGGATAGACTGTCAGGCGCGGCACACGGCGCAGCACCACACCGGTCAGGGGGTCAAACCACGCCAGCGAATCAATTTCATCATCAAACAACTCCACGCGCACGGCCTCACCATCGGACTCCGCCGGGAAGATATCGATCACCTCGCCGCGCACCCGGTAGGTGGCACGATGCAGCTCAACGTCATTACGCGTGTACTGCAACTCCGCCAGCCGCCTGAGTATCGCGCGCTGATCGGTCTTCTCACCACGCACCAGGTGCAACACCATCTTCAGATAGGCACGCGGGTCACCCAGACCATAAATGGCAGATACCGTTGCCACGATAATGGCATCCGGCCGTTCCAGCAGGGCCTTGGTCGCCGATAGCCGCATCTGCTCGATGTGCTCATTGACCGAGGCATCCTTCTCTATATAAGTATCGGAGGCCGGCACGTAGGCCTCGGGCTGGTAATAATCGTAGTAGGAAACGAAATACTCCACCGCATTCGATGGAAACAGTTCATGCATCTCACCGTACAACTGGGCTGCCAGGGTTTTGTTGGGCGCAAGAATCAGGGTCGGACGCTGCACCGCCTGGATGACATTGGCAACGGTGAAGGTCTTGCCGGAGCCCGTCACACCCAGCAGGGTCTGGTAAGCCAGACCGTCCTGCAAGCCCTCGACCATGGCCTTGATTGCCTGTGGCTGGTCACCGGCCGGAATTAACCCGGATTTTATATGGAATTGTTCGCTCACGGGCTATTATCCGGGGGCTGACTTTGAGTATGATGAGCGTCGTGCATTTCGACCTTTGATAACGGGAAAATACCTTGAAAAAAATCACGCTTGCGAACCGGGTACAACGTGTCAAACCCTCACCGACGCTCGCCGTCACGGCCCGCGTGGCCGAGCTGCGCGCCGCCGGCAAGGATATTATCGGGCTGGGTGCCGGTGAACCCGATTTTGATACCCCGGATCACATCAAGGCGGCCGCCATCAAGGCCATCAACGACGGCTTTACCCGTTACACCGCAGTGGATGGCACGCCTGCGCTGAAAAAAGCAATTATAGCGAAATTTAAACAGGATAACGGGTTGGACTATTCGCTGGACCAGATACTGGTCTCCTGCGGCGGCAAGCAGAGTTTTTACAACCTCTGCCAGGCACTGCTCAACCCGGGTGATGAAGTCATCATTCCGGCGCCCTACTGGGTATCCTACCCCGACATGGTGCGCCTTGCTGACGGGGAACCGGTCATTGTCCGTGCCGGCGTCGACACCCGTTTCAAAATCACCCCGGGGCAACTGGAAGCGGCGATCACACCGAAGACGCGCATTGTCGTCATCAACAGCCCGTCCAATCCAACCGGTGTTGCCTATACACGTGCTGAACTGGAAGCATTATGTGATGTACTAAAGAAAAGCCCACAATTACTCATTGCCACCGATGATATGTATGAGCATATCCTCTGGAGCGATGAACCGTTCTGCAATATCCTCAATGCCTGCCCGGAACTTTATGACCGCACCATTGTGCTCAATGGCGTTTCCAAGGTCTATGCCATGACCGGCTGGCGCATCGGCTATGCAGGTGGTCCGGCCGACCTCATCAAGGCCATGAAGAAAGTCCAGTCACAAAGCACCTCCAACCCGGCCTCGATTTCGCAAGTAGCTGCACAGGCAGCACTGGAAGGTGATCAGTCCTGCATCCAGCCCATGATAAAGGCCTTCAGGGAACGCCATGACTATGTCGTCGCGGCCCTGAATGACATTCCCGGTGTCGTCTGCCTGCCAGCCGACGGCACCTTCTACTGCTTCCCGTACGTGCAGGACGTGATCGACCGGCTGGATAGCGTCAACGACGATATTGAACTGGCTGAATTCCTGCTTGATGAAGCCGGTGTCGCGCTGGTCCCCGGCTCCGCCTTTGGTGCACCGGGCTATGTGCGCATTTCCTTTGCTACCGGGATGGACACACTGAAGGATGCCCTCACCCGCATCAAGACTGCACTGACACGCTGACGGGACTTCCGCTGACACCCCAACACACCCCTGCCTGATTCACACCCCGGCAGCCGTCGCTGACAATACCTGATAATAACCTGCTGGAGCCTTGGCGCTCCTGCAGGTTGTGTTGGCTTCATCAAACAGGGATGTCAGGATGAAAATACACCACCAGGTTGGGTTGACCCTGCCCGAATTACTTATCAGTCTGACCCTGATATCAACGCTATCAGTGAATGGGATCAGTCAGTTTAGACACACCATCCAGGAAAACCGGATGACCTCGGAAATCAATCAGTTCGTCACTGCCCTGCACCTGGCTCGCAATGAAGCCGTCAAGCATGGCAGACGTATCGTACTCTGCCCCAGCAAGGATGGGTCCAGTTGCGGCCGCAGCCCGGAGTGGGTCAAGGGCTGGATACTGTTTGCGAGCGAAAACAGGGAGCATGAGCCGAATGAAAGGGTACTGCAGGCCGGCAATCCACTGTCAGCCGGGATCAGCTTGCACAGCAGCAACCACCGCAAAAGAATCGTGTATCAGCCGGACGGCAGCAGCGGCGGCTCAAATGCCTCATTCACCTTTTGCGACACCCGCAAACTGGCAAAACCCCGCGTTATCTGCCTGTCAAATAGTGGCCGGCCGCGCCTGACCCAGACCCGCTGCGACGGCAAACCCATTAAATGTTGATAACTAACAGAATGTTTAGAGCTTCCGTTGACCGAAAACCCGCATATCCAGTATGATGCGCGCTCTTGAAGGTTCTCTATTCCCCGGTAGCTCAGTTGGTAGAGCGGGTGACTGTTAATCACTAGGTCGGCGGTTCGAGCCCGTCCCGGGGAGCCATTTCAAATTCTTACACTTACGACACCCATCATCCGTCATTGAGGGTGGCCATAAGACCGGAAGTCACCGGGTCGGTGGTGAGGAGCTCCGGGCGGTGAGAAATCCAAGGGCCTTACACGCTCTAGCGGTGGCTCAAGAAATCAGCCGTTCCTGCAATTTTTTGAATACCCCCACTTCCCGTAGGTCTTCAAGTGCCGATGTAAAGAAACCCTCGAATTCAGCCACCTGATCATCAACGGACAGCAACGCCTCCAGGGGCTTTGAAAGCTCAAGGTCCCGCCACTCTTGATTTCCATTCGCTTGCCAACCAGAGTCTCTTTCTTTGAACGTTGGCAGAAGTGACTGCACAACAGAAGCAACAATAGGTTTTATTTCATTCGTTGGGGCAGTTTCCAGACAGATTATCATATGCGTCAGAGTGCAACCTGCCATTAAAGTAGGGTAAACAAGATTTCCTTGAGCGAACAAGTTTCTATTAACAATAGATCGCTTCATACCTTTATACAGACTTTTTTGGTGAGAAACGGCGCCCTCTCCAACCTCACTTTTTTCAACCAATGGAACTAACGACTCTACCAATCTATTTATTTTGTCCTCGCTATCCCTGCCCACAACGCTGAAGGCCCTCATCAGGGCTACGTCATCAAAGTTTAATTCGAATTCCGTCATCTCAGAAACTCTCCACAAGTGATCCACTATAAAACCCAGCAGGTGTTTCGCCAGGAATTCATCCTCGCTCGACAGCTTTCCGCTTCGCAGGGCATCTAAAACCTTCAATCCCAACTTCGACCAACTCATGCAATTCCAGTGGCAATTCAGATTTGGTGGAAGCGATTGACTCATATCCTCGAGTGCCAACACGAAGCCGGCGCGATTCGGTACGACCTGATGTTCCAACCAGTGGTCGTAATTGACGATTTGATTCACAAGGCCCATATCCTCATCATCGCCCTGCACAGCATCCAATGGACTACTTACGTGAAATGAAGCGCCAACCTTGACCTCAATAGTCCATAAAAGGACTCGCTTACGCTCTTCATCAGTCTCGCGCCAACCTTCAATACGCAGGTCATCACGCTTAGCACCTATCGAACCTTCCGTCTCAATCAGGAACGTCATATTCTGGAGGTGCACGTCATGCATTCCGACAAGATCAGCCATCCAGCGCAACAAATAGAGACGGAGCTCCGTTGTATTACGAAGCACTGCGCATAGCATTTCTGTGCATTCCCGCTCACGGGGATTTGATGCTTCGATGTGGGGGTTGCGGATAATCCGCTGAAACAGATTATCGTCCTTTTCAGGCAAACCCATCTCTGCCACGAAATCAGATGCCGGTGGCGGCAAGAGAAGGAAGGATGATGTACTAGACCGTGTGCTCAATTCAGATTAATTCTGTTTGCTGCAGATGATGCTGAGTATAAACCATAGGTTACCGGGTTTTTCGTGTAATGGCCGGTGATCGCTACACCAGCGGCGATTCTTCCGGGAGGCCCTCATTGACTGCAGCCTACCAGGCGGTCCGATCGAACCCGTCCCGGGGAGCCATTTCAAATCATCAGCTTTCCTTCCCTATCCTTCGGCATTGCGATGACCATGAGATGGAAAGTCACTGGATAGGTACAGTGGCAGCCTCGGGGCGCCCATTGACAGCTGCCAAACCTGAAGTCTGATCGAGTGGACGTATTTTATTTATAACCCCAAGCTTCATTGGAATATAAATTTATCCATATAAACTCATCATTGCGGAAGTTAAATTCGTCGATAGCTGCTGGCCTCCCCTCATCGTCAACACTTAAAGACATTGAGAAATCTGCTTCCAACTCTATTTCAGTTTCACCATTCACACTCTCAAATGGTATTAAGACCTTATCTTCACTATCATATATTGCAGTATCCCAGCTTGGATGCGTATATGTTGCATCTGCAGTAATCTCGATCTTACCCACAACCAATATACCTTTACCCTCAGCCCCCTGACCAAAGCTCATCAGCTGAGTAAAGCAGACATTCTTGACCGTTGTTTCATCAGTTTCCCCGTCCTCAACATCTATTGCCTGGAGAGCCCAATTACTTAACTCACCATCAACCATCTTTACTACTTCTTCTTGATGCTCTTCTAAGAATCCCTCAATATCCGGAGCTTCCACTACTAGCCCTAAATTCTTGAATAGATCAGGAATAGTCTTAAGTATGGTTATGTGCTCCTGAGATATACAAGGCACTTGGAAGTCACCATCATTTGAAATGATGATGACAGGCGTATCACTTGACGCTTCCTTTTTTAGGCACTCAAATATAAATGCATCTGGAAACTGATCCTTTTTAACTTCCCCTGAGAAGAAGCCTGTTTCGTTTGTGTAATCTGTAAAAACATTAGTTGGAGCCACCGAATCTATTGAAAGCTCTTTTGCATTCAGATTTCTAAACATGGCCTCAGTTTCATCTACATACTTATTACGCAACTTCTCCTTAATTTCTGCTTTAGTCACTTCGGGCAGCTCCACCCCTTCTATTACCGATGCAATTTTTCTGAAATGTGGACGCCCAATTTCTTTGATTACATCATAATCATTTTGCGCATATTTCTTAGCAACCTCTGCCTTTGTTAGATCAGTTGTTAATACCTCTATAAACCCCGCTTCTACTAGATCTAGAATTCGGTCAAATATGGGACCGCCAGGCGGTTTCCCTGTTTGAATCAATACATTTGCATCGATAAAAACCTTTTTGGGTGAATTAGGCATATATAAAATCCCAATCTAATAATCTGAACTTATCATGATTATTAATACAGTCGACATACATATTCACGTGTCATACCTCTTTTTCTTGCTCCTCGCTTCATTAACTTGTATTTTTGCAAGGGCAACACGGTATCCATAGCCCTCCAGTCGCCTCACAGCAGCCCGCAAATTAAGTCTGGAAAAAAAGGGTATCGTCACTTTATCCTCTTCTGAATCACTCACAATTGCATATACGACCTGATACTCTTCTGGTGCAGGCCTTTTTGAACTATCACTGATTTTGTGTGATCTCGGTAATTTACTATTTACCAGCTTCCGAAACTCAGACTGCGTATGAAACAATTCACCAGAATTCGTACCCTGCGCAAAAAAATGACTGAGCACAGCTGATAGACCATACCTTTTCACATGAATGATGTCTTTATCCTTGGAGTACAGATCACAGAATTCGAATTTGTTTTGTCCGCCACCGTACATGATTAACTTCTTATCCATTAATGCAAAGTTGTTATCAGAAGCGACACGCTGATTGTATTCACCTTCTGAGCCATCGTCATACTCCGGTAATATTCCCGCAAATACAGGAACCCGATTGAAAGACTCATTTACTTCCTGAACAAAATCATGTGTCACGCAATACCATTTCCCGCCGCTGAGAAGATATGAATCCTTCTCATGGTCCAGTTCACAATAGATACATCGGTATACAGGCCACTGATGAATCTGGCGATCGTCGTCACCTATACAATACACATATTTCTGACGCAAACGATCTACTGAAATGTTTTGAGGATCACGAACCTCTTCTAGGAACTCTGACAAATGGATATCATGGTGTTTAGGGTTCTTCTTAGTGAAACCATACCGAAACCCATCAATTCCGGCCCACTCAATGATATCGGGTACAGCCATCCAGCAGCGCTTAAAGTTAGCCGCCCTTATTTGCTCGACAAGCAAATCATCAAGTTCCTCTTTAAGTGAGGATCTGGTGACCTCGGATAAGTGGTCTACCCATGGGAATCGTTTTTTATAAGCTGTAGAGTTGAACTGAGCCCGGTAACGCGCAACCAACTGGGGAAGCTGCTCCAGCACTATCGACACGGACACACTCAGTGAATCCATGCCTGTGACTCTTTGTCCTAGTTCTTTGTCTACAGGTGATCCTGTGACAGCCCGCACTAAGTCTTGCTCGATATCAAGCCCGAATTCCTGAGCGGCCGCCTCCTGACTGCTTTGCACTTTAGAATGTGTAGAAAGAGCATCAAAAGTACGTTTATCGATGCTCTTGATTTGATTCTGACCTATCGAATTGAGCGATACCAGTAATCCAAATCGCTCTTCCCAGCATTCTGGCTTGAGCAGAAACCGACCACATTGACCGAAAGTGATTGCAAACCATCGTCCATCAACTTTGATCACAAATACTGCTGCTGTGCTGCTGGCCTTACCAAGAGTGGTCACCTCTCAGCCATTCCCGGCACACCCCTCGATGCCCTCCCCGGCCCAGACGCGGGCGCTGTAATGTTCTTT
>Ga0316190_10003454_pt1 | contig 11465 bp, 8 predicted proteins | sample Eddworburrow2_MG_FD_204929 | JGI IMG/M metagenome (GOLD analysis project Ga0316190, IMG submission 204929) | Coastal sediment microbial communities from Maine, United States - Eddy worm burrow 2 | ecosystem: Environmental > Aquatic > Marine > Coastal > Sediment | place: USA: Maine | collected... | reverse complement strand
CTGGCTTTCAGGGCGGTTTCATCCAACACCGAGTCGGCTCGGCTCGTAGGTGTTCGGGTCGGTCGTACCTTGATGTTCGGTTGGGCCATTGCCGCTGCCTTCGGCACCCTTGGTGGTTCGTTGGTGGCTCCAAAGCTGTTCATTCAGCCCAACATGATGGCGACGCTGCTCATCTTCTCGTTCGCAGCGGCAACGATCGGCGGGCTTGACTCGCTGCCCGGCGCTGTCGTTGGTGGCATCGCCATTGGCCTCATCCAGAGTCTTCTGGTCGGCTACCTCGGCGACTACGACCCAGCCTTCATCATCCTGAGCTTGGCGGTTGCCTTCCTGGTGATCCTGCTGGTGCTCTGGTTCCGGCCCGCCGGCTTGTTCGGTACCGCAAGAGTGGAGCGTGTCTGATGGAAACGACCTGCACGAGAGGAAAATGCCAATGAACAGCGGGGCCATGCTCAGCTTTAAACAAGGATCGTCCCAACACCGCACTTACCTGATGGTGACGTGGGGACTGTTCCTGCTCTTTGCCATCGCTCTGCCGTACATCCTCACCTCCGTATTCGGTGAGTTTCAGGTCGGGCGTATGAACCGTGCGCTCTACCTGGCGGTGGCCATCCTTGGCCTCAACCTGGTGGTGGGCTATTCCGGCCTCATCGCCTTGGCCCAGAGTGCCTTCATCGGCACCGGCGCCTTTTTGTCAACGACATTGGTCATGGATCACGGTTGGCCCTACGCAGCCACGATCCCGGCGGCGATGGCCGTGGCTTTTGCTGTTGGTGTGCTGCTGGGTATTCCGGCGCTGCGGATCAAGGGTCTGTACCTGGCGCTGTTGACCATCGCCTTCAGTGCGGTGTTCCCAACGTTGATGAAGTTGGACAAGTTCGGCATTGCCGACCGGACCGGCGGCGTGAACGGCCGAAACGTGGAACCGAAGTTGGTGGCACCGGAGTGGGTCCAATCAATTCTGCGGATCGACGACACGCCACAGCAACAGGCCATCTATAAGTACTTCATCATTGCTTTCCTTACCGCTCTGGCCTGGATCGGTACCAGGAACCTGTTGAAGAGCAGGCCAGGGCGGGCGATCATCGCCATCCGCGACAACGAGACGGGAGCCGCGGTCAGCGGTATCAACCTGCCGCTGTACAAGACATTGACCTTTGGTGTCAGTGCGGCTCTTGGTGGGTTGGCCGGTGTGATGTGGGTGATGAACACGGCGTTTGTTGGTGAGCAGGACTTCGGGTTCGCCCCGCTGGCCATCCCACTGCTCGTCGGGCTCGTGGTTGGCGGCGTTGCCACGCTGGAAGGTGCGCTCATCGGCGCACTGGTGGTGGTGTTCGTCGGCGAGGCAACCAAGAACCTTGGTCTCGACATCCTGTCGCAGTCACTGTTCGGCCTGATCCTCATCCTGGTGACTTTCTTTAGCCCCGGCGGTGTTGTTGGGCTGGCGAAGAAGCTCAAGGCACGCATCGTGGAGGTGGTGCCGCAACCACCGGCCGGACTGGCGGTAGAGTCGGCTGCGGTGAAGGGTCCTGGAGGGGAAGACGTGGTGCCCGAACCGGCGATCTGATTGAGACCCCGGACGGTTCCTGCGATTCCTGCAGGTGATTCTGACCTGAAGTTGTAAGAAGTCCTAAGAAGATCTAAGTCCGACTTGTGACGGGCTTGGCGAGAGGAGAACCAACCAATGAGCAAGCTGACCAAACTATTAAGCCTTCTGTTTGCGTTCGCGCTGGTGGCTGCCGCATGCGGTGGCGACAGCGACGACGCAGCAGAGGGAGAAGAAGTCGAGGCCGAGGCTGGGGGCGAGGAAGAGGAATCCGGTGGCGGTGTCGATGATGATGCCGTTGAGGATGCGCTGACTTCAACGACCGCTGAGGGCGAAGAAGGCGAAGAGGAAGTGGAGGAAGCAACCAGCATCGAAGAGCTTGAGGTCCAGTGGGCCGAGGGTCGGGCCGGGGTTGTCGAGGCTCTGAGCTCCGGTGACTTCGGTGTCGGTGACGACAACGTCCTCCGTGGCCCCGGTGGCTTCGAGGTCGACCTGAGCGAGTGTCCCTCGGACTGGAGCGATTCGGCCGGTCTCGAAGACGACACCATCCGTATTGGCCACACCACGGCCCAGTCGGGCAACCTTGCCGCTTACGGCAACATCGCAGCTGGCATGGAAGCCTATTTTGACTATGTCAATGAAAACGGTGGAATCGACGGCAAGTCAATCGAGCTGATTGTCAAGGACGATGGCTACGTGGCCACCGCCACCATCGAGCTCGTTGACGAGCTGATCCAGTCGGAGAACCCTTTCTACATCACCACCCTGGGCTCCCCGAACACCCTGGCAACCTACGACACGCTCAACGACAACTGCATCCCGCAGCCGTTCGTGATGACCGGTCACCCCGCCTGGGGCGACCCGGTTGGGCACCCGTTCACCACTGGTCTGCAGATGTCGTACTCGACTGAAGCAGTGTTCTGGGGTAACTGGATCAAGAGCAACATGGCTGATCAGCTGCCGGTCAAGGTTGGCGGTCTGGTCATGGACAACGACTTCGGTCTTGCCTACGAGGACAGCTTCGAGAAGTGGGCTGACGCGAACCCCGACGTTGTGTCGGAGTTCCAAGCCGTTCCCCACGACCCGGCAGCACCGACCATCACCAACGAGATGACAACGCTCGCCGCTGGCGATCCCGACGTCTTCATCGCCATGACGGCCGGTAACCCTTGCTTGTTGGCAGTGCAGGAAGCGGGCAACAGTGGTTTGGCCGATGGCGAGACCGTGCTGTTCGCCCCGTCGGTCTGTAAGGATCCCAACGCCTACATGATCCCCGCAGGCGAAACCGCCGACGGCTGGAACATCGTTGGTGGCGGTATCAAGGCCACCACCGATCCTCAGTACCTGGACGATCCTTACATCGCCTTTGCCAACACCGAGATGGAAGCCCGTGGTCTTGACACCGCGGTTGGCCTCTACGGCACCGGCTTCGGTCAGTTCGGTTGGGCTCACGTTGAGGCCCTGCGTATTGCTGCAGAACTCGATGGAGGTCTCACCCGGTCGAACCTGATCCTGGCTCTGCGTGGCATGGACCTCGTCCACCCCGTCACCTTGGATGGCATCAGCTTCTCCGTCAATGGCGCCGAGGATGGCTACTTCATTGAAGGATCCGAGTTCAGCGTCTACGACGCAGCGAACGAGTCCTGGATCCAGGAAGGCGCAGCCATCGACCTGAACGGTTCGTCGTCCAACTGCTCCTGGAGCGACGAGGGCTGCTAACGCAGTCAAATGACGTTCAGATCCGGTAGCGACCGGGTCGGTTAGAGACAAGAAAGCCGATTGGGGTCGAGGCTCGTTGCGAGTCCTCGGCCCCAATCGCGTCCGGCAAGGCGATACAAGGAGCCAATCTCGCCGTGGAGTTGCTATTACAACGAATCTTCGACGCGCTGTTCAATGGGGCGATCTACGCCTCGCTGGCCATTGCTCTGGTCATGATCTACCGCGCAACAGGTCTTCTCAATTTTGCTCAGGGGGAACTGGCCACCTTCAGCGCCTACGTCGGCTTCCTGATGCTCGCCCCGACGGGGACGGCGGCGGCCGGCATTGGACTTGTCAGTTTCCTGCCTGGTCTTCCATGGCCCGTTCCCTTGGCCATCGCGGGGGCGGTGATCTTCGGGGCGTCAGTCGGTGGACTGACCGAACGGCTCCTGATCCGACCCCTGGAGGGACGACCGGACATCTCGGTGGTCAACGTCACCATTGGGCTCCTGATCGCGGTGAACGGCCTGACGGTGGAGCTGTGGGGTACCTCTGCCCGGCGGTTCCCCAGCCCGTTTCCCTCCGAGACCAGCGACTTCTTCAATGTGGGCGGGGCTCGGTTGCGGTATGAATCGATCGGCGTCTGGCTGACGCTGCTCGTTCTTCTCGGCCTGCTGGCGTTGTTTCTGCACCGCACCAAGATCGGCCTGGCCTTTCGGGCCATTACCGCCAATCGGGCCTCGGCGCAGCTGTGCGGAATCCGAGTGGGACGGGTGCTGATGTTGGGATGGGCGGTGGCTGCCGGTATCGGAGCCCTGGCGGCGGCCCTGGTGGCCGACGTCGTGCTCCTGGAACCGTTCATGATGATTCGACTGCTGATCTTCTCCTTTGCCGCCGCCACCATCGGCGGGCTCGACAGTCCGTTGGGGGCCCTGGTTGGAGGTGTCGTCGTGGCCATGACCCAGACGCTCGTTCCCGCCTACATCCCGCTGATCTCCACTGAACTGAGCCTGTTGCCACCGCTACTGGTGATGGCGGCTGTGTTGCTGGTCCGTCCCACGGGCCTGTTTGGCACTCGAAGGGTGGAACGGGTATGACGGCCAAGCTGGAGACTACGACACCGCCAGCGGGGCAGGAGTATCCGTGGCGGCACGAGCAGCGACCCGGCCGGTCGCGAATCACCAACGCCATCAGCGCGGTCTTTGTTGCCGTTCTGATCGTGTTGCCGTTCCTTATCGACCCCATTGCCCTGCGTCGCACGGCGGGTGTCATCGTCTTGACCCTGGCCGTCCTCGGCGTGGTGGTGGCGACCGGCTACACAGGTCTGATTTCGCTTGGGCACGGGGCCTTTGTCGGTGTCGGGGCCTTCGCCATGGGGGCCTACCTCGATCTGGTGAACCTGCCGTTCCTGCTGGCCCTGCCTGCGACGTTTGCCACCAGTTGGGTCATTGGTTGGTTGTTCGGCCTGCCAGCGTTGCGAATCAAGGGGATCTATCTGGCCCTGATCACGCTGGGGTTGGGGGTGGTGTTTCCTTCCCTCGCCAAGCGTTTCCCCGAGATCACCGGCGGCGTGACCGGTCGACCCATCGACTCCACCATGGAGGCGCCGGCTTGGCTGGGCGCCGATCACACCATCACCTACCGGTATTTCTTCTGCCTGGCCGTCTGCGCCGTGATGTTCTGGATGACCTGGAAGATACTCGGTTCCCGCATGGGTCGAGCCATGCAGGCGGTACGTGATGACGAGACATCGGCCGCCGCCTTCGGCGTAAAGTTGGTGACCATCAAAGCTGGGGCCTTCGCCCTATCGGCCGCCCTCGCCGGGATGGCCGGCGCCCTACAAGCCGTGCTGTTTCCGTTTGTTAGCCACGAGCAGTTCAACGTGTTCCTGTCCTTCCGGCTCTACGCCGCGGCCGTCATCGGCGGCGCAGGATTTGTGATCGGAGCTGTCTACGGCGTAGCCGCCCTCATCATCGTCCCAGCCCTCAACAGCGTTGTGGGGCTGCTCGACAACGACGTTCTGGTCTTCGGCGTCGGACTTATTCTCTTCACCTTCCTTTCCCCCAATGGGATCGCCGGCTCGGTCCGGAGGTGGGAGCGTCGTTGAGAGCGGGAACACTCACCGGTCTAGCGGAGTTAGTGAGTCCATGAGCGTAGGGTTCAACAAGCAGCGACGGACATTGGCCAGTGCCCTGGTGGCGACGGCCTTGCTTGCCGCCGCCTGTGCCGACGGTGATTCGGCCCAGGCCGGGTCCTCCGAGGACGGCACGGACCAGGCTGATTCCGGCGCTGAAGCCACTAGCGATACCACCGCCGCGTTCCGAACGGTGCCTGAAGTTGAGCAGGAGGCGCCGGCCGCCTTCGTCGGCTTGCCGCTGGAGGAAAAGATCGACAGCTTCCTCGAGGGGCCCAGCAGCGCTCTGGCCTCGGCCATCGCCGCCGACATGGCTGTCGACGGCGATCGACGTTGGGGGCCATGGTTGCTTGATCTACTCCGGCTTGGGCCGTCGAACATCACCGATGAGGATGTGGCCCAGGCCTTGGCCGATATCTCGGGCATCACGCGCGAGTCGAGCCAGTTCATTACCGATGACTATCGGATCTACGGTCAGTGGGTCTACGACGAAGCCATCGAGCCCGGGCCCGGTTACCGGGAGTGGAAAGAGGCGTTGTACAACCCGATTGATGACGACTACCCGCAACTGTTGGCCTCGGTCGACGATGACCTGATCCTGAGCCGGATCCAATGGGGTGGCGTCGCACGGGGCGGCATCCCCGAACTGAACGACCCCGAGCGGGTGAAGGCGGGTGAGGCCGACTGGATGGTCCCCGATGAGGTGGTGTTCGGCGCCGTTATCGAGGGGATTCCGGTGGCCTATCCGTTCCGAATCCTGGGCCATCATGAGTTGGCGAACGACACCATCGGCAGCACACCGGTGTCGTTGGTGTTCTGCACGCTGTGTCGCACCGCTTTGTTGTTCGACCGCATGGTCGAGGGCCAGGTGGTTGACTTTGAGACATCGGGCCTGCTGATCAACTCGAACAAGATCATGGTCGATGCCCAAACCGACACGCTCTGGAGTCATCTCGAGGCAGTAGGCCTGGGTGGCACCCACACCGGGGTGGAACTTGAGCAGTTCCCACTGGAGACCACGACCTGGGGTGATTGGGCTGCTGCCCACCCCGACACCGAGGTGCTGGCCATCCCGGAGACGGTGTTCAGCGACAATCCGGAACAGCAGGGCGTCCGAGACTACAGCCCCGACGCCGCCTACCGGTTTTACTACGACGACCCCGATGTGTGGTTTCCCATTCTTGATACCCCAACCGACGAGATCGAACTGAAGCAGCCTGTCATCGGGCTCACGGACAATGACGAACACCTGGCCGTGACCGTCGTCGGAATCGTCGAGGCCGGCCCCCGGGTCTTCCAGGTCGGCGCCGAGGTGGTGTTGTTGGTACCGACCGGCTCGGTCGGGGCCCGGGCCTACGACGCGTCCGACGCCGATCTGGCCGATGGCGATACCCCGACCCTCACCCGCTCCGACGAAGCCGTCGCCGTGCTCGACGACGGCGCGGAACTGCCCCGACTGGTGGTCGACCAGGGCCTGTGGTTTGCCTGGTTCGGCAACCACCCCGAGACCGATTGGTGGCCACGCGCCTCCTAGACCAGCCGCAACCCGGTGGCGGGGGAGCAAAGGACATCAGATACCCCCAGCGGCCGAGGGTCGCTACTAGCCTCGATCCTGGATGCGATTACGCTCAACGGCTCAGATGCGGTGGTTGAGGGCATCGGTGGCCGCCTCCGGCGTGTTGCTGGCTGCTTGTGGTGGCATGGGTGGGGATGAAGTCGCAGGTGGTCCTGACAGCGATGGCATCAACGAGGCTGCCGGGCCAGGTGTGGGCTCCGTGTTGGAAGCGACCTCGCCGACCGTTGCCGCCGGCTCAGCCAATGTCTCGGCCGTCGCCGCCGGCGATGATGGCTCAGCGGTGGCGATCGACGAACTGGAGCGCCACTGGGCCGATCGACGCCAATGGGTTGTCGCCGCTCTGACCGGCGGCAACTTCGGCCTGGGACTGGACAACGTGCTGCGGGGCCCCGGACTGTTCGAGCTCGACCTAGAAGCCTGTCCCCGTGGTTGGGATGATCGGGCGGGTCTGACCGATTCGACGATCACGGTGGCCCTGATCGGTCCCCAGAGCGGAGATCAGGCGTCGTTCCACGATCTGGCCAAGGGAATCGATATCTATTTTGGCTGGGTAAACGCATCGGGAGGCATCGATGGCCGGACGATTGAGCTGGTGACCGTCGATGACCGGTACCACCCGGAGATCGCCTCCCAGGCCTTGGACGACATCCTTGACGGCAACGAGCCGTTCTGGGTAACCAGTGTTGGCTCGCCGGGGGCACTTGGCGTCTACGGCACCCTCAACAACGAGTGTGTCCCCCAACCCTTCGTTGCCTCGTCGCATCCAGCCTTCGGCGACCCCGGTGAGCACCCGTTCACCACTGGACTCGAACTGTCGTACTCGACCGAGGCGTTGGTGTGGGGGGAGTGGATCAAGCAGAACCTGGACACCCCGAAACCGCTGACAGTGGGAGCGTTGGTCATCGACAACGAGTTTGGCCAGACCTACCTCGACAGCTTCACCATATGGGCCGAGGCCAATCCCGATATCGTGGCCTCAGTCGAGGTCGTTCGCCATCACCCGGCGACCCTCACGGTGGCGGCGGAAATGGCTGAGATCGTGGCCGCCGAACCTGATGTCTTCTTGTCGATGACGACTGGTCAACCTTGTCTGAGTGCGGTGCGTCAAGCCTCGCGATTGGGGTTGACGCAGAGCGCCGAGGTTCTGTTCACCCCATCGGTCTGTCGCCAGCCGTCGTCCTATCTGGTGCCTTTGGGGGGCGAGGGCGACGGCTTCCATGTGGTTGGCGGCGGGCTGAAGTCAGTGGCTGACCCCGCCTATGCCGATGAGTCGTTTGTGGCCTTCGCCAACGAGCGGTTGATGGCGGCAGGATCCGATCCGGCCCAGAGCCTCCTCGGTGTGGGATTCGCCCACTACGGCTGGGCCCACGTCGAAGCTCTTAGGATTGCCTCGGCGTTGCCCGGGGGTCTGAGCCGGTCCAATCTGGTACTGGCCATGCGTAACCTGGACTTGGCCCACCCCATGGCGCTTGAAGGGGTGCGGTTTGCCACCAACGGCGCCCTCGACGGCTTCCCGATCGAAGGAGCCCAGGTGAGTCGCTACGATGCCGCAGCAGAAACATGGCTGGCCCAAGGGGAGCCTCTTGATGTGAACGGCTCATCGCCGCCGTGTGTGTGGACCCATCTGGCGTGCGGGCGGCCAGGTCGATAGAGCGGGCTGGGGCTGGGGCTGGGGCTGGGTTGGGAATGCTGGCCATGGAGGCTGCAGGCACCCCGATTCTCATGCGATGAGTGGGATCCGGGTTCATGGACCTATCGGTGTCGGTGGTTTTGAGCCCTAGCCTCGGAACGTTGTGGCGTTCTTGTGGGTCCATCGTCAGGAGAGTTGATGGGTGTTTATCTGGAAGACCATCGTCCGGCTCGAAAGCAATTCCGTCAGCAGCGACGAGCCGCAGTTACCGGTGCCATTGTCATCCATACCGCGGAGAACAACACCGACACCGATCTGCCCGACGGGGGAGCGGAGGCGGTGGCTCGGTTTGTGGCTCGTCGTAGCGACGCCGCAGGCAGCTATCACTCCGTGGTCGACGCAGACTCGGTGGTGCGACTCGGACGCTATGAGTGGGAGATGTTCCATGACGGCACGGGCGGCAACCGCTGGTCGTTGGGTCTATCGTTCGCCTGTCGGGCCTCACAATGGCCGAACCTGCCTTCGGAATGGACCGAGGCCGCGTTGAGAAACGGAGCGGCCGAGGCGGCCAGAATGGCCCGGTGGGTGAAGGGCACGGTGGGGGTCGACGTGCCTGCCGAGCGGATGTCATCGGCCCAGTACCGCTCGACCGAGCCGGGTTTTGTCGGTCATGGGGATATTGACCCTGGTCGTCGCAGCGACCCTGGGGTCAGGTTCCCCTGGGAGCAGTTCCTGGCCTTGTACGATGCCGAGATGGGCTCCGACCTGTCAGCGCCGACCGACGCGGTGCCATCCTCGCCGATGTTGTTCCACGAGGCCATGGCTGAGGTCGACGAACTGTACCGGGCTTATCAGGGTTATCGGCCGTCGTTGGTGGAGCGTCGCTCCTGGGGGCGGGACCTGGCCGAGAAGATGTACAGCAACGGTGAGGATCCCCGGCCCACGCTGGCGTTCATCGAGTTCGCCCTGCGCTCCGACCTGACCCGCCCCGCCTGAGCGTTCAACCCCTCAAACGTCGACGCCGAGTCTGGTTGCCTGCTCAGGGCAGAAGGTGACGATGACGGCGTCGATGACCAGCCGGAGTTCGTCGGTCGACAGGTCGGTCTCGGTGGCGGCGATGGCGGCTTGGCGCACCTCGTCGAAGGCGTCCGGATCCTCGGCCGAGCGGGCGAAGCCACAGAAACTCTCGGCGAACCGCATGATCTGGTCGGGTTCGAGTGACTCACTGGTGAGATTGTTGTCGTTCAACATCTCACGGAATTCAGCGATCTGAGCATCGGTTCCGGTTGCCAGCGTGGTGTCCGTACCGGGTTGTGTGGTGGACGTGGTGTCGGTGTCCGGTGCGGTGCCATCACCCAGCACACCATCGGTGGTGGTCTCGTCGGTGGTGGTCTCGTCGGCGGTGGTGCCATCACCGGTCGTGTCATCGCCGGTCCCACTGGTGTCGGGCGCCTCGATGGCGCCCAGCGCCGGCTCGGCGCCGGTGCTGTCGGAAGTGGCGAGGTCGTCGCCGGCAGTGTCAGCGGAAATGATGAAGTAGGCGAAGCCGGCGATGAGCGCGAGGGCAACGATGCCGACGATGATGAGCAGGGCCTGGACAACCCCGCCGCCGCTCTGCTCGTCCTCTGCTGGCTGCTCCGCTGCGTAGCGCCCGAAACTCGGTGGCTCGTCAAGCGGCTCGGCCGGCGCCGTCGATCGCTGCAACTCAAAACTGGGGTCAGGCTGGGGGAGGGCAGCGGTGTCGTCGGGGGCAAAAAGCGACGGGGTGGCGGCGGCTGCTTGTTCCTGTGCTGGAGGCTGTGCCTGCTGTGGCGGATTGGGCCCTGTTCCCGGTGCCCACCAGCGGCCATCTGATGCGTGGTACCAGTTCTCTGGAGGGGGCCACGGATAGGATTTCCCGTCCCAGCCGACATAGGTGTCGCTCATCGGCCCTAGCCTCGCACATTCTGAGCCGTGTCGGGCGCCGTGCCCAAAATCGCGGGAAAATCGTCGGTCGGGCCGGGCCATCGATGGGATAAGGTGTGCAGCATCCTGCGCGGATGCCCGAGTGGTCTAAGGGAGCGGCCTGCAAAGCCGTGATTCGCGGGTTCAAATCCCGCTCCGCGCTCGCGACGCGGCTGGCTCAGTTCTTGCTAGCCTGTCCAAACCAGGGCCATTAGCTCAGTTGGCTAGAGCACTTGCATGACGCGCAAGGGGTCGGGGGTTCGAATCCCTCATGGCCCACCCTTAAAACTCCTGGTCAGAACGTTGACCAACGGGAACCGGAAACCAGCAACAGCTGCTGATGGCGCTTCTATGGCACATCAGGTGGCTGGATTCCCGTCGGAATCGTCGCCCCAGTAGCTTCGAGCGCTAGTTTGCGCTGCACGTGAAGCGCCCTCGTCGGCAACGTGAGCATAGAGGCGCAGCACGAGCCGTGGATCGGAATGGCCGAGCAGGTGCTGAACGGTCCGAGCGTCGATCCCGTCGGCCATCCAGCGGGTAGCTGCGGAGTGCCGCAGACCATGGAACGTCAACCCGTCGAGACCGGCAGCGGCGACTGCCGGGCCGAAGACCCGTTTGCGGAAGTTGCTGCGCCGGATCGGGCCGCCGAATGCGTCAGCAAACAGCAGTTCCTCGTTCTGTTTCAGCTCCAGCAGGTCGACGTGTGCCTGCAACTCATCAACGAGGGGAGCGGGTAGGTCGAGCGTGCGAATACCCGCCTCTGTCTTGGGCGGGCCCACGTGAAGACGACCGCTGATCTCGGCCAGGGCCCGGGTGATCGATACCCGCCCATTGCGAAAGTCGAGGTCGCCCAGGCGGAGAGCAGCCGTTTCACCGAACCGCAGACCCATCACGCCACCGAGGTAGACCATGGCCCGCCATTGCGGTCCGATCGCATCGG
>Ga0316190_10003453_pt1 | contig 11467 bp, 10 predicted proteins | sample Eddworburrow2_MG_FD_204929 | JGI IMG/M metagenome (GOLD analysis project Ga0316190, IMG submission 204929) | Coastal sediment microbial communities from Maine, United States - Eddy worm burrow 2 | ecosystem: Environmental > Aquatic > Marine > Coastal > Sediment | place: USA: Maine | collected... | reverse complement strand
CAGCCAGGTTGCCGACTAATCAAGTCAGAGCGCCAAGGAAACGATTAATGCCAACACCCATCTCGTCGAACTGACACAACGTTTTGATAATATGGCACGGCAATTTTCCATCTAATCATCAAATGCACCGGGGGGGGGGCTCATGTAATCGCAGGCCAATAACATGAGAATACAGCCAATGCCCCCGGAAAACCTATATATATATGTTTTTATTGAGTTATTCCCGCACCTGGTGCTGGACAAAGGTATCCAGCGCCTGCTAAAGTCCCAGCCCTGAAACGACACTAACAACACCTGTACGGTATCTTCAGCGATGGCTCCGGTCATCGCTGACATTAGAATAACGATGCCGCACCTCAAATAACCCATTGGAACCCGGAAGATGTGCAGACGTATTTCTCTATCTATATTAACCGCCCTTTTAACCCTGGCATTTTTCTGCAGCCATGCTGCGGCCCTGCAGCTGGATCATCAGTACCCGCATGTTGTTATCCAGACCAATGCCGGTGACATCATCATTGAACTCAATCATGAAAAGGCACCAAAAACGGTGGCCAATTTCATGCAATATATAAAGAGCAACTCATATGATCAGACCATATTCCATCGTGTGATCCCAAATTTTATGATTCAGGGTGGCGGATTCACCAATAATTTCCGGAAAACCCCAACCCAGGCCCCTGTCACCAATGAGGCCGACAATGGCCTGAAAAATTTGCGCGGCACGATCGCCATGGCTCGTACCCGTGACCCGCACTCGGCAACCAATCAGTTTTTTATCAACAATGTCGACAACGCCTTCCTCGATCACCGTGACAAGTCTATGACTGGCTGGGGTTATACCGTTTTCGGTAAAGTGGTTGCCGGCATGGATGTTGTGGATAAAATCAGCGCCATAAAAACCGGTCGTGGTGGCCCATTTAACAGTGACGTGCCCGTAAATACCGTTATGATTTATCATGTGATACCGTATACAGAAGTAAAAAGCCCCGATCATCACGATTAAAGTCAACAACAGACTCGTATAGGCAGCATCCATTACTACACTATTCATTTCAGATCTGCACCTGAGCCAGGAACACCCTGAAGTCACGCAACTGTTCCTGGCTTTTCTACAGCAATGTGGCCCCAAAGCGAAACAACTCTTTATCCTTGGCGACCTGTTTGAAGTCTGGCTCGGTGACGATGCTATCGATAACCATAGCAGTACCATCATCACCGCCCTGCAACAGTTACATGCACAAGGCATCGACATTGCAATCATGCATGGCAACCGTGATTTTCTGCTCGGCGAGGCATTTGCCCGCCAGTCGGGTTGCCACCTGATTGACGACCCAAGCATCATAGAGCTCGATGGCCAGCGGGTATTACTGAGTCACGGTGACCAGCTATGTACAGACGACCACGACTACCAGGCCTTCCGACAGCAAGTGCGTAGCCAGACATTTCAACGGGAATTTCTATCATTAGCCATAGAACAACGACAACATCAGGCCCGGCAATATCGCGAACAAAGTAAAACCGTCACCCGCCTCAAGGCCCAGGACATCATGGATGTTAATACCGGCGCAGTCCGACAACTCATGCAGCAATTCGACGTCGACTGCCTGATTCACGGTCATACCCATCGCCCGGCGATTCATCAGTTACCCGATAAACAACGGCGCATCGTCCTCGGCGACTGGGGGACAACAGGCAGTGTATTGATCCATGATAATAATGGCCTGAATCTGCACAGTTTTGATGCGACGACACTAACGCAACTCGCAGACTCAATAGCCGCATAAGCCCGAAGTTATGGGTTATGGGTTATGGGGTATGGGGTATGGGGTATGGGGTATGGGGTATGGGGTATGGGGTATGGGGTATGGGGTATGGGGTATGGGGTATGGGGTATGGGGTATGGGGTATGCAAAAGTGTCTACCCGAACCTGATCCACCACAAGCCTTCCTACTCCTCACTCCTCACTCCTCACTATTTAATATCCAGTCCTGTGCATACTGCCTGACCAGCCCCTCCAGCATGGCAAAATGATCATCCCTGTCGTTTAATGCCGGAATGTAATGAAACTCCCGCCCCCCTGCCTGTATAAAGACATCACGGTTTACCATAGCATTCTCTTCCAGCGTCTCGAGACAATCGGCTGAAAACCCCGGACACAATACATCCACCCGCCCAACACCCGCGGCCGGCAATGCCTCAAGTGTTTTGTCGGTATAGGGCTGTAACCAGGCCTCAGGACCAAAACGTGACTGAAAGGTCAACTGACATTGCTCTGTACTTAATTGTAACTGCTGGGCCAGCAAACGGGCCGTCGTCTGACACTGATCATAATAGGGGTCACCCGCCTCACGCATAGCCTGCGGCGTACCATGAAAAGACAATAACAGACGATCACCACGGCCATGCTGATGCCAATAATCACGCACACTATTGGCCAGTGCCTGAATATAGATATCCTGATCATGGTAATCCATCACCATACGCAACTCGGGTAGATGCTGCCAATGACGCCAGGCCTGCGCCACCGCATCAAAGGTGGATGCCGTGGTCGAGACAGAATACTGCGGGTAGAGAGGTAATATCAGTACCTGGGTAACACCGGCCGCACGCAACTGTTCCAGACCCGCTGTAATTGATGGTTGGCCATATCGCATGGCCAACACCACCGGGACATGTGCAGGCAAACGCTGTTGCAGCCCGGCCTGCTGGCGCCGGGCATATACCAGTAGTGGCGAACCTTCATCGGTCCAGATCTTTTTATAGGCATGAGCCGAACGCCGTGGACGCAAACGCAGGATAACCCCATGTAATATCGGCAACCATAACCAGCGCGGCCTGTTGACGACCCTGACATCAGACAAAAATTCGGCCAGGTAGCGCCGCAAGGCAGCTGCAGTAGGCGCCTCAGGCGTCCCCAGGTTTGTCAACAGGACACCCGGCTTCTTGTTTTTGTCTATTGGCATCACCCTTCCACAAATAACCCACAAAATATCAGGACAAGTACTTCCCCGCACCCCGCCGATAATCGTCGAATAGTATACCGGCAAGGACAAAGTTAAACCATTTAGCCTGTCGAGCCGACTAACTAAACAGGGATAGTCTGTTGACAACTTCCCTGATGCTCCACGAGCAAAGCAACAAAAAACTAGCCAGATCATCAGGATACGCAGGACTATAAAAACATATGATTCATAGCTCCATCATCAACGAGGCCTACGCCGTTCTTAATGAGGCCATTATTCACCACAATGGCCAGGCCATTGGTACAGTGGCGGCCCGTGATAAAACCCTGAGCGCCAGTAATTACAACGAATGTTTTATTCGCGATTTTTTTCCTTCGGCACTGGTGTTCCTGATGGATGGACGCCATGACATAGTCCGCAATTTCCTACAGGCCGTCCTGCAATTACGCAGTCAACAACAGCAAATGGAAGGTCATGAACTGGCTGAAGGCCTGATGCCGGCAAGTTTTGCCGTCACTGCCGAGAACAGCGAAACCGCATCCCTGGTGGCCGATTTTGGTGATCGCGCTATCGGTCGTGTTGCACCTGTAGATTCCGCCATGTGGTGGATCATACTGCTACGCAGCTATAGCATCATCAGTGGTGATACCAGCCTTGCTCACAGCGAAAGCTTCCAGCATGGCATTCGCCAGATACTGAAACTGTATCTGAAAGAAAGTTTTGAAACCTCACCGGCCATGCTGGTACCCGATGGTTCGTGCATGATTGACCGTCGCATGGGTGTCAATGGTCACCCTTTAGAAATCCAGTCGCTATTTTATGGCATGTTATTATCGGCCAAGGAATTATTGCTTAATAACGACATCAATCAGCCTTTACTGGTCATGGTGCGTAAACGCGTTCAGACCCTGCGCTCTTATATCCGCCTGTACTACTGGCTTGATATCGAACGCCTCAATGAAATACACCGTTATAATTCCGAGGAATTTGGCTGGGACGCCGTCAATGTTCTGAATATCAATCCTGAAATTATCCCGGAATGGCTGGATGGCTGGTTGCCGAACGATACCGGATATATGGTGGGTAATGTCGGTCCGGGCAAGATAGATTTTCGTTTCTTCACGCTGGGTAATTTGCTGGCTATCCTGTTTGGTCTCACCACCGATGCCCAGGCTACCAAGATTATGAATTTATACGAAGCCCACTGGGACAAGCTGATTGGACAGATGCCATTAAAAATCATTTATCCCGCCGTACGCGGCGATGAATGGGTATTTATGACCGGCAGTGACCCAAAAAACGTAGCTTGGTCATATCATAATGGTGGCAACTGGCCGTCCTTATTGTGGACCTTTACCGGTGCTGCACTGCGTGCCGGGCGTGAAGATCTGGCCCGATCGGCCTTCGATATCACGATGGCACGATTACCACAGGACAGCTGGGCTGAATATTATGATGGCAAGGCGGGTTCATTGATCGGTCGTCGCGCCAATCTGAATCAAACCTGGTCAGCCACCTCGTTAATTATCGCCAACCGCCTGCTTGATGACCCAGACAGTCTGGCGGTTTTTGAGACCATGGTATTCTAACGATAATGACGATCGATATTTCACAACTCGCCTTTCCTCATGTCTCGCCACAAGGACTCAAGGCATTGGACATTATTGCCCAGCCGGAACCGGACATCCGAGAATTACAAACCGTCATTCTCGGTGATCCGGTATTGGCAGGCATGTTGCTACGCCATGCCAATTCACCACTCTATCGCCGTAGCCAGCCTATCACCAATGTCCCGGCCGCAATCCGCGCCCTGGGTTTTAAAAGCATCCGCAGCGCTGTTGTTATGGCCACGCTCCATAATAATGAACTAGCGGGAGTCGCCAATCAGTCTGTTTGGGAGCACAGTAGCGCTACTGCCCTGGCGGCACGGTTGATTGCAGACAGGCTTATTCCAGCTGCAGCCGATGATATGGAATTTCTGGGACTGATTCATGATACAGGCATGCTGGTGTTGTCCAGCAACTTTCCTGCGCAATATCAGGATATCCTGCACCGTTCTGAAACCGAACAACGCCCGGTTGACCAACTGGAAATCGAGGTCTTCGGCGTGCAGCACAGTAGCATCATGAATACGTTTCTGGAGCAGTTCCGCCTGCCCGCAGGCATGATCAACCTACTCAGCAGGTTCCATTGTCATACTGCTATTGAAACCATCGAAAACGACGACCAGCGCCAGCTTTGCATACTGGACATGTGTCATTATCTGCTGCAAATGATTGACCGGCAGCGCCACAGCCCGCACCAGGAAACTATTATAGAGCCACTGGGCAGGCTGCAGGATCTGTTGGGTATCGATGATACCCTGCTCGCCGTGTTAAAACACGATATTGAAACCTGTCTGGCAGAGCAACATCAATACGACTGATTCAGGGATCGCGCACCAGACGCACGGCCCAGGCAACAGAACGATTACCCATATAACGGTGACCGTTGACAAAATGAACCAGCATGGCGCCGTCAGGGTAATCGGCATCGGCTGTTGATGACCAAAAGGCTGTTATCGGCGCCTGCGGAAAAATGCCCATATTCAGGGCAGGCTCTTCACACCGTGAGTCTACGAGCGTCAACAATTCCTCCACTGTTGGTAGACGCCAGTCGCTAAATCCAAAAGCGCCGCCTTCACTATTAAATTGCTCGATAGCTAACTGCGCCTCACTCAAGTTATACCGCTCATTGGACAAGGTGCAGGTTTCCGACTGCCAGCGCTGCCCCATGGCACAACGCATCCAGGTCAAACCCGTGCGCACATCCTTAACCAGCCCGGCCTCGACAATAAAATTCGTTGCCCCCTGATCCTTGATCGACTTATCACAGGATTGTGCCCCGACCCATACCGGGGTAACCAATAAAACCACCATGAAGATCACTACAGCGTAGCGGGACAGACGCGACATAAGCCGGCGACCTGGCAATAAATGACCGGCATTGTCGCCAGAAAAGCCTGCAGCTATCTTGATAGAAGACGTACTAAAATCGTTAACGGCCACTAAAGCGGGCCATATCACGGCGGGCCTTCTTATTGGGTCGGGTACCAGGATTCGGCGCCGGCTGCCACAATATCCGCCGCTGCTCGGCAAGCTGCTCACGCTGTTGACGACTTTGTTCGGTTTCTTCATAGAGCTGTTGCGCCACCATTGCCGGGCCACGCCGCCCCGACAGGGCGCGGACGATAACTGCCATGGTTATACCATCACGACTGATTGTCAACTCATCGCCAAGCGCCAGCACCCGCCCCGGCTTGACCCGGGAATCATTAACATGCACCTTGCCACCACTAACCGCTGTGGCGGCCAGGCTGCGCGTCTTGTAAAAACGCGCAGCCCACAGCCACTTGTCTACACGCACCTTATCAGCCGGCGCTTGTTTCAGGCGCTCAACCATAACTTAAAAGTCTAGGCGCTGAGACGTAACAACAGGGTATTCATACGCTTAACGAAGGTCGCAGGATCATCCAGTTGACCACCTTCGCTGAGCATGGCCTGATCAAACAGAACATTGGCCCAGTCACTGAACTGCTCATCATTTTCTTCTGCCTTGATATTGGTCACCAGCGGATGCTGAGGATTTATCTCCAGAATAGGCAGACTTGTCGGGATCGACTGACCGGCAGCCTTGAGCATTTTCTGCAGATTGATGGCCATATCATTCTCTTCAACAACGAGACAGGCCGGCGATTCAGTCAGTCGATGTGTTACCCGCACCTCTTTGACCTTGTCAGTGAGGACATCATTGATACGATCCGTCAATGACTTTAATTCATCGGCATCTTTCTCCAGCGCCTGTTTCTCTTCCTGATCCTCCAGCTCACCCAGTTCCAGATCACCCTTGGCCACCGACTGGAAAGACTTGTCGTCGAACTCATTCAGGTAGGACATCATCCATTCATCGACACGATCATGCATCAACAAAACTTCGACGCCTTTCTTGCGGAACACCTCAAGATGCGGACTGTTCCTGGCTGCCGACAGGGTTTCGGCCGTGATGTAATAGATTTTCTCCTGCCCCTTCTGCATACGGCCAATATATTCAGCCAGTGAAACACTCTGATCACCGGAATCCTCATGGGTCGAAGAAAAACGCAACAAACCGGCAATGCGCTGCTGATTGGCACTATCCTCGGCAATACCTTCTTTCAGCACCCGACCAAATTCGTTCCAGAATGTCGCATATTTTTCATTATCGTCCTTGCTCAGCCCCTCCAGCAGCCCCAGAACCTTCTTGACAGAAGCACCACGGATGACGTCAATCTGCCGGTTGTGCTGCAATATTTCACGAGAAACATTCAATGGCAGATCATCCGAATCAATCACACCACGGATAAAACGCAAATAATTAGGCATCAACTGTTCAGCGCCATCCATGATAAACACCCGCTTAACATACAGCTTGACACCATGACGCTGATCACGATCCCAAAGGTCAAACGGGGCACGCTGTGGAACATACAACAATGAGGTATAACATTGATTACCCTCAACGTGGGTATGCACATGACTTAGCGGGTCCTGGAAATCATGACCAACATGTTTATAGAATTCGTTGTATTCTTCAGCCGTTATTTCATTACGCGGCCGAGTCCACAGGGCTGAGGCCTGGTTGATAACTTCATCCTCCGGCTCAGCATCCCCGGCATCTTCGCCATCATGGGCTTCTTTGATCATCACAATAGGCAGATCGATACTGTCCGAATATTTGCGGATCACATGCCGCAGCCGCATACCGTCCAGATATTCGTCTTCGTCGGCACGCAAATGCAGGATGATCTCCGTGCCACGCTGGGCCTTGTCGACAGTCTCCAGTGTATAACTGCCCGCGCCTTCAGACTCCCAGCACACTCCATGTTCGGAACTCAGGCCTGCCCGACGCGTATAAAGTGTTACCCGTTCGGCAATAATAAAGGCCGAATAAAAACCCACACCAAACTGGCCAATCAAATTGGCATCTTTGGCCTGATCACCCGTAAGTGATTCGAAAAACTGCCTGGTACCTGACTTGGCAATAGTGCCGACATTATCCATAACCTCCTGACGACTCATACCAATGCCGTTATCACTGATGGTAATCGTGCGTTGTTCCTTGTCGTAGGCCACCCGCACCTTCAACTCCCCATCACCCTCATACAGGGCATCATCGGTCAGTGCTTCAAAGCGTAATTTGTCACAGGCATCCGAGGCATTAGAGATCAACTCGCGCAGAAAAATCTCCTTATTGGAATACAGCGAATGGATCATTAGCTGTAACAGCTGCTTGGCCTCGGTCTGGAAATCGAGGGTTTCTTTATGGGCTTCTACGGTCATGGTTTCAACAATGCTCCCCTGTTGCAGGTTTTTTTCATGAATATTTAAAATGGGGGCTTTCGCTCAGATATCAAGCCATAACAGCCTCTATATTAGCTCATTTATATCAATAACTTGACAACAACAAGGTAAGGGACAATCATCATACTTTCAAACCAGCCTCATTGAACCTTAAGCAACGATGCCGATATCCCTCTTAGGTAAGCATCAGCTCTGGAGATATGTCAATGCGTTTTATTCGTCGTTTTTCCGAGATAGCCATCACAGATATCGCCCTGGTCGGAGGCAAAAATGCGTCACTGGGTGAAATGTACAGCGTCCTGGCAGGACAAGGGGTGCGCGTCCCCGATGGTTTTGCCATTACCGCAGAGGGTTACCATCACTTCATCAAGCACAATAATCTGCATGAACAAATAGCGGCGGCATTGGCGGAACTGGATGTCGAGGATATCGAGACCCTGACCCAAACCGGCGCCCAGATCCGTGAGCAGATTATGTATGCCGACATGCCGGGTGACCTCGTTAATGAGATTCATCAGGCCTACCAGCATCTTGGCGAAGAATATGGCCAGACCAATCCGGATGTCGCCGTGCGGAGCTCGGCCACCGCCGAAGACCTGCCTACCGCTTCGTTTGCCGGACAACAGGACACCTATTTGAATATCCGTGGCCAGCGCAATCTGATCAGCACCTGCCGCCAGGTATTTGCCTCATTATTTACCGATCGCGCCATTTCTTATCGTCATCAACATGGTTTCGACCACATGGAGGTCGCCTTATCGGTCGGTATTCAGAAAATGGTGCGCGCCGACCTCGGCGTCTCCGGCGTCATGTTCAGCCTGGATACCGAGTCCGGCTTCCGGGATGTTGTTTTTATCACGGCGGCCTATGGCCTTGGCGAAAATATCGTCCAGGGCAAGGTCAACCCGGATGAGTTTTATGTCTTCAAACCCACCCTGGCCAGGGGCAAACGACCGATCATTAAACGCCAGCGTGGTGATAAGGCTATTAAGATGATTTACACGGGCGATGCCACTGCCGGCATCTCGACCCGCAATGTCCGGGTCCAACGTGAAGGACAGGAGCAGTTTGCCCTCACCGATGATGAAATCCTGGAACTGGCCCGTTATGCCGTCATCATTGAGAAACATTATAGCCAACAGGCCGGTTGTGAACGGCCCATGGATATCGAATGGGCCAAGGATGGTCGCAGCGGTGAATTATTTATCGTCCAGGCCCGACCAGAAACTGTCCAGGCCCAGGCCGATATGACAACCCAGGAAATCTATCGCCTAGCCAGTAGCAGCACGGTGATCACCAAAGGTAAAAGCGTGGGTCGCAAGATTGCTTCCGGTATGGCACGGGTCATTTTCGAAGCGGCACAAATGAATGAACTGCAGGACAATGAAATTCTGGTGACCGATATCACTGATCCGGACTGGGAACCGGTTATGAAACGTGCCGCCGCAATCGTCACCAATCGCGGTGGCCGCACCTGTCATGCCGCCATCATTGCAAGGGAACTGGGTATCCCGGCCGTCGTTGGTTGCGACAATGCAACTCAGAAGATCAACACGGGGCAGGCCATCACCGTTTCCTGCGCCGATGGTGATGATGGCTATGTCTATGAGGGCCTGCAGAAAATCGAGGTCAAACAGATCGACCTGTCTACCACGGAACGACCCCAGACTAAAATTATGCTCAATATCGCCAATCCTGAACGCGCGCTGGAATTATCCCGCCTGCCCTGTGACGGCGTTGGCCTGGCGCGGCTCGAGTTCATCATTTCTAATAGTGTGCGCATACATCCACAGGCGCTGATCGAATATGACCTACAGGAGGCAGCGACCAGACGTCAGATTGATCCAATCATTGCCGGCTATCCGGACCCCAAGAGTTATTACAGCAAAAAGCTGGCCGAAGGCGTCGGCACCATTGCCGCGGCCTTTTATCCCAAGCCTGTTATCGTGCGCATGGGGGACTTTAAATCCAATGAATATGCCTCATTGATCGGCGGTAAACGTTATGAGCCCCATGAAGAAAACCCAATGCTCGGCTTCCGCGGCGCCGGACGTTATTTTTCGCCCCAGTTTGCCGAATGTTTTCATCTTGAATGCAGCGCCATGAAAATCGTTCGTGAACGTATGGGACTGGACAATGTCTCACTGATGATCCCCTTTGTTCGCACCGTCAATGAAGGCATTGAAGTATTAAAACTGATGGCCCAGCAGGGGCTCAAGCGGGGTGAAAACAACCTCAAGATCTACATGATGTGTGAAATTCCGGCCAATGCCCTGCTGGCTGATGACTTCCTTGAACATTTTGATGGTTTCTCCATCGGCTCCAATGACCTGACCCAGCTAACCCTGGGCGCCGATCGTGACTCGGGTATCGTCACGGGTTTCGATGAGCGCGACCCGGCGGTCAAGGCCTTGATGCGCCTGGCAATCCAGGCCTGCAAGAAGGCGGGGAAATATGTCGGTATTTGCGGTCAAGCCCCATCCGATTTCCCGGAACTGACCGAATGGCTGGTAAACCAGGGTATTGATTCGCTGTCCCTGAATCCTGATAGCGTGTTACCAATGACGAAGGTGGTACTGGAGGAAGAAAAAAAGCTGCGGCGCTGAACACCGTTAAGTCAGCAACCGGAAGGTGAACGATACTAATTTTTTTCTTCTATCCATGCCATCTGGATAGCCTCAAGAATACGTTCACCACATTGCTCAGGGGCATCATCGAATTCATCCAGCGCCATCACCCAGTTGCGCAGATCAACAAAATTCACCTGTAGCGGGTCTACATCAGAATGTTCTTCATCCAGAGCAATAGCAATCTCCAGTGTATCCGTCCATTTTAGTGACATAATGTATCTCCTTTCACACTGCCTGCACTCATTCAAATCTCATACAGGTTTATGATATGGGTTATGGGTTATGGGTTATGGGTTATGGGTTATGGGTTATGGGTTATGGGTTATGGGTTATGGGTTATGGGTTATGGGTTATGGGTTATGGGTTTTGGGTTATGGGTTATGGGTTATGGGTTATGGGTTATGGGTTATGGGTTATGGGTTATGGGTTATGGGTTATGGGTTATGGGTTATGGGTTATGGGTTATGGGTTATGGGTTATGGGTTATGGGTT
>Ga0316190_10003450_pt1 | contig 11478 bp, 13 predicted proteins | sample Eddworburrow2_MG_FD_204929 | JGI IMG/M metagenome (GOLD analysis project Ga0316190, IMG submission 204929) | Coastal sediment microbial communities from Maine, United States - Eddy worm burrow 2 | ecosystem: Environmental > Aquatic > Marine > Coastal > Sediment | place: USA: Maine | collected... | reverse complement strand
CTGGTTACTGCCTAAATGCAGAAAGCGGGGCTCGATAAACTTCTCATTTAATAGCAGCAGCAGCGGGGTTGCCATCATCGAGAGGGCAACCACCACAAATAACAGACTGGCCCATTGCTGCTCCAAGGCACCAGCTGCAACAGCTGCTGTGGAGAGCACAAAGGCAAATTCGCCGCCCTGACCCAGTAGGCATGCAAATAGCCCCTGCTGGCTGGCAGGGAGTTTTTCAGACCGTGCGATGAAGGCAAGCACGATGAGTTTGATGAGCAGTAGCCCGGCAACCAAGGCAATAATCAGCCATGGCTGGTTCCAAAGCAGTCCAAAGTCAATGGTCATGCCGATGGCTATAAAAAACAGTCCAAGCAGCAGCCCTTTGAATGGCTCAATTTCAATCTCTAACTCATGTCGGTATTCCGACTCTGCAAGCAGGACGCCAGCTAAAAAGGTACCAAGTGCCATCGACATGCCAACTGCTTCCATTAGAAGGGCAATGCCTATAACAAGCAGCAGCGAGAAAGCAGTGAAGATTTCACGCAGGTGTGTGGCGGCAATAAAACGAAAGATAGGGCGGGTTAAGAAGTGGCCGCCGATAACAATAAATCCAATGACGCCAGCAACCTTTAACGTCTCTAATAGAGGCTCACTGCTCTGCTCCATGCTGCTGCCCAGAATTGGAATCAGGGCCAACATGGGAATGACGGCAATATCCTGAAACAGCAGGATAGAGAAGACAGAGTGTCCTGCGGGTGTTGAAAGCTGGTTTTTCTCTTTTAAACTTTGCAGGGCGATGGCTGTTGATGAGAGTGATAGCCCCATGGCAACGACTAAAGCGTTGTGCCAGGGCAGCCCCAAAAGTGTGCAGACTGCAAAGATAATCAATGATGTGGCAACAACCTGAATACTGCCAATGCCAAATATGGGACGGCGCATCTCCCATAAGCGCTTGGGGTTTAGCTCCAGTCCGATTAGAAACAGTAGCAGCACAACGCCAAATTCTGCAAAGTGCAAAATATCGCTGCTATTGGCGATAAGCGCCAGTCCCCAAGGCCCGATGGTTATGCCTGCAATCAGGTAGCCAAGTACTGAGCCAAGTCCAAGACGCTTTGCAAAAGGAACAGCTACAACAGCTGCGCCTAAATAGATCAGAGTGTTAGCCAGCAGGTCGTGGTTATCCATTGTCTATATTAGCGAGGTGGTTGAGGATGTGTTGCCGGTAAGTTCTGGCTTGAAGGGCTATTTCGGCTTCACTTATTCGATGTGCGTTGTAGACGACAAAAGGCTCAAGATATTGCATGCCGCAATGAAAAGCCATCTGCTCGTATGGTAGTAAGAAAGTCCCAATAGGGAAACGATCATACCCATCCTTTTGATATGAACCCTCGCTGTGCCCGACAGTGACCATAGACATCAGCTTTTTCCCTCGGAGTGCATATCCACCTTCTTTCAGTGCAAAGCGCTCTTCTAGCACCGTGTCTTGCCAGTGTTTTAATAAAGCGGGTGCGCTATACCAATAAAAAGGGTGATGAAAGACAATTAGATCAGCCGCGGTTAGTTGTTGCTGTTCTGTAGCTATATCAATATAAAAATCAGGATACTTTTCGTAAAGATCAATAACCTCAACTCCTGACATGCCTTGTACCTCTTCAAGCAGTGGGCGATTTACCCTGGATTGCTGAGGATAAGGGTGTGCAAAGATAATGAGAATTTTTGACATATTGAGCTGCTGCATTTTCATGAATGATAAAGACTAATGCCGCCTTAAATTAAAATCCCTCCCCCTAAAACGGGAAGTGCCCTGAAATATAGGACCGGGGAAGGGTGGAAAAGGGAAGTAATTATATCGTTAAGTGACCTCTTATTTTGCCTACAATATCTGTGTTTGAAGACGCTTTTGACCAAAAATTAAGGAGACTTAATAATAATGTTGTGCATTTCCATATGGCTGTTGCCTGTAACGGCCTCTTTTGGCAGAGGGTTGCTGTGAGCTTCCTTAAAGTCATCGCTCTCTACCCAGTTTTGAAATGCAGTTTCATCCTCCCAAACTGTTTGCACAATGTAGGGTGATGCTGTATCAACTGGTTTAAGAATTTCCAGTCGCACAAAACCTGGCTGCTTGTCGATTTTTCCAGCACGGTTTTGAAAACGTTGTTCGAAAGCTTCCTGCCAGTCGGGAGCAACAGGGATGTGATTTGAGATGACAAGCATGTAATTCTCTCCATGATGGCTATAGGTAGATAATATACCAACAAATATGATTACATATTGACATTTGAGTGTTGGTTTGTCAAGATCAACTACAGTAAATTTTTATACATCAATCAACTATTGAGGAGATTCCAATGAAGAAGTGGAAATGTATGACTTGCGGTTATATCTATGATGAAGTGAAAGGGATGCCCGAATTTGGCATTGAGCCTGGAACAAAACTTGAAGATCTTCCAAATGATTGGGAATGCCCTGATTGTGGCTCCACAAGGAATGAGTTTGTCGTTGTCGGTGGTTAATCATCGCTTTGCAACAGCTTATCCGTGTACAGATGTGATGTGCGCCAAGCTATTTAAACCTGATTGTCTGACAATGGTAAAGCAGCTATGAGTGTGGGTGATAAACACAGATATATAAAGCATTATGGGCTAACAGAATGGGACGAAAGCCTTCTTAAAAAGATGGCTCCTATGATGGATAAGCATAAGAGCGACTTCATTGAGGCTTTTTATAAGCATACTCAAAAGTTTGCTAATGCATCAAAATATCTAAAAGATGACAAAATTATTTGCCGGCATAAGCATGCAATACAGGTCTGGTATGTGCGGCTTTTCGACTCCTTTGATGATGAATACCTACGTTACCTTGAAGGTATTGGATATACCCATGTAAAGGTTGGATTACCATCGCATTATGTGAACTCATCAATCAGCTTTGTAAGAGAATACTGCACTAATCTGGTTACTCATGAAGTTACAGATTGCGCTGAGCGTGGTGATATGTTGAAGGCATTGGATAAGATGCTGGATATTAATTTGGATGTCTTAACGGCTTCATATATTGAAGAGGAGGTTAATCTCTTTTTTATTTCAAAAAAGGCAGAAGGCAAGCTGATCAGTTTTACCCAGCGTTTTTCGTATGGCTTAAATCTGGTCTTGGTTTTGGGGTTAGTTGCCCTTGGCCTTATTGTGCTTGTTCTTTTTACGGTTGATCTATTGGATATACTTAAAAGCGATCTAAGTCAGACAAGTTTGGAGAAAGGCTTATTGGCGACGTTGGGTGCACTCTTAATGCTGTGGGTTGTTATAGAGCTTGTTGATACGGAAGTAGAGCACCTGCAAGGCGCAAAATTTACCATCAAGGTTTTTGTGGGCGTTGCCTTGGTGGCCGTTATTCGAAAGATTCTGATTACATCTCTTAAGAGTGATGCGATTGAAGCTCAGTGGTCACTCATTGCCGCGCTTGCTGTTCTTGGTGGATTGTATTGGTTAATTTCGCTTGTAGAACGGCAGGAAAGATTAAGTGTTAAAAAGAAATAGACACTAATATTAAGTTGCTTTGAAATTGCTCAGAAAGAGTGGTTTCAAGGCAACTTAATTTTTAAATATTCCTAGAATCCCCCTCCGTATATAGAGCTGAGTTGCCTAAACCTAAACCTAAACCTAAAGCCAAAGCGGTCTAATTGCATAAATTGCTTTGTTTCCCTGAATTATTTTCCTTAACTTTTAAAAAAAACCATTAAATGATTTATGTCATGAGGCGGTTTGTCATTAAGCAAAAACATCCTTAAAAAACAGATAGTTAGGTGTTGCAATAAGAGTGAGGGTGGCGGAGAATATATGCAGACCTAATGAAATATATTTTTAAACGTTAGCTTAATGAACTGCATTGCCAGTTAAGGACATGCCATTATGAAAAAATTAATACATACCTGCTTAATTACTGTTGCCTTAGTATCAACTGCTGCCAGTGCTGGTCAAAGTGAAGCATCTTATGCATGCAAAGTAATGATGGAGCGCGGCTCAGCAATGTTTTGCGATCAGGGCACAGATGCTACCCCTAAACTAGCAATTTCAGATGTTATGCCTGCGAGCAAAGATTCATACGCTTGTAACGCAATGGTTGAAAATGGTTCATCAATGTTCTGTAAAGAAGGTGGATCTATTCCTGGTTCTCAAATAAGCAATAACTAAAATAATATTTTTAGTATAAGCCGCCACCACCTGTTTTAAGGTGGTGGTGGCTTTTTTGTTTAAGCTGCAAACTTAATTCTCTTCCGTCTTTTCTTCTGTAATTTAGTAACAACCTAATCAAGCTACATTTTTATGATGGTTGTGTGCTGCCTGTTGCATCTGTCTTAAATTGTTAATCTCTATGCTAGAGATATTATTCTTAAATAAAATAATGTGGTGAAAGGCTAAAAAGAGTTGTTGTTTTTGAATCGCTCTTCCAAGGCGCTTTTAAGCATCTCCCCCATCTGTTTTTGCAGCGCATCAGAGAGCTTGTTTTCGATGATCTTTCCTACCTGTGATGAAATCTCTTCTGCTGCGTTTAAAAGAGTAGCTTGAATAAGCTCGTTCAATTCATCGTGAAGTTCTTGTCTTAACGTCTCTTTGAGATGGTCAAGCTCTGTGGATTGTCCGGTGGATTCGTTGGTTGTTGAGTCAGAGTCAGCCGAAGCAGATGTGATGCATTCCATCTCTCTGAGTTGTTGCTCAGTTTCTTCGTCTCTCTCTTCCACAACATCGTTTAAGATAGGGATGCCATTTGAATCTACATTATTAAATGGTGCCGTGGTCTCTTCTGGATTGCTGCTCTGATCAGTCATTGATGTTGTGTGTCTCTAATGGGTATCCACGATCTTTATAGAAGCGGTAGCGGGTGCGTCCTGTTTTACGTACCTCTGCATCTTGATCGATGGGTTCGGCAACACGTTCAAAGCGACTGAAGAAACCAGGAGTTTGAGAACTGAGGTTGATTAGAATGTCATGTTCTTCTTCGGCATCCTCACCATGACCAATCAGTACAGGTGTGTGGGTTGGGTTGGCTTTTCCAAGCAGCCCGTGCGGAATGAAACTGCCGTCACGAAATGTCCATAACAGACGATCCATATGCCGCGCCTCATCCAGTGAGTTGGTATGCACAAAGACTCGATGACCTTGCTGATAGGCTTTATCAGCAAGGCGGCAGGCTAGGGTGAAGCGGTTGCTGCGTGCGCCATCAGGCAGTATGTAGAAGCTGACCTTTGTCATTGTTAATTGATCTGTTTACTGCGCTTGAGCAGAAGCTGGGTAAGAAGAGAGACAGGGCGTCCGGTGGAGCCTTTTTTAGCTCCAGAATCCCAGGCAGCGCCTGCGATATCAAGATGAGCCCATTTCTGCTTTTTGGTGTAACGTGAGAGAAAACAGGCAGCGGTAATGGTGCCTCCGCCTTTGCCGCCAATATTGGCCATATCTGCAAAATTACTGTCCAGCTGCTTTTGGTACTCATCCCAGAGTGGTAGCCGCCAGGCTTTATCGTTGCAGCTGCTGCCAGCGTTTAAAATTTCATCAGCCAATGCATCATTGTTACTCAGTAAACCTATGGCGTGACTGCCCAGTGCAACAACACAGGCACCGGTAAGTGTGGCTACGTCTATCACGATAGCGGGATCAAATCGTTCACAGTAGGTGAGGGCGTCGCAAAGTATTAGCCGACCTTCAGCGTCGGTATTTAATATCTCGATGGTTTGGCCTGACATGCTGGTCACAATGTCGCCAGGTTTGTTGGCAGCACCATCGGGTAGATTCTCAGAGGCGGGCACAATGCCGATAACATTGATGGGCAATTTAAGTTCTACGCAAGCGGAGAGAGTAGCAATAACACTGGCGCCGCCGCACATATCATATTTCATCTCATCCATGGCGGGAGATGGTTTGATGGATATACCACCAGCGTCAAAGGTGAGGCCTTTACCTACCAATACCACGGGCTTACTTTTTGCGGGGCCGCCACGGTATTCCATAGTGATTAATTTGGCAGGTTGCCGACTGCCGCGTGAAACAGATAATAGCGCTCCCATTTTCAGGGCTTCCATCTGCTTCTCTTCCAGGATTTTGACCTTTAGCTTAGGTGATTTTCTTCCCACTTGTCGTGCCTGGTCAGCCAGGTAACTGGGGGTGCAGATGTTGCCGGGTAGGTTGCCCAGGTCTTTGGCCAGGCTGATGCCGTTGGCTATGGCTTGTCCGTGCGTTACGGCTTTTTGCGCGGTCTTTAGATCTTTTCGGTCAGTAACCAACAGAGTCAGTTTTTTCAGGGGCCGCTTGGGGGCTTTGGGTGCGCTTTTGCACTGATCAAAACGGTAGGTTTGCTCGCTGCTTTTGATGACAGCGTCGCGGAGCTGAGTGTAGAGATCAGTCTCTGTGGTTTTCAGAGCAGGAAGGCAGAAGATAGCTTCTATAGTATGGCCACCGTTTAGCTCAGATGTGGCTTTACTGATAGCTTCGCTGTGTGTGGTTCGGTTGTAATCTTTTTGTGTGCCGCAACCAATTAGAAGCACACGCTCGCAAAGTGTGCCTGGTAGATTGTATAGCATGAGTGCTTGGCCTGGTTCACCATCCATGTCCCCTTTTTTAAGGATGCTGGTGAGAAAGCCTTTGCTGGCTTTGTCTACTGCTTTCGCGGCATCTGAAAGCTTGCGCTTGGAAAACACACCCAGCACCAGGCATGGGGTGCGCTGTTGAGATGGATCACCCGCTTTGGCGTTGTAGTTCATTTGAACTCCTTTATCTGTTGATTCTTAATCTTGGAAGTATGGACAACTTGCAGGATTTAGGTTGAATTATGTTCTCACACCGATGGTTTTTCGTTAGGATGCCTTCAAACCAGGAAATCTACAAGAATCAACCACCCGTTTTTTATGTTTTCTATTATTGATCGCTATCTGTTGAGTGAAACCTTAAAGGGGTTGTTCACTATATTAACCGTGTTGTTGTTGATTTTGGTGGGACACGCCTTTATTACAAATCTTGCGCGTGTTGCCATGGGAACCTTAACCAGCGGTGTCATTATGGACCTGCTGGGGCTGGAAATACTGCGTGTGATCGGGGTTTTACTGCCTGCAGCCTATTTTTTTGCCATCCTCTACACACTGGGTCGAATGTATCGAGATAATGAGATGACAGCTATGTCATCCTGTGGGCTCAGCGTGGTTCGCATCTACCGTGCCTTTCTTTATTCAATGCTACCGCTGGCTGGATTTGTTGCATGGCTTACGCTGTCGGTGCTGCCTTGGGCCAACCAGTATATTGAAGAGATCAGGCATGTGCAGAAATCTGAGGCTAATGTGGCCAATATGACTGCTGGCCGGTTTACTGAGTTCAGTAGAGGTGATCTGGTATTTTATGTAGAGAAGATGTTGCTGGATGGTCGTATGCGTAATGTCTTTGTGCAAAACCGGCAGCATGGAAAGGTGGGTTTGATTACTGCGGAAGAGGGCCATCAGTATGAGGATGAGAAGACAGGTGATCGCTACATAGTGCTGGAACGTGGTTACCGCTATCAGGGTATTGCGGGCCAGGCTGATTATTCGGTCAGTGAATTTGAGAAATATGCAGTGCGCATTATCGATGAAGAGGCCACCGCTGCTAAATATAGACGCAAGTCATTGCCGTCAGAAGATTTAATAAAATCAGACAGCATCAAAGACAGAGCAGAGTTTCAGTATCGTTTGGCATTTCCGCTGGCTGTTGTTGTCTTTACGCTGGTGAGCGTGCCGTTAAGCCGATCATCTCCACGCCAGGGGATTTATGGGCGGCTGTTCATTGCTTTTCTTGTTTATTTTACGTTTTTTAACCTACTGGGTGTTTCAGGATCCTGGATGGAGGATGGCGTTACTCCAGAGTGGATGGGGCGTTGGTGGGTGCATATTCTGATGCTGAGTTTGGCGCTTCCTCTGGTGCTGCGAGATTCAATGTGGGCCTGGGCTCTGAAGCGATGGTGGATGACGAGGCGCGCAGCATGAAGATTTTAGATATCTATATTGGGCGGGCAGTTATCTTGGGCACCGTCGTGGTTATGGTGGTACTGCTGACGCTGCTTGGTTTCCTCACATTGATGGATGAGTTGAGCGATGTGGGGGAAGGGCGGTATCGGGTTGGAGATGCTTTTCTGTTTGTATTGCTGACGTTACCGCGCTTTGCTTATGAAGTTTCTCCTATGGCTGCTCTGCTGGGAAGCTTGATTGGGCTGGGTGGCATGGCTAATAACTCTGAACTCATTGCAATGCGGGCAGCAGGTATCTCGTATACACGCATTGTCTGGTCAGTGTTACAGGCGGGGGCACTAATGTTGATTGTGGCCCTGTTTTTTGGAGAGATAGTAGCCCCTGAAACAGAGGAATATGCTCAGACGATGCGCTCACAGGCTCTGGCCAAACAGGTCACCCTGAAAACCAAATATGGTTTTTGGGCGAGAGATGGTGATGCCTATATCAATATTCGAAATATTCTGCCGGGTTCAAGACTCGAAGATATCTATATATATGAATATGATGGAGAGAAGCAGTTAAAATACGCTACTCATGCAAAGACGGCAAAATATGAGAATGATCAATGGTTTCTGCAAGATATCCAGCAGAGTCAGTTTGTTAAAAATGGGGTTCAGAGTCGCGAAATAGACCATGCAAAGTGGGATTCAATGCTGGATCCCGGACTATTGAACGTGGTGTCGCTTAACCCTCATATCTTGCCTGCTTGGGGGCTTTATAAATATATTCGGTTTTTGCATACCAATGGACAGGATGCCAAAACCTATGAGGTGGCCTTCTGGGGCAAAATTGTTACTCCGCTCGTGACGTTGGTCATGCTTTATCTCTCACTGCCTTTTGTTTTTGGACAATTGCGCAGCTCTGGAATTGGTCAGCGGATTTTTATGGGAGCGATGGTAGGCAGTGGCTTTTTCTTAATGAGTAAGGCCTTTTCCTATATGGCAGTTGTATATGATTTAAATGCCCTGTTTGCAGCATCTTTCCCGGGGTTACTGCTGTTTGGCGCTGCGCTATTTTTGAGTTCGAAAGTAAATTAGCAAGGGGTAGAGGCCAATTATTTTGCTTTTTTGGCACGTTTTGCGGTCATAACCAGGCGTGTTTTAGAGAGTCGATCATGCCAGGCAAGTTTGTCATGATCGATAAAAATCCAGAAAAACCCTAATCCGATAGCTGCTAAAGAGAGCAGGCTAGAAATATATCGCCATAAAGCATCGCGCCAAGTTAGAGGTTGCCCATCATTTCGAACAGCTTGAAGTCGCCATGCCCGCATACCAAGCGTTTGTCCACCTTTAACCCAAAACCATGAGAAAAAAAAGGGTGGAATCAGGCCGAAAATTACAAATCGAAATAATGGATTACGCCCTATCGAGGTGTCTCCAGCCTCCAATCCAAGGGGCATGATAACAAGGGATGTTGCTACCATGAGAAGTGCCAGAAGCAATAAGCCGTCATAGCACATAGCGGCAAAACGCCTGAAGAAACCGGGCGCGATAGCTTGCGTTAAATCAATCGTATTCTGTTTATTCATGGGCTGGGATTCTACCTGAATCTCGGTGTGAAATTAGGCTGTTTAGGAATTTTGGTAAGTAAATGAGAGCAAAGTCATAATAATTTACTAAACTATAAATGAATGGCCTGATGGAAGAGTGGCTGGGGGCATGGCTAAGAATAAAAGCAATATTGTGATTATAAATCTTGAAATGTCTTAGCAAGACGATATAAGGGGAAGTGAAATGGAGCATCGCTGCGCATTACGTAAATCGATTACCCTGGACGTTGTTGTGACATACCAGGCTCTGGGGCTGGTTCAGGGGCGTACAATGAATATTGGCCTTGGTGGTATGTTCATTGAAACTGGCTGTGTTGAATTACCGGTTAATGCGTTGGTAAAGGCTTCTTTCTACTTGAATGAAAATGGTGAACATAAGCCATGTAGTACCGATGCGATGGTTATGCACAGTGCTCCAGGCCAAGCAGGCGTGATGTTTAGTGATTTGGATGATGAACTGCATGCCAGCCTGCATCGTTTACTTAATGGCTCCCATATAATGTTGTGTCAATCCAAAGCCTTGTAGCTGGTACATAAGCTTGGCCAAATAACCCTCGCCACCAGGAGTCTACCTGGATCTTATGTGTTGATCGCATAAAGCTTTGACTCAGTTCTCTCTAAGTACCCAATTACAGAATTTATTTTGATTCTGCCAACATTGTGCCCTCTCGGCGTTTTCAACACTTTTTGCATCTATAGTATATGTATGCAGAAGAGGGTGGCTGCCCCTGTTATACCGTCGGAATTTTGCCATTTTGTCTGTATTTATCAGTCAATACTCTGGCATTATCTTGTCGCTGCATCCTAACGCTATGAATTATATGAGTAATTGTTGTCCTCTATGTGGGGCATGATTATTGCTTTGTTTTAAGTAACCATTAAAAAGGTGTGTGCACAATGAATGATGAATCACTTGATGATGAACTGGATCTTGGTGTTGAGAAGGCCTCAGCTCCCTGGAAGAAAATACTTATTATCGTTTTTGCAGTGTTGCTGCTGATCGGTATAGGTGTGGGTGCGGCTTATTTTATATTTGCACCGTCTGATGAAGGAAAGAGTGAAGAGACAGTAACTCAGGATGGTGAGCAAGAGGTAGAAGAGGAAAAAGGGCCTGCTATTTATCAGAGTTTTAAGCCGGTATTTGTTGTTAATTTATCATCTGATGGTAAGCGCAAAGGCAGGATGCTCCAAATAGGTGTTCAGGCATTAATGCATAGCCAGGAGTTGGTTAATTTCCTCAAGCATAACGATCCTATGATTCGGCATCATTTTTTGAAATTATTCGGAAACCGAACGGCATCTGAGTTATCAAGCTTGGAAGGAAAAGAGAAGTTGCAGGCAGATCTGCTTGAAGAGCTGCAGCGAATTATTGATGAACAAGGTGGCCCTGGTACCGTAGAGGCCGTATTTTTCACTAGCTTTGTAATGCAATAAAACAATGAGCACAAGCGACCTTCTTTCACAAGATGAAATTGATGCCTTACTGCATGGTGTTGATAGCGGTGATGTAGAAACGGAATCTGACACAAATGCAGATGGTACATCGAACTATGATTTTGGTAGTCAAGATCGCATTGTTCGTGGCCGTCTTCCCACCTTAGAGATGATAAATGAGCGCTTTGCCCGCCATTTTCGCACCAGTCTATTTAATATGCTTCGACGCACTGCGGATATCTCTGTATCAGGCATACAAATGCTTAAGTTTTCAGAGTTCGTGCATAGCCTGTTTGTCCCCACCAGCTTAAATATTGTAAAGGTACCGCCTTTACGTGGGCAGGCGTTGTGTGTGCTTGACCCAAAATTAGTATTTTGTGTGGTGGATAATTATTTTGGAGGCACAGGGCGGTTCCACACAAAAATTGAAGGCCGAGAATTTACACCCACAGAGCTTAGAGTTGTTCAACTCTTACTACAGCTG
>Ga0316190_10003449_pt1 | contig 11480 bp, 9 predicted proteins | sample Eddworburrow2_MG_FD_204929 | JGI IMG/M metagenome (GOLD analysis project Ga0316190, IMG submission 204929) | Coastal sediment microbial communities from Maine, United States - Eddy worm burrow 2 | ecosystem: Environmental > Aquatic > Marine > Coastal > Sediment | place: USA: Maine | collected... | reverse complement strand
CCATGCTTGTTGCCCCACAGCAGGGAGTCCGAGGACTGGCCGGTACCGATGTGGTAGATCTCCTCCGGGTCCAGCTCCAGGGCCCTGAGCTTGTCGCCAAAGCCCTGGTCGAAGTTGATGCGATCCCCATGATAGAAGGACTGGATGCTGCAATAGCTGCAGTCGAAGCCGCAGTTCTCGATGGCGTCCAGGGTCATCAGGTTGCAGCAGCGGGTGCGCGGAGAGGCCACCGGGCAGTAGCCCAGGCCCAGTCGCTCCTTCTCAATGGTGTTTAGGCGGGGCTTACGTGAGGCCGGCAGCTCCGATTGTGGCGGGTACTGGGTGGCCTCATCCCGGAGCTGCTGCCAACGGTCCTGTAGCTGCTGGATGATGCGCTTTTTCAGGGCCCTGCTGCCCAGCTCCGCTTCTGGTTCCTGAGGCCAGATCTTTTCCAGCCCTGGTTCGTCCCACATGCTGAAATCCAGGGCTATCTCGCATAGCTGCTTCAACTCCTGCAGGGTGAAGCGATAGCGCTCGGCCTTGGTCTGCAGAAAGGTCTGCTCATTGGCCTGCAGTCGGGAGAAGAAGGTCTGTCCATGGATGCGCTGGAATTTTTCTGGGTAGGCCTCGGCTGGCATGGCGGCTGAATCTGATAAGGGGAGGGGCATTAAAGCGGAGTGGCTCGGCCTTGTGAACCCCTTGGGGGGAAACTAGCGCTGACAGTGGCTGCAATAATAACCGGAGCGCTGGCCAATGATTTTTTTCTGGATGCCCTTTCCGCAGCTTGGGCAGGGTTCACCCTCCTGGCCATAGACCTGCAGCTGCTGGGCAAAATAGCCGGGGCGGCCATCCTCCTGCTGGAAGTCTCGCAGGGTAGTGCCGCCTTGTTCGATGGCTTCTGACAGCACGGCTTTGATTTCCTCAGTCAGCCGTTGATAGCGTGCCTGGGAGATGCGGTTGCAGGCCCGGGCTGGATGGATGCCGGCACGGAACAGGGCCTCGCTGGCGTAGATATTGCCCACCCCGACCACAACCTTGCCATCCATGATGAGGTTCTTTACCGCACCCTGTCGGCGCCGTGATTTCTGATAGAGATGGTCGGCATCAAAGTCATTGCCCAGGGGCTCCGGCCCCAAATGGTGGATCAGCTTGTGTTTGGCTGGATCGGAACGGGTCCAGAGCACAGCGCCAAAGCGGCGGGGATCACGCAGGCGCAGGCATTGGCCATCGAACAGCAGGTCCACATGGTCGTGGGGATTGGGCGGGGTATCGGCAGGCAGGATGCGAAGGCTGCCGGACATGCCCAGGTGCAGGATCAAGGTGCCCTTGTCCAGGCGCAGCAGCAGGTACTTGGCGCGGCGCTCCACGGCATGGATCTTCTGGCCCGGCAGTGACCGTTTCAGGGCAGGGACGATAGGCCAGCGCAGGCGGGGCTGGCGTACCACCAGGCCCTTGATGGTGCGGCCCTCAAGATGGGGTGCAATGCCCCTGCGGGTGGTTTCGACCTCGGGTAGTTCAGGCATTGGCCTTCATTATTTCGTAGGGGCAAGATAAGCATCAACGCTTGCCATCAGGTGATGGTGAAAACCGTTACTGATGAGATGCAGTTGATCACCGATGCGCACATAGCGCTGAAAGTTCAGTGGGTCGTTGTTACCGAATTCCAGTACCAGTTCATTAAGCTGTAAGTGTATGGAGCCCGGCTCCAGGCCAAACTCGGCCAGGCGTTCCTTGGGCAGGGGGAAGCGGCTGTGGCTGCTGGTGGTGGCGATGCCAAGCAGTTGCTGGATCTTGTCGGTGTTGGCCGCTGCCTCCTGGGGGGTGGTCATACGCCATTGGCCGTCTTTTTTTTCCAGCACGATGGACAGGTTACCTGGATTGCTAAGGCGGATACGATGGATCTCCTCCGGCTGCATGGAGGTGAGGGGTGGCAGTGTTCTAGAGTGTTCTTCCAGACCAGGCTCATAGATGGCGATGGCGCCCAGTAGTGCGACCAGTGCGAAAAGCCCAAGGTTGATCAGAGTGCGGTTGCTCATTTCCTGTTCTGAAATATTAGCCACAGAGGCACGGAGAGCACGGAGGATTTTAAGGCCATGAAGTTGGCTGTTGGAATGTCCAAACAAAAATTCAATCTCTGTGTCCTTCGTGTCCCTGTGGCAAAGAGTTTCATCAACGTCGCCGCCGGCGCCACCAGATGATCAGCCCGGTGGAGATAAGTCCCAGTGGCAGCACCAACAGAAAGCCCAGGCCGATGACGCCTGTGGCGGTCTTGGACAGGCGCAGGCTCAGGTCGGTGGCGGTCTTGGCCGGGATGCTGAGCAGGGTCTCGTCTGCGTTCAGCCAGCGTATCAGGTTGAGCCCCAGGTCCAGATTGCCACCGTTGCCCAGGAAGGCGTTGGAGAGGAAGTCCCCATCACCGATGACCAGGATGCGCTGCTGACGTAGCCCACTGCTGTCAGCCAGGTTGCGCGTGAAGGCGATGCCGATATGCAGCGGCCCCAGCTGTTCGCCCTTGCTGGCATCACGGCTTATCTCGCCCTGGATGGGGCCGGTTTCGTTCCAGCTGCGTTCCAGGGTGCTGAGGATGGGGCTGGCCTGCCACTCATCCGTCTGGGCATTTAGGGCCAGGGCATGGGGAAAGAGGCTGAGTAGCTCAAAGCCACGGGTGGCCCCGTGCTGGGGATAGCGGGGTACCAGGGCCACCGCCGGGTCATCGATCTTGAAGGCGCCGGCATTGGCGTCCACGATGGTGCCGGGCAGGAAATGCAGGCCCAGTTCCTGGGCCACTATCTCTAACCCATGTTGACTGTCGGGATCGATCAGCCACAGTAGGTTGCCCCCTTGTTGTACATAGTCGAGGATCTGCGCCCCCTCGCTGGGCAGGTAGCCTACCCGTGGGGAGGCTATCACCAGGGTGCCCGTGTTGTCCGGGATGGCTGGTGAGGTGACCAGGTCTAGGGGCTGGGTCTGGAAGCCCTTGTTCTTGAGTTCGCGTCCAAAATCCCCCAGGTCGAAGTTGGCTGTCCCCTCCAGGTTGCGTTCGCCATGACCGGTGACTGGGATGATCCAGTGTTCCCCCTGGCGGGCCAGGCGTTGCAGGGTGTTGCTCAGCTTCTCCTCGGTGATCTGCTTCAAGGTCTCACGGCGTCCCTTGTACTCCAGCAGGAGCTCGCCGTTCAGGCTGATGCCGAGTTGGCGGGCCTGCTCAGGGTGGCTCTCCGGATTGATGAATTCAAGGGCAACGTCCGGCTTGTAGCGTTGATAGCGCTGGATCACCTCCCTTACCTGCTGGCGCAGCAGGGGGTTCTCGGGGGCAAAGCAGGTGATATTCAGGGGGGCATCCAGCCGGGCAAGCAGCTGTTGGCTGGTCTCGGACAGGGTGTTGCGGGCGCCACTGCTCCAGTCCCATTGCCGATCATGCTGGAGGCTGAACCAGGCCAGCAGGCCGATCGCCGTGAGCAGCAGCAGATGGAACAGCAGGTCACCCAGCCTGGCAAGCAGCCTTTGTGTTTTTCTCTGGGTCATGGCTCAGGGATTGGCCCGGCGGCTGTCGAGCCGGTAAATGGCAAGGATCAGGAAGGTAGCGATAAGCAGCAGGTAGTAGGCCAGGTCACTGCTGCGCACCAGGCCACTGGCCAGGCGTTCGAAATGGCTGGTGAGTGAGAGCCAGGCGAACAGCTCGCTGCCCTTGCCGTCGGCGCCAGCGGCGGTGTTGATGAGCCACAGAAACAGCACCAGGCCATAGGTGCCTATGGCCGCCACCGCAGGCTGTGGCGTCAGGGTGGAGACAAAGAGCCCAATGGCGGTGACGGCGCTCAGCAACAGGGTGAGTCCCAGCAGACCTGCCGCCAGCTTACCCAGGTCCAGGCTGCCGCCAAGCAGCAGTGACAGGGGCATGGCGGCGGTCAATAGCAGCATAATCCCCAGCAGCCCCAAGAGCCCCAGGTATTTGCCCAGCACGATCTGGGTCATGGATACGGGGGAGGAGAGCAGCAGGGCAAAGCTGCCGCTGCGGTACTCCTCGCTGATCAGGCGTATGGTGAGTAGGGGGATGAGCAGCAGCATAATGCCGGCGGCGGTGCCGAACAGGGGGGTGGCCACCAGGTCGGTGAGTCCCGGTGCGCCCTCCATCCCCGCCAGCCTGGGCTGCACCGTCTGAAAGCCCTCGATCTGGACCAGGAAGGACCAGGCCAGGATAAACTGGGCCACGGCCAGCAGGCTCCAGGCCAGGGGGGAGAGGAACAGGCTGCGCAGTTCCCGGCCGGCTATATGGAGGATCATCAGGCTGCCTCCCCGCTGGTGATCTGCATGAAGATCTGCTCCAGGCTTCTGCGCTTGGGGGTGAACTCCTGCAGGCCCCAGCCGCTGGTAGCCAGCTGTTTCGCCAGGGCGCTGATGGTCCTGGCCTCGTTGGTAACCTGCAGTCGAAAGCCCCCCAGCTCCAGCCGCTCAACCTTGTTGACCCCCGCCAGGGCCTCCAACTGCTCTTCGGGAGGTGGGTCGTCCAGGCGGATGATCAGGCTCTCTGTAGCCTGCTGTTTGGCATCGCCCAGCTGTTCGGCATAGGCGATGCGGCCCTGGTGCAGGATCAGCACCCGGCTGCAGATGCTCTGTACCTCCGGCAGGATATGGGTGGAGAGGATGACGCCATGCTCTTTCCTCAGTTCCCGGATCAGCTCGCGGATCTCCCGGATCTGGATGGGATCCAATCCCACCGTGGGTTCATCCAGGATGATTACTGCCGGGTTGTGGATGATGGCCTGGGCGATGCCCACCCGCTGCTGATAGCCCTTGGAGAGGTTGCCGATCAGGCGCCGCGCCACCTCAAGCAGGCCGCAGCGTTCCTTGGCCCGGTGGACAGCCTCGTTGATCTGGATACGGGGGAGGGCCTTGAGGCGGGCGCAGTAGTGCAGGTATTCATCCACGCTCAGTTCCCGGTAGAGCGGTGGATTCTCCGGCAGGTAGCCGAGACCGGCCTTGGCCTTCAGGGGGTGTTTGAGCAGATCGACGCCATTGAGCTGGATGCGCCCACCGCTGGGTGCCAGGTTGCCGGCAAGCATGCCCAGGGTGGTGCTCTTGCCGGCGCCATTGGGGCCGAGCAGGCCCAGTATCTCGCCCCGTTGCAGCTCAAAGCTGAGATCCTCCACGGCACAGCGGTCGCCGTAATAGCGATAGAGATTCTCGGTTTTGATCAGTGGCTCCATGGGGCATCCAAGATACAGGTTCACACGGTGTGGGGGAAGACAGCATGAGGGCCTGTTAACACTATGTGGATGCCCAGCGTTGGTTCTCCAATGAGGCCAGGCAAGGCGCACAGAGCGCAGTTTGGTTATTCCAAATAAGCGATGTGCAACGCCGTATGGCCTCATTGGAGAACCAACCCTTCGGGGCGGGGCCATTTTTCCGCATGACTGCGTTGCATTTTCGCTCATGTACGGCAGGTACACTACGCTCAATGCGCCTTGTCCTGCAAAAAAATGGCCGACGTCGATGGGTATCCGCATAGTGTTAACAGGCCCTAATTCACATTCCACCCGCTGGCCGCGTAGAATGGAACGTTCTTGAACATGATGAATACGATGATATTGCGCACTCTGCTGTTTTTCTTGCTGCTTGTGGCCCTGCCTGCCATGGCTGGGGCTGTGCATGTGGCGACGGCCAGCAATTTCAACGGCACCCTGCGTGTGTTGGCCAAATCCTATGAGGCAACCAGTGGCCACCAGGTGACGATCAGTGCCGCCTCTACCGGCAAGCTCTATGCCCAGATCCGGCACGGTGCCCCCTATGATCTCTTTCTGGCGGCGGATGAGGCACGTCCCCGGTTGCTGGAGCAGGAGGGATTGACGGTGGCCGGCAGTCGCTTCACCTATGCTCTGGGGCGGCTGGTGCTCTGGGCGCCCAAGCGGGCGTTCTCGGGTGAGGCTAAGGCGTTACTTAGCGCCGATGATGTCAGGCGTATTGCCATTGCCAATCCCAAGACAGCCCCCTATGGTGCGGCGGCCCGGCAAGTGCTGGAGGCCATGGGGCTGTGGCAGGGGCTTAAGGCTCGATTGGTGCGGGGTGAGAATATTGGTCAGACCTTCCAGTTCGTTGCCAGCGGGGCGGCGGAGATGGGGTTCGTGGCCTTGGCCCAGTTAACAGTCCGACCAGAGCAGGGCTATCGCTGGCCGGTGCCCCAGGCGTTCTACCGGCCCATTCGCCAGCAGACGGTGCTGCTCAAGTCAGCGGCGGATAATCCTGCGGCCATGGCCTTCATGGACTATCTGCGCTCCGATGAGGCAAGGGATCTGATACTGGCCCAGGGCTATGGACTGGAGGCACAACCGTGACGCCTATGGATGTCCAGGCCCTCTGGGTCACCCTGCGACTGGCCCTGATCTCCACCCTGATCCTGCTGCTGCTGGGCACCCCATTGGCCTGGTGGCTGGCCCATACCCATTCCCGCTTCAAAACCGTGGCTGAGGCGGTGGTGGCCTTGCCCCTGGTGCTGCCCCCCACAGTGCTGGGTTTCTACCTGCTGATCGCCCTGGCCCCGGCGGGTCTGGCCTTTAGCTTTACCGGCCTGGTGATTGGTTCGGTACTCTACTCCCTGCCCTTTGTGGTGCAGCCGCTGCAGAATGCCTTTAGCGCCATTAGCCCGGCGAGCCTGGAGGCGGCCAGCACCCTGCGTGCCTCGCCCCTGGACCGCTTTTTCTCCATCGCCCTGCCCCTGTCGCGCTCCGGGCTGATTACCGCCGCCACCCTTGGCTTCGCCCACACTATCGGTGAGTTTGGGGTGGTGCTCATGATCGGTGGCAATATCCCGGGTGAGACCCAGGTGCTCTCCATCGCCATCTATGATCATGTGGAGGCCCTGGAGTACGCCCAGGCCCATTGGCTCTCTGCCGGCCTGCTGCTGTTCTCGTTCGTTATCCTGTTCCTGGTCTATAGCCAGAACCATAGACGGAGGGATAAGTGAACGGCGGCATAGGTTTTAGTTTTGAGCTGCAGCGTGGGGACTTCGGTTTGAGTGCCGAGGCGCAGCTGCCGGGGTCCGGTGTTACCGCCCTGTTCGGTGCCTCCGGTTCCGGCAAGACCAGCCTGTTGCGCTGTATCGCTGGACTGGAGCGGGCCGATGGCCGGCTGGAGGTCAACGGTGAGTGCTGGCAGGACAGTGCCAAGGGGCACTTTCTGCCCGCCCATCAACGGGCCATCGGCTATGTATTCCAGGAGGCAGCGCTTTTTCCTCATCTGCGGGTAAAGGCCAATTTGGAGTATGGCTGGCGCCGCACCCCAGAGGGAGAGCGCCGAGGCAGGCTGGAGCATGCCACCGAGATCCTGGGCATCGGCCATCTGCTGGGGCGTTATCCCCATCAGCTCTCCGGTGGTGAACGGCAGCGGGTGGCCCTGGGGCGGGCTCTGCTCAACAGCCCCCGTCTGCTGCTGATGGATGAGCCCATGGCGGCCCTGGATCGGCCGCGCAAGGCGGAGATCCTGCCCTATCTGGAACGGCTGCATGCGGAAGCGGATATCCCCGTGCTCTACGTCACCCATGATCTGGAGGAGCTGGCCCGTATCGCCGATCACCTGGTGCTGATCGAGCAGGGGCGTATTCTGGGGCAGGGGAGATTGGGTGAGATGCTGTCTGATCTGGAGCTGCCCATCGCCCGGGATGAGGATGCCGGTGCCCTGATCGAGACCAAGATCGCCGGTCATGATGAGGCCTATCATCTGACGCGGCTGAGCTTCTCCGGCGGTGAGGTCCTGGTGCCACGGGTGCAACGTTCGGTGGGGGAGGCGCTCAATATCCGCATCCATGCCCGGGATGTTAGCTTGGCCCTGCAACCCCCCGGTGAGACCAGCATCCTCAACGTGGTGCAGGCGGTGGTAACTGAGATGGTGGAGCAGGGGCCGGGCCGGGTCATGGTGCGCCTGGATGTGCAGGGTACGCCCCTATTGGCGCGTATTACCCGCAAGTCGCGGGAGCGGTTGGGGCTTGAGCCGGGGATGCCACTCTATGCCCAGATTAAGAGTGTGGCCCTGAGTATTTAGGCGAGGCGATTAAGAGTCTGCTGTGCTTGCAATGGTTGCCGGCAGCTCCATGCTAAACAGGGCGCCACCACCCTCACGGTTCTCGGCATAGATGTGGCCGTTGTGTAGCTCCATGATCTCTTTGCATATGGCCAAGCCAAGTCCAGTGCCACCAGCGCCGGTCGCGGTTTTTGTGGACTGGATGAATTTATCAAAAATATTTTCCAACTCATCCTCGGGGATACCCACCCCTCGGTCCGCCACCTGAATTCGGATGCCGGGAGTCGTTTTTTGCTCCTCTGCATCAGAGGCTAAAGTCATACTGCTAAGGGAGACCTCTATGGTTCCCCCTTCTGATGAGAACTTGATGGCGTTGGATAACAGGTTGCGTATGACTTGCAGCAACCGCTCGGCATCAGCGGAGACCATTTGATCCTTTGTTGTGGCTTGAATCTCAATACGCAGGTTCCGATCATTAGCCAGTGCATGCAGCTCATCCGCACAGAGCTGGATAATCTCAAGGGGATCGCACTCTTGAAGGGACAATTCCATCTTGCCAGCCTCCAGTTTGGAGAGGTCCAGCAGTTCATTGAGCAGGTGCAAAAGGCGGTGGCCACTGGTATGGATGCGCTCAAAGTAGTGTCCAAGTTTTTTCCGGTCGGTGCTTTCCAGCTTGCTGATCCCAAAATCCGAGAAGCTCAGGATGGCATGCATAGGGGTGCGCAACTCATGGGACATGTTGGCCAGGAACTCTGACTTGGCCTGGTTGGCCTGCTCTGCCTCATGCTGGGCCTTTTCCGCCTCCATGAGTGCATGTTTGCGTCCCAGCACCTCCTGCCACAGGCGCTGATTGGCCTCGGTAAGCTCCTTGGTCCGCCACTCGATCAGCTGTTCCAGCTGCTGCTTGTTGACCTCCAGTTCATGCTGGATCTGCTCTTTGCTGCGGATCTCCTGGTTGCGTTGATGGAGCAGTTCTTCCAGTTTTTCTTTTGCCAGGGCCAGGGCGTGAGATTCCCGCTGGCGTTCAAGGATGTCTCCCAGTTGGCAGCCTACGGCCTCAAGTACCTGTTGAAGATCCTTGTCGGATTCAACTGTCTTGCTTGAGAAAAACTCCAGTACGGCCTCAATCTGGTTGTTGACCATGACGGGGAAAGCGACGCCCCCACGAATGCCCAGCGCCTTGCCTTGTTTGGCGCGTGGGAAGTTCCTGTCTTTATGGATATCCCTGATCCAGACGACTCTGTTGGATTCCCATACGCGCCCCGGCAGGCTGACGCCACGCCGAAAACGGCTTTGCTCAGTAATTTCACGAAAGACCTGAAAGGAATCCCTGTCATCCAGGTGCCAGAGTCCCGATGATATAAGTTCTTCGGTGTTGCCTTCCGTAGAGTAAACATAGGCGTGGCCGACCGGCCAGCCCATATGTATGCATACCAGGTCTAAGCAGCGTTTTAGTGCGGCTTCAAATTCGGTCTGCTGCAGTACCTCTGTTGTGACATCGTATAAGAGCGATAATTCGTTGGCCCGTATGGCAAGGCGGGTCTCCATTTCCGTCCGTTCGGTCTCAAATTGGATTCGTTGGGTAATATCGGTATGGGTGCCGATGATCCGGAGTGGCTTACCTTGATTGTCCCGCTCGATAACCTTGCCGCGGGCCAGTATCCATTTATAAGTGCCATCTTTGCAGCGCAGCCGATGTTCACATTCATAGTGCGCAGCCTGTCCGCTTAGATGGTCGTTTAACAGTTTATGTGCATGTTCGCGATCATCGGGGTGGAGGTGTTTGTCCCATTCGTCAAAATGGCCGGAAATCTCGTCCTCCTGGTAGCCGAGCATGGATTTCCAGTATCGGGAGAAAAAGACCTCATTGGTTTTGGCGTCCCAATCCCAGACGCCATCGCCGGCACTTTCCAGGGCCCACTCCCAACGTTGTTCCTTCTCCTGTGCAGTCCTTTTGTCCTTCATGCGCTCATTGATTCCCTGATAACAGCGCCGAATGCCTGGCATCCGGTAGATTTCCATATTGCTTGCTGATGAGAAGAATTTGTTTATAACATTAGTTGCTATTTAGGATGGTACTAATAAGTCTAGTAAATAAATTTGAATGTGGTGTTGGGGTGGATACGTATAATGCAGGGGGTCTTAGATATGATTCTCATCAGGTTTTCACCATGTTCCAATGTCAAAAGAGATCTCTCTTACTGGGTGGGTTGAGTTGAAACTGATCGGCATCGATACTGGTGGAACCTTTACCGACTTTGTACTGTTCGATGGTGAACGGCTGCAGGTGCACAAGGTGCTCTCCACCCCCCAGGCACCGGAGCTTGCCATCCTGCACGGTATCAGTGAACTAGGGCTTGATCCCTCTGAACTCAAGGTGGTGCACGGCTCCACTGTTGCCACCAATGCCGTGTTGGAAGGTAAAGGGGTGCGCACCCTCTACATTGGTAATCGCGGCTTTGCGGATCTTCTGACCATTGGCCGCCAAGCCCGTGATGAACTCTACAACCTGCAGCCGGCCCCGCGAAAGCCGCCAGTGCTATCAGAACTCTGCTTGGAGACTGGTGGGCGTCTGTCCGCTGACGGTAGCCTGCTTGAGCCCCTGACCCAACAGGACCTGGATGGGTTACGCCAGCGGATAGTGGAGCTGGAGCCAGAGGCCGTAGCGGTTAATCTTCTCTATTCCTACCTGGATGATGCGGCTGAGCGGGCCATTGGGTCGGTGGTGCCGGAGGGGGTGTTTGTTTCCCTCTCATCCCAGGTGCTGCCGGAGATCAAGGAGTATGAACGGGGCATGGCGACTTGGCTCAATGCCTGGGTGGGCCCCTTGGTCGAGGGCTATCTGCAAAGACTGTCAGCGGGGTTGCCGGGTGCGCGGGTTGCGGTGATGCAGAGTTCCGGAGAGACCATGGCTGCGGATCAGGCTGGGGCCCATGCGGTGCGTATGTTGCTCTCAGGACCGGCGGGTGGGCTGGTGGGTGCCCGCTTCGTGGCTCAGGCCTCGGGTCGTGAAAAGCTGCTCTCATTCGATATGGGCGGTACCTCCACCGATGTGGCGCTGATCGATGGTGCTCCCCGCTTGACCAGTGAAGGGTGTATCGGGCCCTATCCGGTGGCGGTGCCCATGGTGGATATGCACACCATTGGTGCCGGGGGTGGCTCCATTGCCCGGGTGGATGTGGGCGGTATGCTGCAGGTGGGGCCGGAGTCTGCCGGGGCCGATCCTGGGCCGGCCTGTTATGGCCGTGGCGGCAGAGCGGCCACCGTCACCGATGCCAATCTGGTGCTGGGGCGATTGCGTGCCGATGCCTTTCTCGGCGGCCATATGACCCTGGATGAGGGGGCGGCCCATGTCGCCTTGGAGTCACTGGGCAGTGCGATGGGCGTTACCCCGGAGGAGGCGGCCCTGGGTGTTATCCAGGTGGCGAATGAGCATATGGCCCGGGCGTTGCGGGTGATCTCCGTGCAGCGTGGGGTGGATCCCCAGGGTT
>Ga0316190_10003447_pt1 | contig 11483 bp, 6 predicted proteins | sample Eddworburrow2_MG_FD_204929 | JGI IMG/M metagenome (GOLD analysis project Ga0316190, IMG submission 204929) | Coastal sediment microbial communities from Maine, United States - Eddy worm burrow 2 | ecosystem: Environmental > Aquatic > Marine > Coastal > Sediment | place: USA: Maine | collected... | reverse complement strand
TACATGCTGGCGACCATGTGCTCTGCTATCTCGATCTCGATCAGTTCAAGATCATCAACGACAGCTGCGGCCATGTTGCGGGAGATGAGTTACTGCGCCAGGTTGCCAGTCTGTTGACCGGCCAGATCCGTTCCCGTGATACGCTGGCAAGGCTGGGTGGTGATGAGTTTGCGGTTCTCATGGAACATTGCCCAATCGGCCAGGCCGGTGTTCTCGCCGATCACATACGTGAAGCGATCGAGGGTTTCCGCTTCCAGTGGCACGAGCGGCGCTTTTCGCTGGGTGTGAGTATCGGCCTTGTTCCCCTTCAGGGTGGCACCTCGATTGAAGATGCCCTGAACCTGGCTGATTCTGCCTGCTATGCCGCCAAGGATAAGGGGCGAAACCGTATCCATGTCTACCACCCCGATGATAACCCTGTGGCCGCCAAGCGGACAGGCGACTCACACTGGGCGTCCACCATCACCTCGGCCCTGGAGAATGATCAATTCGTTTTATATGCACAAGCCATTCATGCCTGTGGTGCGGAGGGTGGCGGTAGCCGCTATGAGATTCTGCTTCGACTGCGCGAAGGTGGTGACATAGTTCGTCCCGGCGCATTTATGCCGGCCGCAGAACGCTATAACCTGTCTCCCCAGGTGGATCGATGGGTTCTTGATCATGTCATTCAATGGTTCGAGGATCACCCCGAACTGTTGCGGCAGATTGAGCTCTGCTCGGTGAACCTGTCAGCCGTGTCGCTGTGCGATGAGTCATTCAGGGAGTATGCCCTCAATCGCCTGAAATCATCCGGGTTCGCCAGGCATAAGCTGTGTTTTGAGGTGACAGAAACTGCCGCCATCTCTAATCTGTGCAGGGCGACTGATTTTATCCAATCACTGCGCGCAGTGGGTTGCCGTTTCGCGCTCGATGACTTCGGCAGCGGCTTATCCTCTTTTGCCTACCTCAGGAACCTGCCGGTAGACATGGTCAAGATCGATGGCGCCTTCATACGCGACATAGCGAACAATGATACAGATCGCATGATGGTTAAATCCATTTGCGACATCGTCAGCATGATGGACAAGGAGACGACAGCGGAATATGTCGAAACTGCCGAGTCGCTGGAAGTCCTGCGGGATATCGGCGTAGACTTTGTGCAGGGTTTCCACTTCGGAACACCTGCACCACTGGAACAGCTCGGAACACCGGATCACACCGTTGTCTATTTGAAGCACTAGTACACTTGTGGGTTCAGAGCATTTCGAACTCTTCACTGAAGGCGACCTGCTGTACGAGGCGATGCTGGCGTCGATTTCAGCAGCGCAACATCACGTGCTGCTTGAAAGTTACATTTTCGCCGATGATGAAATCGGACGCCGTTTCGCAGCAGCGCTGATTGACCGTGCCCAGGCGGGCATTAAGGTGCATTTACACCTCGATGCCGCCGGTTCATTGTTCTGGGCTTCACACCAACTGATCAGCAATTTGCGTCGGAATGGCGTAACGGTGCGCTGGTTCCATCGCTGGAGCTGGCGCCACCCGTGGCGCTATAACCGGCGCAATCACCGCAAACTGCTGGTTGTCGACCGCGCCTATGCTTACATGGGTGGATTTAATATACATCGGGAAAATTCACGCGCTGCGTACGGTGATGCCCGCTGGCGAGACACGCACATCGGCTTCGGTGATGCTCTGGCCGCCCAGGCCATGGAGTTGTTTGGTCGATTCTGGATCGGCAGAAAACGTCCACCGGCATTGCACGCAGCAGAAAGCGGCAGCATCCTGTTGTCCAATTACAGTCGCGGCGGACGCCGTTATCTTAACGGCAGTTTTGCTGACATGGTTTCCCATGCCAGGCAATCGATCTATCTGACAACGCCCTATTTCGTACCGAATCGACGCACCCAGCGACTGCTCTGTGAAGCGGCACAACGCGGCGTGGATGTACGACTGCTGGTACCGCGCAAAAATGACATACGCCTTGCTCAGTGGGCGGCACACGCCGCCTATGAAGCCCTGCTGGAAAGCGGCGTGCGTATCTTCGAGTACCTTCCGCGTCTGCTTCATTCCAAAACCACTGTTGTCGATGGTAAGCATGCAACCGTTGGAACCTCGAATATTGACTATCGCAGCTTCTTTCTGAACTATGAACTGAATCTGTTTACACATGAGTCATGGCTATGCGAGCGATTGCAGGAGGTGTTCCTGGAAGATCTGCAGCAGTCTGAAGAAATACTGGTGGAGCATTGGAAAACACGATTCTGGGGGCGCAAAGCGCTGGAGCTGATTGGTTGGATGGCGCGACGCTTGCTTTGAGTTTAAGAGCTATACATCAATAGCTACTTACTTACGCTCCCAGCTGTCCCACCCCCGATCGAACAGCTGTGAATTGACATTAGCTTAAGTAGCACCGTTCAGGTGCAGACGAATTATCCGTGCCATAATGCACGTTATTAAGGCGTACGTAAGTTAGCCGATATAAACTTTCGGGGTAGCAGGCAGGCTGGAGGGATACTTGATGGCTAAACACACGGTAACCATTACCGACAACAGAACCGGTAAACAGATCGAACTGCCGGTCAGGCAGGCAACACAGGGGCCGGACGCCGTCGATATCGGGCGTTTTTTCCGCGAACTCGGTTACTTCACCTACGATCCCGGCTTCGTTTCAACCGCCAGTTGCCATAGCAAGCTGACCTATCTGGACGGTGATCGGGGCGAGCTGATGTACCGGGGTTACCCCATCGAACAGCTGGCGGAACACAGCAGTTTTCTCGAAGTCGCTCACCTGATGCTGTATGGCGATCTGCCAAACCACGAGCAGCTGGATGATTTCGAAAATATCATTGTTCACCACACTATGCTCAACGAATCGCTCAAGGGTTTCTTCCGGGGTTTTTATCACGATGCACATCCCATGGCGATCATGGTGGGTGTAGTGGGATCGCTATCCGCCTTTTATCACGACTCCACCGATATCAGCAATCCCAGGCACCGGGAGATTGCGGCACACCGTATGATTGCCAAGATGCCCAGCATCGCAGCCGCCAGTTACAAGCATTCCATCGGGGAGCCCCAGGTCTACCCCGATAACTCGCTGAGTTTTACCGGCAACCTGTTACACATGATGTTTTCAAACCCGTGTGAAGAGTATCAGCTTGATCCGGTCGCCGAGAAAGCACTGGACCTGATATTCATTCTCCACATCGATCATGAGCAGAATGCCAGCACCTCAACGGTGCGCCTTGCCGGCAGTTCCGGCGCCAATCCCTTTGCCTGCGTGGCATCCGGTATCGCTGCCTTGTGGGGACCTGGTCATGGCGGTGCCAACGAGGCGGTACTCTCCATGCTGAATGAAATCGGTGACGTGAAAAATGTGCCGAAATTTCTGGCTCGTGCCAAAGACAGGAATAACCCGTTTCGCTTGATGGGTTTCGGACACCGGGTCTACAAAAACTATGACCCGCGTGCCCGCATCATTCGTAAAATGTGCCACGAAGTCCTGTCGACACTGTGCCATCAAGACGACCCCCTGTTCGAACTGGCACGGCGGCTGGAAGAGATCGCTCTGAACGATGACTATTTTATCGAGCGCAAGCTCTATCCCAATGTTGATTTCTATTCCGGTCTGATCTACAAGGCGCTGGGTATTCCCAGCAATATGTTTACGGTCATGTTCGCTATCGCCCGTACCGTTGGCTGGGTTTCGCAATGGATGGAGATGATAAGTGAAGAGAACCAGCGTATCGGGCGGCCGCGGCAACTCTACGTCGGTCCGACACAGCGCGATTATGTTCCTATCGAGCAGCGCTGATGCCGGCGATTGTGGACATGATCGAAAGTGAATTCACACTGTCAGAAGATATCTGCTACCTCAATCATGCTGCCGTTTCACCCTGGCCCAAACGGACAGTGGATGCCGTCAAGTGCTTTGCGGAAGAAAACGGCAGCAACGGTTCCCGCTATTATGAGAGCTGGCTGAAAACCGAACAGCTGTTACGCCAGCAGTTGCAGAAGCTGATCGGCGCTGCCGGCAGCGATGAAATTGCTTTACTGAAAAACACCTCGGAGGCGCTTTCCGTTGTCGCCTATGGGCTCGACTGGTCAGCCGGCGACCAGGTTGTCATCAGCAGTCAGGAATTCCCTTCCAACCGCATTGTCTGGGAATCGCTGAGACCGCTCGGTGTAGAAGTCATCGCGGTTGACCTGGACCCGACAGCGAGCCCGGAGCGACAGATTATCGATGCCATCACACCGCGCACACGCCTGCTATCGGTCAGCTCGGTGCAATACGCTACCGGCCTGGCGCTGGATCTGAACCCGATCGGTGTCGCGTGCAGACAGCATGGCGTGGCTTTTTGTGTGGATGCTATTCAGAGTGTCGGTGTCAAACCCTTTGATGTGGAGGCCTGCCAGGCGGACTTTGTTATGGCGGATGGTCATAAATGGATGCTGGGTGCGGAGGGACTGGCCCTGTTCTATTGCCGCAGAGAGTGGATCGAACGTCTCTCACTCCGACAGTATGGCTGGCATATGGTCGAGGCTGTGGGTGATTATGATCGCAGCGACTGGCAACCGGCCGCTTCGGCACGGCGGTTCGAATGCGGCAGCCCCAACATGCTGGGAATACACGCCCTGCATGCCAGTTTGAGTTTGCTGCTGCAGGTGGGGATTCCGTATATATTTAATAGCGTTTCAGGTAAAGTGCAATATCTAATTGATAATATTATTAATAGCGGGGGGATTGTTGTATCGGAGACAGAGCGCGAACAACGTGCAGGGATTGTCACTTTCCGCTTTGATGATGACAGCGAAGCGAGATACCGGCATTTGCAGAAAAATGGCGTTATCTGCGCCCTCAGGGGTGGCGGCATCCGCTTTTCACCCCATTTCTACACCCCCGAAGCGGTTCTGGAACGCGCTCTGGCATTTTCTCTTGAGCCACTGAAAAGCTAGGCGCGCGGCGCAGCCTGCCGACATTGGAATACCTGAATGCCATGACATAGCGAATTAATCAGAGCTTGCCTGAGTAATTCATGGATTAACAGAGTACTTTCAGACTATTTGTGCATCTGCCGTTAGGTTTATGATGGAAAATCCGCCTGAACAGGCAAAACTCGCCCTTGGAGTCGTGGTCCAACTGTAACGACGGGTGCTGGTGCGTATTAATGGCAGGAGTAGACACATGGCGACAATCCTAGAGACGTTGATCGTGCTGGCAGCAGTAGGGGGCCTGCTTGCGTGGCGGGCACCGGCGTGGGCCTGGAGCGGCAGTGTTGCCTTGTATCTGTTGAGCTGGCCCGGTCTGCATGATGTCGGTTTCTGGGCGCTGAGCCCGGTCTGGCTGGTGTTTATCGCTGCTGCGCTGCTGCTGGGCGTTACCGCCATCCGGCGTCGCATCATCAGTGGCCCGTTGCTGGAACAGTTCCGCCGCATGATGCCGGCCATGTCCGATACCGAACGAGAGGCACTGGAAGCCGGCAGCACCTGGTGGGAAGCCGAATTGTTCAGCGGCCGGCCTGACTGGAACAAACTGCTCGATTACCCGGCACCCCGGCTGAGTGAAGAAGAGCAGGCTTTCATCGACGGTCCGGTCAATCAATTGTGCGACATGATCGATGACTGGGAAATCACCGAGCAGCTGCACGACCTGCCCGAACCGGTATGGGATTTTCTCAAGCAACAACGCTTGTTCGGCATGATTATTCCCAAGCAGTACGGCGGCCTGGAATTTTCTGCCTACGGCCATTCCAGCGTGGTCATGAAAATTGCCAGCCGCAGCATTAGCGCTGCGGTGACCACCATGGTTCCGAATTCACTCGGCCCCGCCCAGCTGTTGCTGCATTACGGCAGCGAGGAACAAAAACAGTATTACCTGCCGCGGCTGGCGCGCGGTGAGGAAATACCCTGTTTTGCGCTGACTGGCCCTGATGCGGGCAGTGATGCTGCCGCCATGCCGGACAAGGGTGTTGTGTGCCGCCAGGAATTTGAAGGCGAAGAGCAGTTGGGGATACGCCTGAACTGGGAGAAACGCTACATTACGCTGGGGCCGGTGGCGACCGTTCTGGGCCTGGCTTTCAAGCTCTATGATCCGGACCAGCTGCTGGGTTCAGATAAAGAACTCGGTATTACGCTGGCACTGATTCCGACCGATACGCCGGGTATCGATATCGGCAGCCGGCATTTTCCGCTCAACCAGGCTTTCATGAATGGTCCGAACCGGGGCAAAGATGTATTTATTCCCATCGACTGGATCATCGGTGGACAGGACCGTATTGGTCAGGGCTGGCGTATGTTGATGGAGTGTCTGGCTGACGGCCGTTCGATTTCGCTGCCGGCACTGAGTTGCGGTGGCGGTAAGCTGGCGTCCCGTGCGACCGGTGCCTACGCGGCAGTACGCAAGCAGTTCAAAACCCCGATCGGCAGGTTTGAAGGCGTAGCCGAAGTCCTCGGTCGAATCGCGGGTAACACCTATGCCATGGACGCTGCACGGGGACTCACCACATTGGCGGTTGATAGCGGTGAAAAACCGTCGGTTGCCTCGGCGATTGTCAAATACCATTTAACCGAACGTATGCGCGGGGTCATTGACGACGCCATGGATGTACACGGCGGTCGCGGTATCTGCATGGGGCCGCGTAACTACCTGGGGCGGATTTATCAGGCAATACCCATCAGTATTACCGTGGAAGGCGCAAACATCCTGACCCGCAGCCTGATCATCTTCGGTCAGGGCGCTATACGCTGCCACCCCTACCTGCTTAAAGAAATGGAAACTGCACAGCAGCGCGAGCTGGTCGGTTTTGACCGGGCTCTGTTCGGACACATCAAGCTGATATTGAGCAACCTGGCGCGCGGCGTGTTCCACAGCCTGAGCGGTGCCCGCTTCGTCAAAGCACCCGTTGGCGGTGAAGAAGCGGGCTACTACCGCAAGCTGACACGCATGAGCGCTGTGTTTGCGGTCACCTCGGAAGCCGCCTTACTGACGCTCGGTGGCACCTTGAAACGCAAGGAATCCTTGTCCGCCCGCCTGGGAGACGTGTTGAGCCATCTCTACCTGGCATCGGCGGCATTGAAACGTTTTGCCGATCAGGGCCGGCAACCGGCCGACCGGCCATTACTTGAATGGGCCGTTCGGGATTCACTGTATGAGGCCCAGCAGAAGCTGTTTGAAGTCTACGATAATCTGCCTGGTCGCTGGCTGGGGCGGGTGCTGAAATGGACATTGTTCCCCTACGGCACCAGCTATCGCGCACCGAACGATGCCCTGCTGCAGCGTGCCGCCAATGTGATCTTGCGCTGGGGCAGTGCCCGTGAGCGGCTGACCGAAGGACTATTCATTTCCGAGGATGATCATGAGCCACTCGCACAACTGGAAGATGCCCTGGAAAAAGCAAACGTGGCACAAGCGGTGCTTTCGCACTTGCGAAATGCCATGCGCAGTGGTCAACTTGCGTCCGGAGACCCCGAACACGGACTGGTCGAAGCCGTTTCGGCGGGTGTGATCGACGAACGCGAGGCGGCACAGGTACGAGCCGCCGTCGCTGCAAGACAGCGGGTCATCGGTGTCGATGAATTTCCCGCTAACTACTGGAACAAGGAAACCGATGCATGGCAGCCCAACCCAACCCCCTCGCAACAGGCCGGCCGGTCTTTATAACTGACGGCAGCCGCACACCGTTTCTGCGCGCGCGTGGTAAACCGGGTCCCTTCCATGCATCCGATCTGGCCTTTCAGGCCGGACGCACGCTGCTTTATCGTCAAGCGTTTTCGGCGCAGGATTTAGATCAGGTAATCCTCGGCTGTGTCATGCCGGGTCCCCATGAAGTCAATATCGCGCGCGTCGTTGCACTTCGATTAGGGTGTGGCAACCAGGTTCCGGCTTGGACGGTACAACGCAACTGTGCATCCGGATTACAGGCTGTCGACAGTGCGGCCCAGGATATCGCTACAGGACGCTCAGAACTGGTGCTGGCCGGTGGCACCGAGTCCATGAGCCATGCGCCTTTACTGTTTGACACTGCCATGGTCGCCTGGCTGAGTGCACTCAACGCGGCGCGCAGCACGGCGGACAAAGTAAAAACGCTGACCGCATTCAGACCGGCGTTTCTGAAACCCGTTATCGGCCTGTTATGCGGTCTCACCGACCCGATCGTCGGCCTGAACATGGGCCAGACGGCGGAAATTCTCGCCCATCGCTTTGCTATCAGCCGGGAACAGATGGATAGCTACGCACTGCGCAGTCACCAGCGCCTGAACCAGGCACAACAGGACGGGCATCTTGAGGAAATCGAGGTTATCTACGATCAGCGGGGCAACTTTTATGATGCCGATGACGGCCTGCGCGCGGACAGCAGCATGGACAGGCTGGCCAAGCTCAAACCCGTGTTCGACAAACCGTTCGGCAAGGTAACCGCCGGTAACAGCGCTCAGATTACCGATGGCGCCGCCTGGCTGGTTCTGGCCTCTGAACAAGCTGTCAAAAAATATGAGCTTCCGGTGCTGGGCAGGATCGTGGACAGCCAGTGGGCCGGCCTGGATCCCAGTCAGATGGGCCTTGGGCCGGTGCACGCCATGGCGCCTATCCTCAAGCGCAATCACCTGGATAGCGGCGATATCGACAACTGGGAAATCAATGAAGCCTTTGCCACTCAGGTGCAGGCCTGCCTGAGTGCCTGGCAGGATGACGCCTTCTGCAAACAGGAGCTGGGGCTGGAGGACGCATTCAGCCCGATTGATGAAGAACGCCTGAACATCGATGGAGGCGGTGTCGCCATCGGTCATCCGGTGGGTGCCAGTGGTGCCCGCATCCTGTTACACACATTGAAGACACTGCAACGAACCGGGCAGAAACGTGGCATCGCCAGTCTTTGTATCGGTGGTGGCCAGGGTGGCGCCATGCTGGTCGAGAGGGACGTCTGATGAATACACAGTCCGAGAGTCCGGATCTTTACACGCATATCGACGAGGATAATATCGCCTGGCTGCATTTCGATAAGCAGAACGCCAGCACCAATGTCCTGTCCGCGTCTGTGCTGGAAGCCTTCTACGATGAACTCCTTGAGCTGGTCGAACGGGCGCCACGCGGTCTGATCATCCTGTCGGACAAGAGCAATGGCTTTATTGCCGGTGCCGATGTCAACGAATTCATCCGGCTGGAAAACCACGGCCAGGCCCTCAGCACCATACAACGCGGGCAGGAAGTGTTCGATCGGCTGGCGTCACTGCCTTTTCCGAGCGTTGCGATGATCCACGGCTTCTGCCTGGGTGGCGGGCTGGAACTGGCACTCGCCTGCCGTTACCGGGTCGCCAGGGATGACGGCGGCACTCGCCTGGGACTGCCGGAAGTGCGCCTGGGGATTCACCCGGGCTTTGGCGGTTCGGTTCGTTTAACGCCCCTGGTGGGTGCCCTGCACGCCATGGACCTGATGCTGAGCGGACGCACTGTCGATGCCCGGGCGGCTAAACGCATGGGCGTGATTGACCACGCCGTTCCCGAACGGCATTTGAAGGTGGCTGCGCGTGCCATGATTCTGAAGCCGCCCGTCCCGCATAGCCCCAGCAAGTTGCAGGCGCTCAGCAACCACGCCTGGGTGCGGCCGGCACTGGCCCGACTGTTTCAGCACCAGGTCGGTAAAAAAGCCCGTCGCGATCATTACCCTGCCCCCTACGCACTGATCGATATCTGGCAACGCCACGCCGACAATGAACGCTCCATGATGCACGCGGAAGCCGAGTCTGTGGCTGAGCTTATCGTCGGTCCGGCTGCGCAAAACCTTGTCCGGGTATTCCTGCTCCAGGAACAGCTCAAAGCCCTGGGCCGCCAGGCAGATTTCAAACCCGGACGTGTTCACGTCATTGGTGCCGGTATTATGGGGGGCGATATTGCCGCCTGGTGCGCCTACAGAGGCATGCAGGTGACGCTGGCGGATCAATCACCGGAACGGATTGCACCCGCCATGAAACGTGCCCATGCACTGTTTAAGCGCCGATTGAAACGTACCCGGCCGGTGCAGGAAGCCATGGATCGCCTGATGCCAGACCACAAGGGCATGGGTGTCGAACAGGCTGATGTCGTCATCGAAGCGATTTTTGAGGATGCCGACGCCAAACGCAACCTGTACCAGCAGCTGGAGCCGCGCATGCGCGACGATGCAGTGTTGGCAACCAATACGTCCAGCATCCCGCTGCAGGAGCTGCGCAGCGCACTCAGCAACCCCGCACGTCTGGTCGGCCTGCATTTCTTCAACCCGGTGGCCAAAATGCAGCTGGTTGAAATCGTGCGCGACAATGAAACCGACGCAGCAGTTGTTGCAAGGGCCATTGCCTTTACCCGCGCCATTGACCGCCTGCCGCTGCCGGTCTCGAGTACCCCGGGTTTTCTGGTCAACCGGATTCTGATGCCCTATCTGCTGGAAGCCGTGGAACTGGAAAATGAAGGCGTGCCAGCGGCTGAAATCGATCGCCAGGCACTCGAATTCGGTATGCCTATGGGCCCCATCGAATTGGCCGATACGGTCGGTCTCGATATCTGCCTGCACGTGGCCGAGATTCTTGGCCAGCACCTGGGCACGGCGGTACCCGGTCGGTTACGTGATCTGGTCAATCAAGGTCGGCTGGGGCGCAAGAGTGGTGAAGGCTTCTACCGGTACAAGAAGGGCAAAGCGGTTAAATCCGGCACCTCCCAGGGCCATCGTCCCAACCCGGATGTCAGTGACCGGATGATATTGAGGATGCTCAATGAAGTGGTAACCTGTTTACATGAAAAGGTCGTCGACAAGGCGGATCACCTTGATGCGGGCATGGTGTATGGCACCGGTTTCGCGCCATTCCGTGGTGGGCCGTTGCGCTACATCGAAACCGAGGGTGCCGACACCCTGTTGCAACGCCTGCAGGATCTGGAACAACGCCTGGGATCGCGCTTCAAACCGGCCCCCGGCTGGGAGACCGTATCGGGTTTTACAGACCAAAACGAGAAAATGTTATGAAGCAGCAGCAGACAGAACCAGATCTGATTACACCGGAACAGGCGGGCACACTGCCCGGCCTGTTTTACGAACGTGTGCAGCGAAGTCCCGACAAGGTGGCTTACCGCAATTACGATACTGCTACCGACAGCTGGAACGACCTGACCTGGTCCGATGCCGGCAAACAGGTTGCACGCTGGCAGGCCGCACTCGCCGCGGAGAATCTGCAGGCCGGTGATCGCGTCGCCGTCATAATGCAAAACTGCCCCGAGTGGGTCATGTTTGACCAGGCCGCGTTGGCCAATGGTCTGGTGGTGGTACCGCTCTACACCCAGGATCGGGCCGAAAATGCTGCCTATATCCTCCAGAACGCGGGGGTCAAAGTCCTTCTTATAGGCGGGCAGGAACACTGGGACAGCCTGCAACCGGTGCGGGAACAGCTGGGCTTTCTAGCTCGCATCATCAGTCTTTCGCACATAGATACCGGCGGACACCCGGATTCACGCCTGAAAACGGTCGGCGAATGGTTACCGG
>Ga0316190_10003445_pt1 | contig 11487 bp, 8 predicted proteins | sample Eddworburrow2_MG_FD_204929 | JGI IMG/M metagenome (GOLD analysis project Ga0316190, IMG submission 204929) | Coastal sediment microbial communities from Maine, United States - Eddy worm burrow 2 | ecosystem: Environmental > Aquatic > Marine > Coastal > Sediment | place: USA: Maine | collected... | reverse complement strand
ACTTACTCAGGGAGAAAATCGGTGGGCACCTGGATAATGCAGATGTCCTGATTTTGAGCGGCGGCGTGTCCATGGGCAAGGCCGACTATATTCCGCAGGTGCTCGGCGAACTTGGTGTCGAAGTAGTATTCCACAAGATCAGCCAACGGCCGGGAAAACCAATGTGGTTTGGGGTGGGCCCTAAAGGCCAGGTCGTGTTTGCCCTGCCGGGGAACCCGGTTTCAACATTGGTCTGTTGCCGGCAGTACGTCATACCGGCGCTCAACGCGGCATCAGGCGAACGCGAGTACGCACCCGAGTTTGCCTCGCTTGCCCAGGCCTTCACGTTCAAGCCGCAGCTCACCTGCTTCTTGCCCGTACGACTGATTTCGAGCGTCGGCGGGCAACTATTGGCGATGCCCGTGCACACAAATACGTCGGGTGACTTCGCATCGTTGACGGGTACAGATGGTTATATTGAATTACCATTGGAAGAAGCGAACTTCTCAGCTGGCACAGCGGCGCAGTTACATCGCTGGTAGATACGCACTGTTTCGCCTGACCCTTTCACCACGGTACAGACTATGATTCGAGCAACGACCTTTTGTATTCTTGTCGCGTTTTCACTGACCAGTTTGTCCTGCACGCAAGAAGAAGCACCAGCTGTGGCCGACACGCGCTCGCACGACTATTTTTCCTTCGCCAACACGGACCAGTTCGTTACGGAACACCTGAATCTCAATCTCACGGTCGACTTTGAGGCCGAGGCGCTGCACGGCAGCGCAACGTTGCAGATTCGGCGAATCGGAAGCGATGCAACTGAAATCATCCTCGACACACGCGATATCACAATCGAGGCCACCAGCTTCGTTCTCCCGTCTGGCGAAACCTTGAAAACAGATCATCGATTTGGCGAGACTCACAGCATCATGGGCACGCCTTTGTTCATCGAAGTACCTGCAAGTATTCGAAATGATGAAGAATTCACGCTGCGCCTCGACTATCGCACGAGTCCGGAGTCCACGGCATTGCAGTGGCTGCCAGCGGAACTAACCGCAGGGCTTAAGCACCCGTTCCTGTTTTCACAATCTCAGACTATTCATGCGCGCAGCTGGATTCCCATGCAAGACACGCCAGCGGTTCGCATCACTTACAGCGCGACAATACGCACACCGCCCGAGCTCCTGGCCGTCATGAGTGCAGACAATGATCCCAACGCTGAAAGAGACGGAACTTACGAATTTGAAATGCCACAGCCTATTCCGTCGTATTTGCTCGCAATCGCCGTTGGCAATATTTACTTCGCGCCCATCGGCGAAGAGACGGGCGTCTATTCCGAGCCAGAGTTACTGGAAGCTTCTGCATTCGAATTTGCCGACACTCAGACCATGCTCGAAACGGCGGAGGCTATGTTCGGCCCATACCAATGGGGTCGCTATGACCTGCTGATCCTGCCGCCCAGCTTTCCGTTTGGCGGCATGGAGAACCCGCGACTCTCATTCCTGACACCCAGCCTGCTCGCCGGCGATCGCAGCCTGGTGTCAGTGGTTGCACACGAGCTCGCTCACTCTTGGTCAGGAAACCTGGTAACCAACGCTACATGGCGCGACGGTTGGCTTAATGAAGGTTGGACCAGCTATCTCGAGCATCGCCTTATGCAGGTCATTTACAGCGAAGCTCGGGCAGATGAAGAAAACCTGCTGAACTACCGCGAATTGCTGCTGAATTTCGAGACATTCAACCCCGCGATGCAGGCTCTGGCGCCTATACTTGAAACCGGCGACCCGGACGACTTTCAGGGAATTATCCATTACCACAAGGGCAACCTGTTCCTGCAGTACCTCGAAAACGCGTTTGGCCGCGACGTCTTCGATGCCTTCATTGGCAAGTACTTTGGTGACTTTGAATTTGGCACCATTACATCGGAGCAGTTTCTCGACTACCTCGATGAGAATCTTCTTTCAGCCTATCCCGGCAGAGTGAGTCGTGAAAAAGCCGAGCAATGGTTGTACAAACCCGGTCTGCCTGACGATGCGCCAATCCCCACCTCGAAGAACCTGGACGTGGCTGCTGAGATGGCAGCTCTCTGGTCCAGCGGAGAGATCGACATTGTTGATGTACCGTCCTCCAGCTGGAGCCCACAAGCAGCGCGTCATTTCATCAACAGCCTCGATAGCGATTTATCAACTGAGAGACTCATTGAGCTCGATACGGCACTGGGCCTTAGCGCTACCAGTAATGCCGAAATCGGCCGAACCTGGTTTATCCAGGTCGCGCAGCGGCGGCATCGCCCCGCCTACGAGAAACTTGAGCAGTATTTGCGGCGCTACGGCCGGACGCGGCTGGTAAAACCTGTTTATGTCGCGCTCGCTCAAAATGGCTCGGATCTTGAACTTGCGAAGGAGATATTTGCCCAGGTACGAGGGATCTATCACCCCATTACCAACATCAGCATCGATACAGCGTTCAGGCGCATACAGGCAGCCGAGCAATAATTTGACCGCGCACTGATTTGCATTATTCTCTTTGTGACAACTGAGCCTGGTCTCGTGAATGGCTGCTTGGTAGCTAGTTCAAAATTCCCACAAAACGCCGATTGCAGGCATCAGGGGCAACCAATAATCGATTCCACGTTCGAATACATCCTCACCCGTAAGCTCGTCTTCCTCCAGATCATAGTCAAGGCAACACTCGTTGCTCCGATTGGTCAAATTCGTTATTTCGAGGAAGGCCATGAACGAGCCGCGTTGTAGTTTCCATTTGCGGCTGATCCGAAAATCCAGGCTGCCGAACGAATGCAGTTGCTCGACGTTTCGCGATCCCGTCACCGCTACAAACACGGGCTCACCTTCTTCATCAACTCCATCTTCAATTAGTGACAGGCTGGATGTTGGCCAACCAGAATGAGCGCTAGCGGCGAGCGCGACATCCCATTTCAAATTTGACCAGGCCACTCCACCCTGAAAGGCGTGCCGCTGATCCCAGCTGCGTAACTCGTCAACTCCATTTATTCGATCGGTAGTCTCCGCCAACGTATACGACGCCCACCACGTAAATGGCCCGCTCGATCGGTCAATCGAGACTTCAAGGCCCTGCGATGTTGCGCTCGTTGGGTCCAGACGTACACGATCCGGCTGTACCTCCGGTATCAGGCCCATAGGATCAAACAGGTTTTCGAATCGCGGTCGAACCTTGTACATATCTTTCCTGAATAGCTCGACGCGCAGCGAATACTCATCTTTAAACAGATGACGAATACCGGCGATCATGTGATCCGCGCGTTGCGCTGGCCAGAAGCTCGTAATGCCATCCTCTATTTGCAGATCACTAATTCCCTGGGACTGATGGTAACGACCCCAACTCAGGCGCAGCTCAGTCTTCGGCCCCAATGAGCGCATGAAATTTATCCGCGGGCTGAGTTGCGAATCCGACGCCAGGTCCGTATAGGTCTGGTCGTCCCAACGCAGGCCCCACTCCAGTACCGACTTTGGCGATACCCTCCATCGATCTGCGAAATAGAAAGAATAGCTACTGCCTCGTGGCTCTGCCGTTGCTGCAAAACTCGACGACTCTGGCTGATCCTCGAACAGCGCCTGCAATCCGTAATACTCCGCACTATTCGCGTAATCGTAATGCGCTTTCAGATAGGTCGCCTCAAAGCCCCATTGCATAAGGTGAGCCTTTGACGAATTCCAGATCCAGTCCTGGCGAAAGCCGAACTGTTCAACTTTTCTATAATCGTTTACGGAGGCTACGATTTTTTCTGCGTCACCTAGCGAACCGTATCGAGTGTTATCGAAAGAAACACCAGAGAGTACGATTTTGCTCGTCAGCTCGTCTGACCACCGATTATCGAGGCCCACCCAAAATTGTGCATTGCGAGTATTACTTGTGACTTTCTCCAGCTCTGACGGTTCCGTTTCAAGAATGACGTCGACGTTGTCTTCGGCGAATAACGCATTGAAAGAAAGCGTGGCATTTGGCGAAACGTCAAAACTGTACTCACCAAAAACGTCGAAATAAGACGGTGTGCCGTACTGCGGGTCGATAACGAGATCGAGGTTGCCTCTGCGCATCGAGAATAACCAATTGCGATCCGCCTTATTGCCTGCCGTCAAAAAGGAAGAGTTGAAAACACTAAATCCGATTTCGGTATGACGCGGCTGTACCGACTCAAGCGATTCCATCAGGACGAGACCGCTCATGCGGTCGCCGAAGCGCACAGGGAATCCTCCAGTGTAGACCTCGACACCTTCAATCGCGCGTGAATCAATGGCGCTGAAAATGCTCTGATAGTCGCGAATATGAAAGGGATCAAACAATCCATGCCCATTCAGCATGATGCCTATCTCGCTTTCCTCACCGCCACGAAAATGCGTTTTCGCAGAAGCACCGCTCGCTGCGGCACCGGGAAGGCGCTGTACGATACGCATCGGATCCTCGCCCATATCTGGCATATTTTGAATCGTGCGCTGGTCCAGCGAGAATCGTGACGCCGCCGTATCACTGAGTATTTCGTAGCGACTCGCGGAAATAACGACTGTTTCCAGCTCGAGCCCTTCGACACTCGCACCAGCGGGAGCAGGAACGGCAGTGACCGCAGCCTTGCGAATGTCGCTGTCGATACGCACTACCAGTAGCACACCAGAATCAGCGCGAATCGTCAGGCCATGTGGTCGCAGAATCTCCTTTACGATACCCAGGGGGTCCGCCGCCTTTGGTTCGGCCAGCACCATGAGGTCTGCGGAGACAAGGTTGGTGCTATAGGCGAACGGTTGCCCTGCGCCTCGAAATTCGTCAATTACTTCAGCGACCTGCCGACCGGTATAAGGCACAGCGCCGCCATCGGCGGCCAAGCCGGCCACCGGCAGCAACAAAATCAATACGATAAGCGTCCGCAACATAAGTTGATTCCTCGCACGAGGCGGGGAGTATCGAACTCTACGGGCGACTACCTGAATCAATACTCACGTAGATGGCTCCCCCGTCTATGCGATAACCAAGATCCTCGCCTGACATCCGCAGCGCCAGTTCCTCTCTCGGACCCATATCAACGTTTCCTTTCAAAACACCTTTTTGCGCCATTTCTTTCGCTGCAGGCGTTTCGTAATTAACTTTCAAGCCGGTCTCGCGGCCAATTGCTGTCAAAAACTCCTCAACGGTACGCCCGTCGGCATTGATAACAGGCGATGTCGCCTCTATCCAGCGCCATGCCTCACCATGGACGTTGAAGTCTGCAATGGTTGGTCGGGCGCCGCCCGATATGCTCAACTGTTGGCCAGCGAACGCGACGGCCTCTCTAACGTACACACCATCAACCTCAACCCGGCCTTCACGCACACTGACGGTCAGGTCTCGCGTATCGACTGCTGTCATGTACTGAGTACCGAGATGTTTGACAGAGCCATGCTCGGTTTCGATAACGAATCCGGTTCCCGTAGTTGCCGCGGCCAAATCGGCGGACTGCGAATCGAAGTAGATTCGCCCTGAATGCAGGAACACCGCTTCGGGCGACGTGAACTCGATCCGCGTATTCTTATCGACGCGCAGGGAACCACCACTGCCCCATTCGATGCCGATACCGGCGTCTTTACCGGTCAGTATTTCCTGGCCCGCGGAGATCGTCGCGAGATCAGCCATCTCATGTTGCTCGGATTGCTCGCCAAGCAGGTAAATCGATCCAAAGCTGTTGCTGATGGTTGCAACCTGAACACCTGGAGCACTCGTAACCTGCAATGCATAGAATGACACTGCAATGCCGAGCAGCACCGTCGCGGCAACGGCAAAATGTTTTATGTATCGACGCGTCCTGACCCTGCGCGTTACTACCTGCCATTCGGCATGAACGGCATTGCGCACGGCAGCCTCGTCATTGCCTGGTGGCGAAGGTCGCGGTACCGCCTTCTCAAGAAGTGCCTCTACTGCGTCGTCACCGCGCACCACCATCTCATCGCTCAAATTTTTCATGACTGCACCAGCCCGTCTGCCTGATCGTTCGCACCCTTTGTCAATGTACTGTAGACATCCGCAAATGCCCGCTTCGCCCTTGCCAGCAGCGACTGCGTCGCTTCGGCACCAATCTCCAGCCGGGCCGCTATTTCCTTGACCGAATGGCCCTCGACGTATTTCCACTCGAGCACATTTCCGTATTTAGCGGGCAAGCTGTCGAGCGCAACCTGAATGAGCCGCATGGCCTCAACTCTCTGGTAGTGCCTCTCAGGACTATCCTCCTCCGGGGCACGGAAAGAATCGATCGCTGACTGAATCTCCGGAAAATCCTCGACCAATACGATGTGGTCGCGATATCGGCTCTGTTTACTGAGCCAGTCGCTGATCTCGTTACGACAAATCGCACACAACCAGGTGAATAGCGCCGACTCGGCACGATAGGTGTGCATTTTGCGGATAGCGCGCGTCAGAACGATCTGTACGACCTCCCTCGCGCCGTCCGGATCATCACTGAGCCGCACAATTGCGAACCGGTAGAGTCTCGCGAAGTTGTCCTCGAAAAAATGATCAAAAGCTCGCTGGTCACCGTCAAGTAACTGTTTTACAAGCCTTTTGTCATCGAGATATACGGGCATTGCATCCATTCTCCCAGTACCTGACAAATTAGACAGCCATTGGCGGGAAAATCGGTCGCTGTGGCGACGAATTCAGGAATATCAGGGTATTTTACGCCCGTTAGCGCTTATTGGCGCACGACTCCTGCACATCATTGCGCTGAAATCACGCAGCCGCATAGCGTGGCATCGCGGGCGCTCTTGCCGTCTTGCGCTATCTCTTCATTGCCTCGAAGAATTGCGCGTTGGTCTTCGTGTCCTGCATTTTCTTGAGCAGGAATTCGACAGCCGCGAGTTCGTCCATCGGATGCAGTACTTTTCGCAGTACCCACATCTTCTGCAGTTCCTCGGGAACCGTGAGCAGTTCTTCCTTACGTGTACCAGAGCGGTTGATGTTGATCGCCGGGAAGGTACGTCTCTCTGCAATACGGCGATCCAGGTGGATCTCCATGTTACCGGTGCCTTTGAATTCTTCGTAGATGACCTCGTCCATTTTGGATCCGGTATCAACAAGCGCCGTTGCGAGAATAGTCAGGCTGCCGCCCTCTTCGATATTGCGTGCAGCACCAAAGAAGCGTTTCGGCCGGTGCAATGCGTTGGCATCGACACCACCGGTCAGGACTTTGCCTGATGACGGAACAACGGTGTTGTATGCACGGGCAAGGCGCGTGATCGAGTCGAGCAGAATAACCACGTCTCGCTTGTGCTCAACAAGCCGCTTGGCCTTTTCAATGACCATCTCGGCCACTTGCACATGACGACTGGCCGGCTCGTCGAACGTCGACGAGACAACTTCACCGCGCACCGTGCGCGTCATCTCTGTCACTTCTTCAGGTCGCTCATCGATTAGCAGGACGATGAGATCTACGTCAGGCGTGTTCGCACAAATGGAGGAAGCAATGTTTTGCAGCAACATCGTCTTACCGGCTTTCGGCGGCGAAACGATAAGACCACGCTGGCCTTTGCCTATCGGCGCAACCAGGTCGATGATTCGAGCAGTAAGGTCTTCGGTGCTGCCATTGCCCTGCTCGAGCACGAAACGCTCGGTCGGAAACAAAGGCGTAAGGTTTTCAAAAAGGACTTTGCTGCGCGCGTTCTCAGGGGAGTCGTGATTGATCTGCCCAACCTTGAGAAGTGCGAAATATCGCTCGCCGTCTTTCGGCGGGCGAATGAGCCCTGATACGGTATCGCCTGTACGCAAAGCAAAACGTCTTATCTGGCTAGGGCTTACATAGATATCGTCGGGACCAGCAAGATATGAGCTGTCGGATGAACGCAGAAAGCCGAAGCCGTCCTGCAGTATCTCCAGTACTCCATCGCCGTAGATATTCTCGCCCTGTTTGGCATGCGCCTTCAGGATCGAGAAAATGATGTCCTGCTTACGCTGACGCGCAAGGCCCTCAAGCCCGAGAGACTCACCAAGATCCACAAGATCACCAGCCGGACGGTTTTTGAGCTCCGTCAGGTTCATGATGTTCTTGCTCGCTTCGAGTTCCTCCGGTGGGATTACCTCAAGGCTACCGCCATCATCTTCCGGATAGTCGCCTTGCGGCGTCCGGCGACGGCGGCGACGGTTAGAGTTGCCCTTACTGGCATTGCCTGACTTAGCTGGTCGGTTTTTGGTTTGATTGCCCAAGTACCCTCTCACAGATTGCTGTCCAAAAATTCAATTAGTTGTGACTTCGACATCGCACCGAGCTTTTGCGCATGCACGTTGCCGTCTTTAAATAACATCAGGGTCGGAATACTGCGGATACCGAACTTCTGCGCGGTATTCGGGCTCTCGTCGACGTTAAGCTTCACAACCGCCATTCTATCGGCATAGTCCCCTGCTACTTCAGTGAGCAGCGGCGCGATCATCTTGCAGGGACCGCACCATTCCGCCCAGAAATCGACCAGGGCGGGTTTGTCTGACTGCACAACGTCAGCTTCAAAATTACTATCGTTGGTATGCACGATGTTGTCGCTCATCGGCCTCTACCTCCACATAATTGTTGGTTCAATTGGATGATGTTATCGCCAGTTCCCGGATATTCTGGTGAACGAACGTTACAAAGTGGATGACGCTGCCCAATACTTCAGGCAATATGTCGCAGCTTCGTTGCTGGCTAATTCCGGCTTCTTTTTTGATTCGGTGATTGCGAAACTGGCAGGTGCGACGATTGTCGCGTCGTTCTGAAACCAATTTGACCGCTTCACGAGCCATATTGCAAGCACTAAATGCACATTTTCCGGTCACTTAATTTATGTCAGATAACCATCTGAGCGAACTCAGATTCGATTCACTCGCGCTGCAAGACAGCGTGCGGGCAGGCATTGTTGATGCCGGCTTCGAATTTTGCACCCCAATTCAAGCCAGTACCCTGCCGATAGCGCTGGAACCTCGTGATGTGGCGGGACAGGCGCAAACAGGCACAGGCAAGACCGCCGCCTTTCTGGTCGCGACTTTTGAGCGGCTGCTCGCCTCGGAGCCGACAGCGGGAGAAAAGAAACAGCCACGCGCCTTCATGCTGGCGCCAACTCGCGAACTTGCCGTACAGATCGCCAATGACGGAGAACTGCTGGGCAAGCACACGGGCCTGAAGATCGGGCTCGCCTATGGCGGTACCGACTACGAAAAGCAACGGCAGATCATTGAGGACGGTATCGACATCCTTATCGGTACGCCTGGTCGCATCATCGATTATTTCAAGCAGGGCGTTTTCAAGCTCGATCAGGTCGAGGTGGCCGTGCTGGATGAAGCTGACCGCATGTTTGATCTTGGTTTTATCAAGGACATTCGCTATTTGCTGCGACGACTGCCGCCCCCCGACAAGCGATTGAACATGTTGTTTTCGGCAACACTCTCACAGCGCGTCATGGAACTCGCCTATGAGCACATGAATGAGCCCGAGCTGATTCGTATCGAGCCTGACAAGGTCACCGCAGATCGTGTACGCCAGGCGATCTTCTTTCCGTCTAATGACGAAAAGATGCCGCTGCTTGTTGGTTTGATTCGGGAGATTGGCGAGGGGCGCATCATGGTATTCGTCAACATGAAGCGCGACGCCGAGCGTGTCGAGGCCTACCTGAATGCGAACGGTCTGCACTCAGCAGCCATTTCCGGTGATGTGCCACAGAAGAAACGCCTGCGCATGTTGATGGAATTCCAGGCGGGTGAGCTACCAGTGCTGATCGGCACTGACGTCGCCTCAAGGGGATTGCACGTCCCCGATGTGCAGTGCGTTATCAACTACGATTTACCGCAAGATGCCGAAGATTATGTGCATCGAATTGGACGAACCGCGCGTGCAGGTGCTGCTGGAGACGCAATCAGTTTCGGCTGTGAATCATATGCAGTTTCTCTGCCTGATATTGAAGCCTACATCGGCCATAAGATTCCGGTAGCGAATTACGATCATTCGCTGCTTCCCGAATTGGTCAAGCCTAAATCGAAACCACGGCGCCCTCAGCAGGGCGGGCGCGGCAGACCGGGCGGCCAGAATAATAGTGGATCGAGGCGGCGACCTCAGAGAAGGTCATAGCAAAAGGTCTGCGACCCCTTCCACACTCCCGAACTCACCGCCCTCTCTCGGCGGCTCGCTTGTATCCGGTCGCGTGATCGCAACCAAATGTTCCACACCGTATTCAGCAGCACTTCTGAGAACACTCATCGTGTCATCAACGAACATCGTTGTTTGCACGTCAAAGCCAACCTCGGCTTGCAGGGCATTCCAAAATTCCTGGCGTTCCTTTGCGAAACCATAACTGTGCGAGCTGTGGATGCCGTCAAAGTACTCGCCAAGACCCGTGACCTTGTCCTTCAGCTCCAGCGTATCGCCGTGGGAATTTGTGACCAGAAGAACTTCTATATCCATGGCATGAATTGCCGCAAGAAACTCTTTCGCACCCGGCAGGAAGTCGATTCGCTCGTGGTTGTCGCGGTGTAATTGCATGACATCCAGGTCAAGGCGCTCACTCCAGTGATCGAGGCAATACCAATGCAGTTCACCCTGGGCAGCCCCGTACCGAGCGAACAGCTGCTTGCGCGCGTCGCTTAGAGACATGCCGTTTTTCTCGCCCCAACGCTCCGGGATGTGGGTTAGCCACATGTAGTTATCGTAAGCAAGATCGAGAATTGTGCCGTCCATGTCGAGCATCAACGTTGTGCAATTTTCGAGTGCGGTTTTGGGATCGATTGTCACTGCTTTATACTGCGCGCCCTGTTTGAAAGTCCGGATATCACCATGAATCTAAAAGAACTGATCGAACCTGTCGTTGCCCTGGCCACCGAAGCTGGCCAGGCGATCCTCGAAGTCTACGCGACAGATTTCGACGTTCAAGAGAAAAGCGACGAATCGCCGCTGACACAAGCTGATCTGGCTTCGCATCGATGCATCGTCGCCGGACTCGCGCAACTGACACCCGGTATGCCAATTATCTCCGAAGAAGAAGGTCTGCCGTCGTTCGAGGAGCGCGGGCAGTGGCAGCGTTACTGGCTGATCGACCCTCTTGATGGCACCAAGGAGTTCGTCAATCGCAACGGCGAATTTACGGTCAATATCGCTCTGATCGACTCGCATCGGCCCGTTTTCGGCGTTGTGTACGTGCCGGTGCAGGACAAAACCTACGTTGGTTGCGAAGGCCATGGTGCCGAGCTACGCGAGAGCGGCAGCGTCACGCCCATTCGAGTGGCTGATGCCAGCAGCACGCCCGTGCGCATCGTTGGCAGTCGTTCACACCGGGGAAGTAGTCTGGATACTTTCCTCGAACGCCTGGGCGAAACAGACATGGTACCCATGGGTAGCTCGCTGAAATTTTGCGTCATCGCCGAAGGCCGGGCCGACATCTACCCGCGCCTCGGGCCAACCTCGGAATGGGACACTGCGGCTGCGCAGGCCGTGGTCGAACAAGCCGGTGGTAAAGTCCTCGAACTCGACGGCAGGCCATTGTCGTACAACGCCAA